>Ga0315320_10005417_pt1 | contig 10462 bp, 6 predicted proteins | sample M140m21515metaG_FD_203458 | JGI IMG/M metagenome (GOLD analysis project Ga0315320, IMG submission 203458) | Ammonia-oxidizing marine archaeal communities from Monterey Bay, California, United States - M1 40m 21515 | ecosystem: Environmental > Aquatic > Marine > Coastal | place: USA: California...
GACTTAGTAGCCCTTCTGCCAATGAAGGCAAACAGCGAACGCGTAAAGGGTAAGAACTTTCGAGAATTCGCAGGTAAACCATTATTCCAGTGGATTCTAGACACGTTACTTAAAATCGAAGAAATCGACTGCGTTGTTATCAATACCGATGCACGTCAGATACTCGAAGCCAATGGTCTAAACGACTCTAGACGAATTTTGATTAGAGATCGCAAACCAGAACTACGTGGCGACCACGTTAGTATGAACAAAGTACTAAATGACGATATTCAAAATATTGAATCCCGTACATACCTGATGACCCACACCACCAACCCACTTTTATCAGCCGATACCATCAGTAAAGCCATTCAATCGTATAACACAGGATTAGCAGAAGGTAAAGACAGTCTCTTTACGGTTAATAAATTTCAAACCCGATTCTATTGTAAGGACGGATCACCAGTAAATCACGACCCCGAAAACCTTCTTCGTACCCAAGACCTTGAGCCCTGGTATGAAGAAAATTCGAATCTCTATATATTCTCAAAAGATTCTTTTGTGAACGCGGACGCCAGAATCGGTGCCGACCCTATATTGTTTGAAACGCCTACCACCGAATCGCAAGACATAGATAACAAAATTGATTGGCAGATAGCTGAAATAATGGCTCTTGCTTCAATGTTAGCACGGTCCCAAGATCAAAGTTTTATATCTTAGCTAATTCCCTTAATTTTACCCTTTTTACAGTTTTTTCTAAAAAATAGTATTACAATTTTGTAAAAAATTTTAACCGATAACATTTCGTTAAAAAAGACTTTCTACGTCGTTAAGGTGGTCCTTACGGTAACGATTATTTTTATCGTTATTAGATACAGCCTATCTCAAACGATTCGGATTTTTTTCTAATTTTTGCCTATAAACGAAAACGGGAATTGGATAGAAAATGCCTATCCCCAAATCATCAGTTTGAGTTGCTAATTTACTAGTAAACCTAGTCAGAAAAATTGGCAGAAACGTAAGTAGCCGTTATTGAATTTTTTCTTCTGCGCACAGCTACGTGGAAAGAAGTGCAATAAATTTTGCCCTTTTACTTTCATGGAAACCTAACGCTAACAGATTCTTGGTAACCGCTTTCATAAACGGTTACCGACTTTCAAAGTTTGATCCGACATTCCAACTGCTTTTACTTTTTTTTGTAAATCGCTGTCCGAAAGGCGAACCCGATGAACTCAAAATTTTTTCGTATTATATTGCTGCTATCGACCGCGATACTAACTTCCGGCCACTGTTTTGAATCATAATCATCAAAAATAAAGAACCCTCCCTTCCTTAGTTTTTTGTGAAAGTTACGGATGTCCAGAGCTACGCCTTTTCTTGTGTGGTCACCGTCCACAAAAATTAAGTCCGTTGAATTAGGCGCAATTCTTTCGTGTATTTTCTTGTGGTGACTAAACCCTCTGATTAACTCAAATTTCTCAGGATCGAGACCTGTTTTTTTTATATTATGCCAAAAGTTTTCGGAATTTACTTTTTGTTTTGTTACAATATCTAATTTTCCTCTTTTGTAATATCCATCGAGTGGATCAATTACTTGGTATCTTATATCCATACCGTACGCAGCACACAATTCCTCAACAATACAAAGATTAATTCCAAATAAGGTTCCTATTTCTAATATTCTACAATTATCTTTCCCTAATCCTAGTACAGTTATCAACCTGATTATGGCATCTTGAATGTTAGTAGCTAATCGACCAACACAAGCTTCTTCGATTTTACATATTTTATGTGCTAAATAACCGATTGATCCAAAACTAAATTCTAAATTATATATGTTCAAGATCGGTAAAATACTATCATCGTAATCCTTCCTGACAAACCTTCTACTGAACCCATTGAATGTATTGTAATTAAACACATTGCTTTTGTTTACCAAGTTCTCGATGTTCTTCGTAATCTGGTTTTGTCGCTTTCGGAACTTGTCGAACACTAGTTCCTTCGCTGCGAATTTTTCGATACTTGATCTGATTGATTCAATACTTCTAGTATTGTGGTCGTTGCTTTTGAAGCAGTCCTTATCAAATTTTTCCAAATCTATTATCTTTTCGTCGAATTCAACGTATTTGCTATCCGCGAATTCCTTCACACTCCGAAATCGTTTATCAATTTTTAAACCCTCACTAGTCACAAGCTTCTTGAGGCTAATTAATCGTTTATTGTTGTCGGAAGCACTAATGTTTCTCAGTTTATCCAACTCCTTAAAGCGAGTATCAGTCTCATTAGTATTACCTTCAACAAAGCTGCTCAACTCTTTTAATCGACGAATGCTTTCCTTGCCTTTACCATCGATTAGCTCGTCCAGCTCTTTTAACCGACTATTGATTTCTTTAGTGTTACCATCTATTGAGCCGTCCAGCTCTTTTAACCGACTATTGATTTCTTTAGTGTTACCATCTATTGAGCCGTCCAGCTCTTTTAACCGACTATTGATTTCTTTAGTGTTACCATCTATTGAGCCGTCCAGCTCTTTTAACCGACTATCGGTTTCCTTCGCACTAACATCTATTTGTTCATTTAGCCTTTGTATATTTTTTTCAAACTCAGCCGTACTACGGTCTCCAAACTCCTTCAAGTTGATTATTTGACTATCAGTTTCAATACTTAAGCTATCTATTAACCCATATAATTCTTTGTGATTATTTAAAATCTTATCTCTAGTTTTATTTTGTAAAATAGTTGATTCCTTTTCGATTCTAAGGACTGCTTCTAATAACTTCTCATCATGATCAGTCTGAAGTCTACTAATCTCTTTTTCAAATTCACCAATTATCGACCCAAACTTTTCTTCATATTTAATATTTCTTTCTGTCGTCGAATTTATATGACTATACAGTATTTTGGAACTATTTTCAACGTCTGTGCTAATTTTCGATAAACGTTGTAAAATTCGTTCCTCTATTGAGGAGCTTACTAGATTAAAATTAACTAATAGCTTTTCAAAATTTTCCTGATATTCATTTTCAAAATTTATTAAATTTAGCCGTGTATCCGAATTTATACTCGTTATGAATTTATAATTTCTCTCATTTAAATTAGACTCCTCTTCTAATTTTGCTAAAAGACCGCTGTGCAAACTTTTTGTTTTATCTATTTCTTCGTAAACTGCGAGGCACCAATCATCCTCTAACGAGTTCTTACTGTTATTCTTCTTATCCGCATTACGGAACCAGAATAATACAAGCACAATCAGCAATAAGGCTATATCGACAATCATTTTAATTTGTTTTAAAACCAATCACTTTTGCATGACCGACTTTCATCGGTGAAATACGCTCATAATTTCTGGCCTTCCCACTTTCTGACTCTCGATCCGTTAAAAGCTCAACTATTTCTCGCTTCTTCCCATTTTTAAACAAACAAACGATTCGATCCTCCGAAAACTTACTGGAAACACACGCAGATGAACCACTGATCTCGTATTGGCTATTGTTACTAAACCAACGTTTCGTTTTATTGAGTAATCCCAAATTAATCCATTCTCTGTTTTCCAGTTTAATATCTACCAGGAACGAGGTTGTTTTACATCCTGATTCTAATAAATCGCTAATTTCTACCTTCTGGCTTACCAAATCTACGTCGAGTAACCTTGTCGTCTCATTTTTTTTAATAGATCTTAAACGAATCTTTTTAATTAGGTGTGTTAGGCCGAACTCGATGTGCCTCTCATCTAACTTTATAAGGCCCAAATTTGTGTTCATCAGAATTAAATCTTTTGCCTTCTTAATAGTGTCAGTTCGTTCGCTATCTGTAAAAACTTTAATCTTCGAATTTTGACCGTGATAAGTGTCTCCCAAGTCATACTGGAAAACTGAATTAAAATTTACTCTAGGAAACAATTCTAGATTTCCACCATGAGTCGCATTTATTATCTGTCTTCCGCATGATTCGAACGATAACTTAGCCTGTTTGTAATTCATCAATACACGTTCAAGCTTTGGATCCTTCCAAGTTTTACCTTTCCCAAAATAGTTTTTGTGAAAATGGTTAGGATCATCCGTATCTGAAAGTAAAACATCGCCCTTTCGTGTATGTGACTCCGGTATTGTGTAGGAAAAATCCATCCCTACTAAATAAACTTCAGTGAATCCCATAAAATACGCTAACTGCAAGTTGATGTAAGTAACGGATTGCCCGCAAAATGCCACTTTTGAAAAATCCGTCGAGAATCTAGGTACGCAAAAATTCGGGCTAGACTTTTCGTAAAATCCTCGGTTCATTTTGAAAAAGAAGGTGTTCTTTTTTTCTCCATGTAAATTTTTATAAATTGTGGGAAAAAACTTATACGGCGCGTTATAGCTTTTTATTTCATTTATATTTTCCTTCATTACCGAAGAGTCTTCTACAACGAAAAATGTTGGCAAAAACCCATTTTCATTCGTCTTGTAATACAGGGAATTAACACCAAATGTATATTCGTTTTGAATTCGGCCTAGATCAATTTGGTTTAAACTTGGACCATTTCCGATAATTATACACCGTTTGCCTTTATATTTATTGTAGAAAGACTCAAGTCCTGCTGATGGTTTTGAAACATTGGCATAAGTCTCTCTCGGTTCATAATCGTTTAGATTAGTAAAGTCACCTGGAAAAATAATCTTATTTATATCACTTTTTTCTTTCTCTAATCTTGAAATATATTTTTCACTTACAAGACCATTAATTTCTAAACTCGGATTGCTATACAGTTTCGCGTCTCCCCAACTACTCGACTTTAATCTATATTGTATAAGGCTTCGAATTTTCGCAGCGGATGCATGATTACAAAATTCATGTATGTAACTATCGTATTTCAATTCAGGGTGATACGTACATCCATAATTTGTAACAAGATGACTATATATTTGCTCAAAATTAATTTTCTCTTCTTTACCTAATGGATGCCATAAGTGAACATAAATTTCATTTTGTATTACAATCTTGGTCACATCAACAAGTTCACAGATTGCTACGTCGAAAGAACGATCTTCGCAGGAATACCCTATGTACTGTTCATATCCTCCGAGTCGTAGATACGCATCTTTTTTGAAAATGCAGACTCCGCCAGTGATTGAAACTGGGTTCTTCAAACGACTCTCTTCGAAATTAAGCCGACTTATTGAACCGGCTTTTTGAATTTCCTTAGCCTCATTTTCATTCGTGTAGTACACATTTCGATAGGGAGAAACAAACTCTTTACCTCTATAACACTGTAAAACCGACGATAAAAATGATTTACCGAACAGAACGTCTGTATCACATGTCACGACTACATTCGTCTTCACAAAATGCTTTACTGCTACATTATAACCCCATCCTCTATTATATTCTTTTGGATTATACAGGAATTCATACCTTTCTCCATTTTCCAGGAGATTTTCATCAAACTTTTTAACTTCATCTTGTTCTACCAAAATTATTTCAAAAAGATTTTCATAAAATTTTCGTATCCATTTTAAAAAAGTACGCAAATTTTGAAGTCGTTCCCTATTTTCATTTTTCAGACGAAAACCGACGACTAACGTTGCGATAGGTGTGTTTTCAATTTGGTAAGAACGTAAGATACTTAAACGTTTAGTTTTGTTAATAATTTCAGGATCTGAAAAATCGGTATTGGTTCGACTCTTGGGCCAAAACGGGGGTATTGATTTCGTTGTCCTGTTTTCCTCGACTTTGTCTTTACCTCGTTTTATATGTTCCAGAACGCGATTAAAAATAAAACGGTTCCCTTCTTCAGTAAGATGAACGTTATCAGTCGTATATTTCTGAATTTCAGAGTCATTCCAAACTGATAAGTCTATACAATTTGTTATCTCTTTTGAAAACAGATCACAATATGCATGTATTAATGACATATTAGTTGGTCTTTCACGCGGATAATCGCCGTTCCAATCCTTAACTATTTTATTCGTATTTATGTACAGAAGATTCGGAATATTGTTCAACAATGGGATAAGAAAAATCCGTGCCATTTCCAGACTATACATGTTGTTAGTTTTCTCACCATTATAATAAGAATCTATTGGAATTCGGAGATGCTCCTTCATAGAATTTTCACCAAAAATTTTATCAAAAAATCGCTTTTTATGATTTTTTATTTTTTTGGTATAATCTCGCGTATTCAGTGCCAGGTTTTCTTTGTTTTCTTCCGCAATATTTTCATAAAGATCAAAATTAGCACTGGATTGGGTCCTTGGAGAAAAGTCTACAATTCCTGTTTGCAAAAGAACCAAGTCATATTCTCGTAATTTTTTTCGATTAAAAGATACTAAAAAATCTACAGTCGTAGTCCACTTGAACGGACAGTAGTAGGCCTCTACCTCGATACCATGCAAACTTGAAAGCATATCTCCATACACTTTGTGACCTGCTCCTTTTGTTATGTGTTGCCCTCTGCTATCTGTAAATATCAGTATTTTCATCCCGCAATAACTTTATAAAACTTTTTTCCTATTTTTTCCCTGCTATCAATTTTGGTCCACGATGAACTTACATACACCTCGCCATAATAACCCAAATGATTTTTGATTGTGATGAATCCGCAATGTTTTCTGTAAACAAAAGCCGGATCATTTTTAATCCCAATAGCAAGCCAGTACTTCCCTGTGTTCACAGGTATTGAATCAATATCAATTCTGAGTCTATGCCTCCCTACTCCTTTTATCGACCAGGAAGGCTCAAAATCTCTCGAATCTGGACCCATAACCATCTTCCCATTCTCATCAAAAAACGGTAACCCTATCCTAAGATTCTTACATTCTCTTAAAAGTGTGAACTCAATGAAAGCTGTAAACGTTTCTCCCGTAAAGTGATAATATCCATCATCTGATTTCGGCAAATTCAAATAAAACGAAACGTTGGTCATTATTTCATTTACCTGATATTCCGGCCCAAAAAGCTCCTCAATCGTTTCTGGATTCATACCTGAAATACGTTGGTCTACCCGGTGTATGTATCCCGCCGAGTCTTCAACATCAACCGTGGAAATCTCAGAAGTTTGTTCTACTTGATAATCCATTTCGTTAATTTTTTTCCGAATTTCGAAGGAATTGAGTCTGTTTTTGCATAATGAATAATGCTTCAATATCTCCCTAGGGTTACCGATGCTAATCATCTCGCCTTTATGCAAAAGGAGTGCCTTATCGCAAAGTTGTAATATATTGGCACTGCTATGCGATACTAGAACAAAACTACTTTTATCTCTGAGTTCCAAAATTTTATCAAAACATTTTTGTCGGAAGTCGAAATCCCCGACAGCTAATATCTCGTCACAAACGATAATTTCTGGCAAAAAATGTATAACTATTGAAAAACCCAAGCGCACATGCATTCCACTACTGTAGGTTTTCACTGGTGAATTTATAAACTCACCTAGGTCAGCAAACTTCACAATTGCATCAAGCTTAGAACCTATTTCTCGCTTATTTTTTCCTAAAAGAAAACCTTTGTTATAAATATTTCTGATGCCATCCAGTTCGAGGTGAAATCCCGCACTCAGTTCCAGCAGACCACCTGCTTGACCATGGAGATATATCTCTCCGCTATTTTGACGAATTCTCCCTAGTAAAACTTTAAGTAACGTGCTCTTTCCTGCACCATTCAAACCTACGATTCCAAGTGATTGTCCTTTTTTTAAATCGAATGTTACGTCTCTTAAGGCCCAAAAATCTCCTGATGATGTATTCTCTTCTTTGTGTTGAAACCCCAAAATTGCACTAGTCAGATTCAATAGTTTACGTTTTCTACCCTCTTCCGCATTTACAGTATATTTCTTGGAAAGGTTTTTAACTCTTATCGCAAAATCTTCATTCATTCTACAAAATTTTGTTAATATACCGTTCTCCTCTATAGTATATAGTCAAAGACCCAATTAAAGAGATTAAACAAAACGACCCAATAATTAAAAAAATATGCTCAAAATTTAAGTTATTTTCAAAAACATACGAACGCGTTTTTTCGATCACCTGGTATAGTGGACTTGATCTTAGGGCATCCCAAACCAACCCATCTCCTTCGATGGGTCGGAAAACACCAGAAGCAAATAAAAGATAGAAAGAGACTATCTGGATAAAGTTAACAACATCTCTATATATCACCGCAAACAAACTAATCACTAAACCAACAGAATAACCCAAAATTATCAGTAAAAAGCCCCACACAAGAACAGACAACCCACGAAAGCCTACCTCCACGTCCATAAACTTTAAAAGAATCAGCATTACTATGCTTCTTATAATAAGGTCCGAAAAGACACTTAATACCTCAGAAAAACTTAAAAGTATTTTTGAGATTCCAGATGAAACAATTACTCCATGATTATTTATTATCAGACCTGAAACCGAGACTAGCGTCTGGGAAAAACTGTAATAGAGGGTTAAACCGTAAGTGAGCGAAATCGAACGAGGTATACCACTGTTAGATTCACCAAATAGACCAGAGACTTGTAGAACGTTATATAAAATAATTGGAACAAGAGGCATCACCAACAACCACAGTTTTCCGAGTGCAGTACCTGCGTACCGACTTAAATAATTCTTGACATATAAACTTCGAACTACAACCGACCCATTATTCATTTCGTTGAGGAATAGTTTCGAAGCAATATATGGATTTAATTTTAAATCCCTTTTACAACTGTCGCTTTCTTCAGAACCTCCCATGGCGAAAAAATCAATGCATCAATTCTTCCAATTTTTGGGCCAAGGAACTAGAGGCCGTGTATTGTAGTGAAGAACTCATATTTGTCGTGTCCGCTTGCGAATATCTTACGTCACCGGACCGCATTTTATTGTGGTTAATGAGTGTTTTTGTACCGGAAATCTTAACCATCATATGAGCCAGATCATTAATACTTACTCCTTTCCCTGTTCCAAAATTGAGCACTGGAGCTGCCGAAGAAACAGATGAAAAAGACCTTTTAAGAAGTTCAACAATATCACTGACGTGTGTAAAATCTCGAGTTTGTTTCCCATCTCCGTAAATTTCAATCGAAGAATGGTTCATTAAATTATCGCGAAATTTTGACACAACCCCCGAATAGGGCGATCGGGGATCTTGCCTTTCTCCGAAAACATTGAAAAACCGTGCTCCAAGAGAATACAAACCTCTGTTTTTTCCGCCCGCTTTAGCATGAAGTTCACATGAGTACTTATCGACAGCATAAGGCGATTGGGGATCTAAACTATCGGATTCCTTGATTCCGACTCCCCTTGTACCAGTAGTACCATAAACGGCACAACTTGAAGCGTATACAACAGGTATTGTATTTTCCGTATTTCCTGTAAGAGCCTCAAACAGACTGACCGTACCAAGCAAATTAACCTTGGTGCATTCTTCCCATTGCTGGATCGTTTCTTGTACGATTGGTCTTGCTGCCAAATGAAAACACCCATCAAGCCTTTCTTCGACTGCCTTTAATAAAAGCTGATGATCCAGTAGGGATCCTTCAATTAATTGTGCTTTGGAATTGAGGTTTTCTCTTTTTCCAGACGAAAAATCGTCCAAAATTAATACTTCATTTCCGTCAGCCAACAATGAATCGACTAGATGCGATCCAATGAAACCTGCACCTCCTGTTACTAGATATCGTGGCATTGTAACTTCAATACATTGTGTTTCGCTATCCTTTCGACTAGAACTAAAACAGCAAGTAGGCTATTAACGATAAAGTAAACTCCTCATTAATGTTTTCTTTGCCTATTCCAAATGGTTTCAAATCCAACTCAATTTGAGTGAACTGCTTTCTAAATGAATACTAAGCTGTTCAATTTTTTTTCTAACAAGGATTTTTTTACCTAGAACCTTTTTTTTCAGATAATTATCTTAATTTTTGCTTAAGCAATATCTGAGCCCTGGCATAAGCAACCTGCGTCTCGAGCATCGCGATTTCCTCGTCGGACATCTTTTCCATGGTTGCTAAGGAATCTTCGGCTCGTTTTTGAGCTTCTTCGACTAGTGCTTCGTCGATGTGGTCGATGTGGATGGCATTCTCAGCTAGAACTGAGATTTTATCGCCCACGCATTGGGCAAAACCTTTGCTAATTGCTAAGGATTGGCCTGAGCCTGATTTGGAAACAATGATCTCTCCTGCTTGGATTTCGGTAACGAGTGGAATGTGGCCAGGCAGGATGTTAATCTCGCCTGAGGTCGTCGGTAGAACAACCGATTCGACTGTGTCTTCGTAGACTCTCGCCTCAGGCGTGACTATTTTGAGATTCATTTGATGCTTCTTAGGTTATTGCTAATTAAGAACTTAATCGACTACGCCTTCGATGCTTCGAGTACTTCGTCGATTCCGCCCTTCATGTAGAAGTCGTTTTCGGCGATGTGGTCGAGTTCTCCGTCGAGGATCATTTTGAAGCCTTTGATCGTGTCAGCGACTGCAACGATTTTTCCTGGGAAGCCAGTGAAGATTTGAGCAACGTTGAATGGTTGCGATAGGAAC
>Ga0315320_10005418_pt1 | contig 10461 bp, 6 predicted proteins | sample M140m21515metaG_FD_203458 | JGI IMG/M metagenome (GOLD analysis project Ga0315320, IMG submission 203458) | Ammonia-oxidizing marine archaeal communities from Monterey Bay, California, United States - M1 40m 21515 | ecosystem: Environmental > Aquatic > Marine > Coastal | place: USA: California...
GCCCTGCTCTTCGCCGGGCTTCGCACCGACGCGACCGCGATCGTCAATCTCGCGGATCCCGCATCCCGCACCATGATCGAAGCGGGGCCCGCCCGCGTCATCGGCGTGGTACCCGCCGGAGCCGGCGCCGAGACGCCCGAGGGGGTTCGAGGTCTTGAACACCGGATCATCGAACGCGACTTCTCGGGGATGACGCTCGAACTCCGGTTCGACGGGACCTCGCATCGCGTCCGGGTTCCGCTCGTGGGTGATCACAACGCCTTCAATGTCGCGGCGGCGGCGGCGATGGCGTTCTCCTTCGGCGCGGACTGGTCGGCGATCGTGGCCGCGCTGGAGACGATCGAGGCTCCGCGGGGTCGGCTCCAGCCCGTCCACGGGCCGGTGGACGAGGTTCGCGTCTTCGTCGACTACGCCCACACCGACGACGCCATCGTCAACGTCCTCGCCGGCGTTCGGCCGGAGGTCCCGCCCGACGCGGCGCTGATCATCGTCTTCGGGGCCGGTGGCGATCGGGATCGCACCAAGCGGCCCCGCATGATGCGGGCCGCGCTCGACGGGGCGGACCGCGTGGTGGTGACGAGTGACAATCCCCGGACCGAACCGCCCGAGGCGATCGTGGCGGAGATCGTCGCGGCGTGCGATGCAGGCCGACTCGACCGAATCCACCCGGAGGTCGATCGGTCGCTGGCCATCGATCATGCGATCGCCACCGCAGACCCCGGTGACGTGATCGTGATCGCGGGCAAGGGGCACGAGGACTATCAGATCGTCGGAACCGAGCGGCGGCACTTCGACGACGTGGAGGTGGCGGCGGCCGCCCTTGCCCGCAGACGTGGGGAGGCGGCCCTTTGATTCGCAGACGTCTCCGCGAAATCGCCGACATCGTCGGGGGTCGTCCGGTCGGTGATCGAGCCCGCGCCGGTCACGACGAACCGGAAGATCCGGAAGTGCACGGGGTCGGCACGGACACCCGCGCAACGCTTACGGGACGACTCTTCGTCGCGATCCCCGGAGATCGTCACGATGGACATGATCATCTGGAGGCCGCTCGCGACGCCGGGGCGACCGCGGCCCTCGTCGAATCACGGTTTCTCGACGGCGGCGGGAAGCTGCCCGAAGGCCTGCCCGGGATCGCGGTCGCCGAGATCCGCCCGGCCCTGGCGGCGCTCGCGCGAGATCATCGACGTCGACTCCGCGGCGTGGTGATCGGAATCACCGGTTCCTCCGGCAAGACCACGATCCGCTCCATGGCGGAGCGGGTCCTCGCGGAACTCGGTCCGGGCACGGCGAGCATCCGCAGTTTCAACAACGATCTCGGCGTGCCGCTCACGATCCTCGAGGCCCGCGAGGACGACCGCTGGGTGCTGCTGGAGATCGGCACCAACGCTCCCGGCGAAATCGCCCACCTCGCCGGAATCGCCGATCCGACGATCGGCATCCTTTCCGGCGTCGGGCGGGCCCACCTCGGCGGGTTCGGGTCGGAGGCCGCCATCGTGGCGGAAAAAGTCGCCTTGATCGACGCCGTGGCGAAGAACGCCGGCACCGCGATCGTGAACGTCGATGCCGAGGTGATCGCCGAGGAGATCGCCGGCCGACGCGCGGCCGGCGGGTCGATCGTGACCTACGGCGCCGCCGGCGCCGCCGATCGAAGGTTGCTGGACCGGTCGGTGCGGTCGGGCGGCGGACAGACGATCGAACTCGGTGACTTCACCGGTGACGTCGGTCTCGACGGCCGACACAACGCGATCAACGCGATCGCGGTGGTCGAGCTCGCCCGTCGGCTGGGGGTCGCCGACGTCGACATCGCCCGGAGACTCGCGGAACTCGAGCCGCCCCCGATGCGGTTCGTCCGCCACCTGGTGAACGGCATCGAGGTCGTGGACGACACGTACAACGCGAATCCCGAGTCGATGCGGGCGTCGCTCGAGACGTTCGCGGAGATCTCGACCGGGGCCACCCGCCGGATCTCGGTACTGGGCGGAATGCGGGAGCTCGGAACGCGGTCGGCGTCCCTCCACGAACAGGTGGGCGCGGTGGCCGCGAACGTGTCGGACGAGATCGTGCTGGTGGGCGGGGACGGCGTCGCGGCGATCGGCCGAGGCGCCCGGAACGCCGGATTCGAGGGCGGGCTGCATCAGGTCGCGGACGGTGATGCGGCGGCGACGCTGCTCGCGGAGCACGTCGCGACCGGAGATGCGATCCTGTTCAAGGGATCCCGCGCGGTGGGGCTGGACAAGGTGGTCGTGTCGATTCTGAAAATCTGGGAGGCTCGCGGTTGATCTATCACCTCGTGGAATCGTTGAAGGGGCCGCTCGAGGAGACCGGCCTCATCCGGATCCTCCAAGTCGTGTTCCAGGTCGAGTTCCGAGCGTTCCTCGCGGTGCTCGTCTCGTTCGGGCTGGTGCTCGCGTTCGGACGCCCCGTCATCCGCTGGCTGCTCCGGCAGAAGGTCGGCGATTCCCCGGAGTTCCACAACGCGGACCTCAACGATCTCATGCGATCGCGGGCCGGCACCCCGACGATGGGGGGGATCCTGATCTGCGGCTCGATCCTGATCACGATCCTGCTGCTCGCGGAACTTCGAAGTCGCTACATCCACCTCGCGATCGCGGTGCTCGTCGCGTATTCGGTGCTCGGGATGTTCGACGACTGGTTGAAGCTCACCTCCGCCCGGCGGACGCCCGGATCACGGGACGGCCTGCTGCCGTGGGAGAAGCTGCTCTTCCAGCTCGGGCTCGCCGCGCTCTTCTCGTGGGTCATCTTCACCCAGGCCACGGTCAATCCCATCGGCGGGGTCGGCGCCCAGGCGGAGATCTGGCAGGACTCCGCCCGCGTGCTGAACCTGCCGTTCCAGAAGACCTGGGACACGCCCGTCGAAGCGGATCCCTTCGCCGACGGCGGCGAGACGATGTTCGGGCTCCCGCTCAATCCGAGCGTGATGGTGCTCGGACTCGGCGGCTTCGTGCTGCTCGGCACCCTGGTGATCGCGGGTACCAGCAACGCGGTCAACATCTCGGACGGCATGGACGGACTCGCGGCCGGCGTGGTGGGTTTCGCCTCGGTCGCCTTCATGATCCTGGTGCACATCGCGGGAAGTCAGGTCGAGGCCCAGTCCCTGCTGGTGCCGCACGTGCCGGGAACGGCGGACCTGATGGTGGTCGCCGGCGCGATGATCGGATCGTGCCTCGGATTCCTCTGGTTCAACTCGAGCCCCGCGATGGTCTTCATGGGCGACACCGGAAGCCTCGCCCTCGGCGGTCTGCTCGGCTACCTCGCGGTCGCGATCCGCCAGGAGGCGCTGCTCGTGGTGATCGGCGGCATCTTCTTCCTCGAGATGGGAAGCGTCGTGCTGCAGGTCGGCTGGTTCAAGTTCACGAGGATCCGCACCGGGAAGGGGCGACGTCTTCTGCGCTGCAGTCCGATCCATCATCACTTCCATCTGGGCGGATGGAGCGAGCAGCAGGTCGTGACGCGATTCTGGTTGATCACCATCGTGCTCTCGATGGCGGCGTTCGCGCTCGTGAAACTGCGCTGACCGGGTCGCGGTTCAGTCCTTGCGGACGTCCCGATCGATGTCCACGATCGCCTCGGCCGATTCGACCGGGACGGGTTCGCGGTGCTCGCGGAGGGCATCGAGGAAGCCGCGGATGTCCGGCCAGAGCGGCGCTTCGAAGGTGCGCCGGTCCTCGGCGATCGGATGATCGAACTCGAGCCGCGCCGCATGGAGGGCCTGCCGGGCCATCAGCGGCGCATCGCTCGATCGCCCCTCGGCTTCGGCACGCTTCGGGACCACCGCCCGGCGGGGGAGCTTCCGTCCACCGTAGTAGTCGTCGCCGACGATCGGATGGCCGATCTCCGAGAGGTGGATTCGGATCTGATGGGTGCGACCGGTGAGGAGCTGGAGCTCGACGAGCGTGAAGCCGTCGTACCGTTCGCGGACGCGGTAGATCGTCCGCGCCTCCTTGCCGGCCTCGTCGTGACGAACCGCGTAGCGGTCGAAGATCCTGGGGTGACGCCCGAGCGGAAGATCGATCAGGTCCTGATCGCGACGCACCACGCCGTGGACGATCGCGAGGTACCGCTTGTCGACGGTACGGGCCTGGAACTGGTGGCCGAGTCGCCAGTGGGCGGTGTCGGTCTTCGCCGCGACCATGGCGCCGGACGTGAACCGGTCGAGGCGATGCACGACGCCGGGACGGGCGAACTCCTCGCCGACCGAGGAGAGTCCGCCGGACGTCTCGTGGCGGAAGCGCCAGCTCAGGGCGTTGACGATGGTCCCCGACTTCATGGCCCGCGCCGGGTGGGCGATGATGTCGGGCTGCTTGTTCAGGACGATCAGATGGTCGTCCTCGAACAGCACGTCGAGCGGGATGTTCTCGGGGGGGATCTCGTTCGAGGGCGGGGGGGGGAGCACCGCCTCGACCACGTCGCCGAGCCGGAGTCGCGTGCTCGCCTTCGGTCGACGACCGTTCACGGTGACCGCGTCCTCGTCGATGAGCCGCTGCAAGGCGGTCCGACTCATGAAGGGGATGCGATCGACGAGATAGCGGTCGAGCCGTTTCTTGAGGTCCCGGGTCAGTTCGAGCCGGACCTGCACCGGCGTGTCGTCGTCGGACCGGGTCTCGTGCTGGCGGTAGATCGCATCGCGGTCCACCTTGCCACCGGCATCGAAGAGCGCGGCGTCCTCGGTCTCGCCCGGTCGCTCGCCTTCGCCCGTTTCCCTGCCTTCGCCGGATTCCGGCGTCGGGGTGGTCGGGGACGCCGGCGGAACGGCGTCGTCGGACTCGTCGCGGCCGGTCACGGGGCCGCGGGTGTCTCGGTCGGCTCGGTGGACTCGGCCTCGGGCGTCGTCTCGGCGGCGGCACCGGCGGCGTCCGCGGCGTCGTCGCCATCCTCGACCTCGGCGGCTTCCGCGGCCGCGGCCTCATCGTCCTCGGTTTCGAACATCTCGAGCAGATCGTCCGCGGCGGGGACCGTGAAGGCCTCCTCTTCGCCGACCGCGACCACCGGGAGATCACCCTGGTTCGGAAGGCTCGCGTGAGCGCTGATGCCGTCGAGGTTTTCGAGGCGGGCGGTCGCCTGTTCAGCCAACGGGGGATACTCGGGCGTCGAGATCTTGACCACTTCCTCGAGGTGCGTCCGCGCATCGTCGAGTCGGCCGGCGCTTTCGGCGACCGCGGCTCTTCCGAAAAGCCCCGCGATCATCATCGGCTTGCCGGCGAACCCGGGTCGGGCCGAGGCGAGTTGGACGGCTTCGGCGAAGAATCCGTCGGCCTCCTGGAGCGTGCTGGTCTTGTCCTCGGCCGTGAGTTCCGCGCCTTCGTCGCCGGCGGCGAGTCCGGGGCGAAGGCCGGTGCGGGCCGACTGCAGCAGAATGTCGCCCGCGGTGAGGAGCGAGAGTTCCGCGACACCATCGACGGAAGCGTGGGTGTCGGCGACGCCGCGAAGGGCCGCCGGACTCGTCGCGGACGAGAGTTCGGTCCACGCCGTGTCGACTGCTTCGTCCTGCTTGCGGTTCCACCAGTCCCACGCGAGGAACGCGCAGGCGACCAGCAGCAGCATGAGCAGGTAGTTCATGCCCGACGTCTTGAGCCAGGCGACGAACTCGTGATTGAGGCGGGAATCGGTCAGGTCGGTGGTCTGGACCTGCTTGAGACGATCGTCCATGGTCGGGGAGCTCCACACGGTGTCCAGTCCGTCGACCGACGACGGTTCAGGACCCCGCATGGTAGCAGGCCCGCCGCCCGGTACGAGCGGCTTTCGAGATCGCGGAAACACCGGTCCGGAGACGCGCCGAGGGGCCTCAGGCGAATCGCCGCAGACCCCGCTCCAGATGATCGAGGGCCGCATCGAGGTACGCAGGCACGCCCTCCGTCCTCAGGAAGGCCGGGGCGCACGCGGCGAGGAGGATCCGGCGCAGATCCGCGAGCCGGGGGTGATCCTCGTCCACCTCGAGTCCGAGCCGGCGTCGCGCGGCGGCGAGCAGCCGGACGGGACTTCGCCCCTTGAGTCGTTCAGGTCGGGCCCAGTGCAGTCGTTCGAGGTAGACCGCGTCCTCCACCCAGTGCCCGGGCCGGACCTCGGCGAGATCGATCAGGACCACCGGGCCGGTGCCTTCCTCGTCGCGGACCATGCCGTTGGCGAGGTGGAGGTCGCCGTGGATCCAGGCGATCGGAGCGCGGCTTCGCCATTCCTCGACGATCGCATCGAGATGTCGAGCCACCGATTTCAGGATCTTTCGCCATCGAGTGGCCTGGCTGATCTTCTGGCCACGCACCGCCTCGCGTGATCGCTTCAGCAGACCTTCCCAGTCCTCCTGACGACTTTTTCGATCGATGGGGTGTCCCGCCGCCGCGGCCTGGAAACGGGCCACGGCATCGGTCATGCGAAGGATGTGATCGTCTTCCCAATGCGTGCCGAGCGGCCCGAACGGCAGGTGCTCGATGACGACCCAGGCGAGGTCGTACCCACCGAGCACGTCCCCGGATGCCAGGAGCCTCGGCACGGGAAGCGGCGGGTCTGCGTTCTGGAGCCGGCCGAGCCAGCGGTACTCGCGTTCGCTCACCGGAAGCTTGATCACGACGTCGACCTGTCCGCCCGTCGGTTCGTTCCAGCGCGCCCGACCGGTCGCGGCCCCGCTGCGTTGCCAGTCGGTTCGGAACCATCGGATGTCCCCCAGCCGGCCCGACAGTGTCTCCTGAAGCACTGGGCCGAGGGCGTGGCCGAGAATCGTCCGGCGTTCGTCGGTTGGAACCGAGGCCGAGGTTTCTTCCGGAACCGTCGTCATCGGTCTCAATCCTACCACGCGTCAACGTCGTTTCACCGCGGTGGATCCCGTATGCTCCGACGACGCCCGTTCCGTGTCCGAATGACCGCCCCACGCACCATGAAGCCCGATCTCATCGCCATCGACCTCGACGGAACGCTGCTCACCCGGGGAGGCGTCACCGATACCGACCGGGCAGCGATCGACGCGGCCCGCGCTGCGGGCGTGGAAGTGGTGATCGCGACCGGAAGATCATGGTCGGAATCGCTCGAGGCGCTGCAGCCCATCGAGGCCACCGGACCGATGATCGCGGCGGGCGGCGCGCTGCTGCACGATGCCGCGACCGGTGAGACGCTCGAACGAAGCGTGGTGCATCCCGAGGTCGCCTCGGCGGTGGCGACCAACCTGCGTCGTCACGGCCACGTCGTCCATCTCCTTCAGGACGCCCCGGAGGCCGGATGCGACTACTGGATGATCGGGAACGATGCCGTCAGCGAGGCGACGCGATGGTGGTTCGAACGGCACGACGTGGACGCCCGCTGGGTCGAGCATCTGGCCGACGTCCCGACGTTGGAGCACACGGTCCGCGTCGGAACGACCGCGGTCGGTTCCGTCCTCGGTCACGTGGTCGAGGAGATCCTCGAGGAACTCGGGGATCGCGTGCTGCTCCAGGCCTGGGATGCGGTCGTCGAATCCGAGGTGGCCGGCGATCGCATCCACCTCCTCGAGGCGTTCGATCCCACCGTCGACAAGTGGACGATGCTCGAGGGGATCGCCCGGCGGCGGGGGTTCGCGACCGAGGCGGTGGTGGCCATCGGCGACGGATTGAACGACGTGGGCATGGTGGGGAACGCGGGCATCGGAATCGCGATGGAGAACGCCGATCCCCGCGTGGTCGCGGTTTCCGATCGACGAACCGGGCCGCCGGGCACCGGGGTGGGGGACGCGATCCGTCGACTGCTCGAGGACGACTGACCCGGGCCGCGATCCGTACAATCAAGCCGTGCTGGAAGCCCCGAGACGCTCCCCGATCGTCGACGCCGAGGTGTTCGACCGCGCCGAGGGGCGCGAGCTCATGGACGCGCCCGCGGTCGTGCTCAAGAGCGTGCTGGAATCCGAGGTGGTGATCGGCGGGCTCCTCGTCGACGTGGGCGGGGCGTTCGATCGCCTGCTCGCGGCCTCGGAGGATCCGGTGATCGCCCGGGTGTTGAATCGACATCGGCTCGCCTTCGTCGCTCGACGAAGTCCGGAGCGACGGCTCGTCGAGGCGGGACGCCTCGCGGATCGGGGGGCCGCGGTCGCGATCGTCGCCACCCACGAGATTCCCCGGGCCGTCGACGCGATCGGCCGTGGCGGCGACGCGGCCCGCCGTGGACTGGTCGTGATCGCGGTGGACGATCCGGAGTCGGCGCCCGGAACCCCGGCACGATCCCTGCTCGCCGGTCTCGGAATCCCGGTGCTCGAGACCACCGACCTCGACGACCTCCGCTTGAAGATCGAACACGCCGCGCGACTCGCCGACGTGTCCGACGGACCGGCCGCGATCGTCGTCGACGCGTCGCTGCTGTCCGTGGCGGTCACCATCACGGTCCGGGCCAACCGGATCGTCGAGACCATCGACACCGCGGCTTCGTTGCGGCGGCGGCGTGGTCCGAGGCTGACCGGCGGCGAGGATCTCACTCGACTGGGACGTCGTCTCGAACTCGATTCGGCGACCGGAATGCCGAGTCCCGGAGAACGGGAGACGGTCGCGATCGTGGCGTCCGGCCTCGCGTCCCGCTCGGTTCGTCACATCCTCGAAGAGACCCGTCTCACCGGACGGGTCCCCGCGATCCACGTCGGACTCGTGAATCCGCTCGACGTCTCCCTGATCGAACGTCTGCTCACTCGTTCCCGCACGGTCCTCGTGATCGAGACCCGTCCCGGCCTGCTCGCCGCGCCGGTGATCGAGATCGCGGAACGACTGCGGCGTCGCGGCGAGATCGTCGCGGAGGTCGCGTGGCGACGCGTCCCCGGCAGCAGCGACGCGGTCATCGAACCGGGTGACGCGAGCGATCCGTCCACGCTCGCGACGAAGCTTCGCGACGTCCTGCTGGAGATCCGGCCGACGCTCGAGCTCCCCGGAAGCGAGTCGTACGAATCCGCGCCCGACGCCGAAGACCCGTCACGACTGGTGCCGGTGCGGAGCGGGCAGGTCGGTCGAGGATTGCTGCAGACTGTTCGACGGGCGTCCGTCTCCGCCGACCGGATGCTGCGTCGGGTCGTCGAGGAGGGCGAAGAGCCGCTCGCACTGGCGATCAACGGTCGTCCACCGGCGGGATTCACCGGTCGCGTCGTCGCGGTCGAGATCGTGGAACGTCGACGGCTGCTCGAGGAGGCGGTGCTGCTCGCCGCGGCCCGGGACCTCGGACGTCCCTGGGTCACGATTCTCGTCGACGACGGTGGCGGCGACGAACTCGACGCCGTGCGTCTCCTGTCCGCCGCGATTCCCACTGCAGGCGAGAACCCCGCGCAGGTGCGTCTCCTCGACGTCGCGGACGAAGTGTCGCTGCGGAAGGACATCGGCGAGGCGGTTCGGGCCGTCCACCCCTCGGTCCTGGTGGTCCGCCGCCGCGAAAAAGGCGTCGCCCGCGATCTCGAGGAGATCGATCGGCTCGGATATTCACCGCTCCTCCGGGTGAAGACCAGGATCGACGATGCCTGCGGCGTCCGGCCGTTCGCGGAGCCCACCGTCGACAGTTCGCTTCCCCGGCCGGACGATGTCGAGGGCCGGTACCGCTTCGAACCGGTGCGAAGCCGGCTTCGGCGATCGTTCGTTCTCCGGGTCGGCCGGCTGCTCGAGATCACCGAACTCGTCCGGCAGCGGAGTCCTCAGGTCGCCACCCCCGTGCCTCAGGATCTCGGCATCACCGTGCCGATCCTTCGACATCGGGGGCGAGGTCGGTGGCGTTTCCACGTCGCCGGCGTGCGTGGCGTCTCCCCGGGCGGTGCGGCGAGTCTCGTGGCGCTCGCCGGGCGGATCATGGGCTTCGACGTCCGACTCGCCAACCTCGGCGCCGCCCGTTCCTCGAATCCATCCGCGTGGTCGCAGGTGCTGTTCACGCGACCGGCCCGGGAGGACGTCGTCGACACGCTGGTTCCGTCGATTCCACCGGGAGAGGCCGACGTGGTGCTCGGCGTCGATCCGATCGAGACGCTGCGGGCGATCGCGACCGACCCCGAACTCCGGATCGCGACGCCGGGTCGGACCGCCCTCGTCGCGAACACCGAGTCTCCGCCGGACGAGCCGGCGTCCCTTCCCGACGTGGCGGCGACGCTGCAGTCCGAAGCGGCGCGACACTGTGGAACGCCCGACGACCTGGTCGACGCCTTCCTCTCGAGGGTCATCCAGCAGTTCGGCAATCGTCGCCTGCTCGACGTGGTGCTGACGGGGATCGCCTACCAGCGCGGGCTCGTGCCCGTCTCGCTCGAGGCGATCACCGAGGCCGCCCAGCGACTCGAACGGGTCGGATTCGGTCGCACCGGCGAGGCGTTCCGGTTCGGTCGACTGCTGGCCGCATCGCCGCAGGCCGGCGGGGGATCGACCTCGGCGAACATCGAACCGTTCGCTCGACGTCGGCGGGAGATCGTTCTGGAGACGCGTCTGCATCGTGGAAACACATCCGCCCGCTGGCTCGATCAGCGGATCCCGCGTC
>Ga0315320_10005422_pt1 | contig 10456 bp, 9 predicted proteins | sample M140m21515metaG_FD_203458 | JGI IMG/M metagenome (GOLD analysis project Ga0315320, IMG submission 203458) | Ammonia-oxidizing marine archaeal communities from Monterey Bay, California, United States - M1 40m 21515 | ecosystem: Environmental > Aquatic > Marine > Coastal | place: USA: California...
GATTCTAGTGGGAACTCATGCACTGCTTTACGATAAGGTGAATTTTGATGATCTGGGTCTAATTGTGATCGATGAACAGCATAAGTTCGGTGTAGCCCAGCGAGAGAAGCTCATCCACCGGGGAGTGACGCCCGATGTTTTGGTTATGACAGCAACTCCAATTCCAAGAACTTTGACCTTAACAATTTACGGCGACCTTGATGTCTCAATCTTGGATGAGTTACCATCTGGGAGGGGTAAGATTATCAGTGGAGTTCGCGTGAAACCGAAGATCACCGAAATGACCAATTTTCTCATTGGTCAACTCGAAAAGGGGCGCCAAGCCTATTTGGTTTATCCGCTTGTTGATGAGAGTAAATCTATAAAGGCGGCATCGGCTGTTGAGGAACACCCAAAGTGGCAGAAGCGATTTAAGCATTTTGAAGTTGAATTACTTCATGGCAAGATGCCATCCGAAGAGAAGGAGGCGGTGATGACTCGTTTTCGGGACGGTAAGACGGAAGTGTTGGTCTCGACAACCGTAATCGAGGTCGGTGTTGATGTGCCCAATGCCAATGTCATAGTGATCTTTAATGCCGAGCGTTTTGGTCTAGCCCAGCTTCACCAATTACGAGGCCGTATTGGTCGGGGAGAGCACAAGAGCTATTGTGTTCTCGTCACCGATGGGAAAACTCCGGAAGCAATTGAAAAACTGAATATTTTGGCCGGGACGGTTGATGGATTCAAGATTGCGGAAGAAGATTTACGACTGCGCGGGCCAGGTGAGGTTTTGGGAACCCGACAAAGCGGGACGGGAGGCTTGCGGTTTGTAGAGTTTTTGTCAGACACATCGATCATTCGGGAGGCGCGTGAAGTTGCTGAGAAGTTGCTGAGTGAAGATCCGAGCCTTAAAAAAAACGCTCATCTTAGAACATGGCTTCTGGGGCAGACTGAGTTTACGAATCAATAACCTTAAAAAACTCATTGGTATCTTCTGGCTCGGATCGCGGTAATCTTCCATCTCTCTTTAAGTTCAAGGTCAAAGATAAGTTCCCATAATTCGCTTTTGCTCTCGCGAAGGGGAGTTGTCATCGTGATTTCATCGATTCGAGTCAGCTGAGCTTTGTTGCCCACGAGTTGTAGGTCTTCTTCGCGCTTTGTAAATTCACGTCTAACTGTCATTGAGTGAAGTTGATCGACTCGATTGCAAAGGGTCTGCAATGATAATTCTTTGGGTATTTCTAGATTGAATGGGAGCTCCGAGACTTTGAGGGTAATGGGCTCTACGGTGGAATTTTGGATGGCTTTGTGAACATCCTCCCGGCTTCGGAGATTTGAGCTGTTATATTCGATAGCGCCGATGAATTGATTGATAGTCCGCTTAATTTGTTGTTTGGGTTGATTGTAATGCCAAACAAATCCGCCAATCACCGCAACTACGATGAGGGAGATGATCGTAATACGGGTCTTCATGTGATGCTATCGATTTGGGGCAAGTTGGAATGTAAATCCTTTTAGGTATTCTGTTTCCGGGAGGGTTGCTATAACGGGGTGATCAAGGCGCTGCGAATGGTTGTCAATCATTCGGAGAGTTCTTTTGCCATCAACAGCGGCACTTCTGACACTCTCAAGAAAAAGTTCGCGGGTCGCGTGATGAGAGCAACAGAAGGTCGCAAGGATTCCACTCTGATTCAACATACCGAGGGCCCTGAGGTGGATTTCCTTGTAACCGCGCATGGCATCTTTAACTGTCTTTTTGTTTCGGGTGAATGATGGGGGATCAAGGATTATCAGATCATAAGTTTCATTATGTTTTCTGAGGAAATCGAAGGCGTTAGCAGTGATCGTCTCAATTTGCACTCCAGTTAGTTCAGCATTTTTGGCAGCTGCCGTTATGGCATCTTCTGAGATATCGACGGCGCGGACCGATTGGGCACCAGCAAGGGCGCATGCTAGGCTAAATCCTCCTTGATTGCAGAATAGATCAAGCACCTTCTTTCCTGGTGCCAGGCGGGCGACTTTTTGGTAACTGTCAATAATGTCCAGGTAGAGTCCGGTTTTTTGTCCATTTGCAGGATCGATTTCGAAGACTGAATCTTGGTGCGAGACTGTAAAGGGTTTTGGCTGATCTCCGTGAGCCATGACAATCTCCTTTTCAAGTCCCTCGGGACGTCTCATTGAGGAGTCGTTACGAAGAGTAATTGATTTGGGTGAGAGAAGTTCAACGAGACAGCTAACGATGAGATCTTTGCGTTGATCCATGGCTAGAGTGGTTGTCTGCAAGACGAGATGCTCGCCGTATTGATCAACTATTACGCCAGGAAGACCGTCCGATTCGCTCCAAATGATTCGCCGAAGGTCCTGCCCAATCGTAAGAGATTCCCTATAATTGATGGCCTGACCGAGTCGTCGCAGAAAAAATTCAGCATCAAGCTTTTGTTTTCTTCGAGAAATCCTACGTGCCACGATTTGCGACTGCGGATTATAGATTGCCACGCCTAGGGGGCGATCCTTGAAATCTTTGAGCGTCACGACATCCCCAGGTTCGGGATTTCCGAAAGTTTTTTGGATTTCTGAAGCGTAGACCCACTCGTGGCCGTGAAAAATGCGGGAGCGGGGTTTAATAATGAGGCCTGGCATGCGGAAAGAAAAGGGCAGGGGAGGAAGGAGTTCAAGACATGGCGTGCCTTTTCGCTTGAACATCTTGGCAATGGGGCCTAACTCCGTGGCGAACTTAATCTTATGGGTCAAAATCTTAAAACTCGCCAGAAGCGCCGCCGCAGAAAACTTTATCTGAAGCGGAAAAACGAACGTATTAAAGCTGGAGCCTCTTCAAAAGCAGGCAAAGCAGATAAGCCAGCCAAGAAGATCGTTAAGAAGGCAGCCAAAAAGGTTGCTAAGAAAGCGGCTAAAAAGGTCGCTAAAAAAGCAGCTAAAAAGGCAGCTAAAAAGGCAGCTAAAAAGGCAGCTAAAAAGGCAGCTAAGCCAAAAGCAGAGACCCCTAAGGCTGCCGAACCAAGTGTCGAAGAACCCAAGGATTCTGCGTCAGAAGAGTAGGAATCATCTCACTCATCCTAGCTTAAAGACCTGCTCAGCCCCGGCTTGGCGGGTTTTTCTTTGGATATTCGGTGGAATTGAGTGAAACATGTGGATATGTTCCAACTGTCTCTTGTCCTTTTAATAGTGGCTTTATTGTCGTTTGGCTGCAGTGGCGAAAGGGATGATCTTGTTGAAGAAGCCCCATTTCCTGAAATCGAAAAGATCCAGCTTCTGGTGATTCATCACCGAAAGAATGGGGATCTGATCAGCTATCTCGCTCTTGAAAAGGTCCCTGCTAACCTAAGAGCTTTTATTGAACCAGCGGATGGTAGCCAGGAGATTTTTGTGACCGTTCTTGGAACGAAGCGTCATGATTTGTTAAAGAGGAGTTTCTCGATCTCAAGCCAAACCGGGGAGGATTCCCGTGGAAAGGTTACCGTCATCGTGGAGAATGGTCTGGCGGTTAGCATTGATGGCAATGGATTTCATAGCCCAGCTCTCGTTTCAATAGATTCGCTGGAAATGATCGAACAGGCCTTGGTTGATGGAAACATGGGATCGGAAGGGCCCCCAACGATCACGATTTCAAATCAAAGAGTTGAGTAATAGAAGACTAGGACTGTCAATTTAAAGGGCAGCGGAATTAGCGCTTGGTCCCCATCGTGTAAATCAGCAAAAAAAGGCGTTTTCATTCCATTTTCTTGCGTTAGCGTCCGGTGCCGGGACGAGGACTTTGAGGCCGCCGGTAGTTTATTATGTCCGAGCAACAGCCACCAGAGATCCCGGGATCGAAAAAACCAGCCCAGACTCCCTCCGATAAGGGGGTAAACTGGAAAGTGATTATTTTGTTCACCATCGCTTTGGCGATTATTTTCGTGGCCATAGAGGGTGCTGGCGATGGTGATCGCGAGACTCTAAAGTTTACGGAATTCCGCGAAGCATTGCTCGAAGGCCGAGTTCTGCAAACGGCCTCGGAAGACTACCCAGCCGGGAAACTTGAGCTAGTCACTTTTACCGGTGAGGCTCGCGCTGAAATTACGGGGCGGTTTTCTAAGGACGATGTTCTTGTGAAAGATTGGGAGAAGCGGGTCCAGATTAAATCCGTTGTTCAAGTCGACATTGACAGTATAAGCAACGACCTCGACGAGACATTTGGGGAGAAGTTGAACTGGGTTGCTGCGGCTCCCGATGATGCAAGTTCAGCTAAGGAGGTTCCTTTTTCACAGATAAAGACCCTTCTTTCGGAGAATCGATTAGTTCTTGGAAAGGACGTCGAATTTAAGATTTTTCGAGAATTGAACTCAAATGTTGCCACCCTGTATGCCACAGAGGGGGAACCGGTTGGATTTAGCTCTGAAGAGCTAAAGACAATGGTGTCCGATGGTAAGCTTAAAAGTTTTCAAGTTAAACTGAGCGCAAGTTCGCGTGGAAAGTTGGAGGCCTTGATCGACTCGGGTGTTTCCACGCGAAACCAAGATAATACTTTTGGCAAAATCATGATGAGTCTTCTTCCGGTCCTCCTTCTAATCGTTCTGATTTTCTTTCTTTTTAGACATCAGATGAAGTCGGCCGGGCGTGGGGCGATGAGTTTTGGTAAGTCCAAAGCGAAGCTCCTCACCATGGACCAACAAAAGGTGACGTTTAAAGATGTTGCTGGAATCCAAGAGGCAAAAGAAGAACTTTTCGAGATTGTCGATTTTCTTCGAGATCCTCAAAAGTTTCAGGCTCTTGGCGGAACGATACCGAAGGGTGTTCTTATGGTTGGGCCTCCAGGAACTGGTAAGACCTTGCTGGCGCGCGCGATTGCGGGTGAAGCCGAAGTCCCGTTCTTCTCGATTAGTGGTTCTGATTTCGTGGAAATGTTTGTGGGGGTTGGGGCAAGTCGAGTTCGCGATATGTTTGAGCAAGGAAAGAAGAATGCTCCGTGCCTTGTTTTTATCGATGAAATTGATGCAGTCGGCCGCCACCGTGGACATGGGATGGGAGGCGGACACGATGAAAGGGAGCAAACCTTGAATGCCCTTCTTGTTGAGATGGACGGCTTTGATACTCAGGAGGGCGTCATAATTATTGCGGCAACAAACCGTCCTGACGTTTTGGATCCAGCCCTTCTTCGTCCCGGTCGTTTTGATCGTCAGGTTACAGTAGCTCTCCCCGATGTTAAGGGGCGGGAGCAGATTCTAGGTGTTCATACTAAGAAAATCAAACTTGCTGCCGGAACAGATCTTGCGGTTATTGCGCGTGGAACCCCCGGGTTTTCAGGGGCGGAATTGGCAAATCTCATCAACGAGGCCGCTCTTCTCGCAGCTCGCAAGGGAATCAAAGCTGTGACTCTTGCGGAGATGGAGGAGGCCCGTGATAAGGTCCGTTGGGGGCGTGAACGAAGAAGCCTGGCCCTCTCAGATAAGGAGAAAAAGAATACTGCTTATCACGAGGCTGGGCATGCTATTCTGAATGAAATTTTAGACCACACCGATCCACTTCATAAGGTCACGATCATCCCGCGGGGACCTTCACTCGGGTCGACCATGTTCCTTCCGGATGAAGATAAGTTCAACTATCGCAAGAATGAACTTCTTTCGCAGCTCATTGTTCTCATGGGAGGACGTGTTGCGGAGGAGATTATCTTCGGGGATGTCACCAATGGTGCGATGGGGGATATTCGAATGGCGACGAGTCTAGCCCGCAAGATGGTTTGTGAATGGGGTATGAGTACTGACCTCGGAATGGTTGAGTATGGTGATGGTGGAGGAGGTGGATTCCTCGCTCGGGATATGATGAGTCAGTCTAAAAATTACTCCGAAGATACGGCTCAAAAAATTGATAATGAGATCAAGGATTTAATTGATCATGCCTACAAAGAAGCCGAAAGGCTCCTCAAGGAAAACCGGACTCTACTTGATAAGATTTCAGAGGCTCTTCTTGAGTTTGAGACGCTTGACGCGCAGCATATCAAAGATCTTATAGAGCATGGCGAGATGAAGGATCCACCAAAGCCACCAGAACCGCCGGAGATCCCTGATGACATGCAGAAAGAGAAAGCTGCGGAGGCGACCGAGGATAAAAATAGGGGTGAGGATGGAACGTTTATATCGGCCTTTAGCTAATTTTTTCCGGGGACCAAGTTTCTCGAACACACACTCAAAAAATAATTATGGAAAATGTTGTTATCATTGGAACCGGCTGCGCCGGTTGGACCGCTGCTATCTACACGGGTCGCGCTAATCTAGAGCCTCTTGTCCTTTCCGGGACGCAGCTTGGCGGCCAGTTGACGACAACAACCGAGGTCGAAAATTTCCCAGGTTTTCCTGACGGTGTGATGGGGCCAGAATTGATGGGGCGGATGCAACAGCAGGCAGAAAAATTTGGGGCCAAAGTTGAATACAAAAAGGTTGATGAAATTGCCAGGAATGAGGATGGAACCTTTGATCTCAAAACAGACCAAGGGACGGTCCAGTCTAAAACTGTCATCATAGCCACAGGAGCTGCTCCTCGCTACCTAGGTTTGGAAAATGAAATGAGCCTGGTGGGCCATGGGGTGACATCCTGTGCGACTTGCGATGGCGCATTTTATCGTGATGTTCCAGTCGCTGTGGTTGGTGGAGGGGACTCCGCTTGTGAGGAAGCAAATTTCCTGACTCGCTTCGCATCGAAGGTTTATCTCATTCATCGTCGCGATGAACTTAGGGCTTCGAAAATCATGGCTGATCGTGTTCTAGCCAATGAAAAAGTTGAGCCGATCTGGGATTCTGGAATCACCGAGTATCTTACAGATGAAGAGGGTGAAGTTCGTGCTGTCAATCTAGAGAACCTTAAGACGGGAGAAAAGTCAGAGCTGGAAGTTAAATGCGTCTTCGTAGCAATTGGTCATGTTCCAAACTCCCAGTTTGTTGGTGGGCTAGTCGATCTCGATGAGAATGGATATGTTCTTCAGAATCCCCATAGTACAAGCACAAAAACGCCGGGACTTTATGCCGCGGGTGATGTGGCTGATCATATTTATCGCCAAGCCATTACGGCTTCTGGGCAAGGTTGTGCTGCTGCGATTGAGGCGGAGCGTTATCTTGCCGACGGTGAGTAATTAAAAGTTATCGCTTTTCCTCAAAACTGGAATTCCAAGGGTTTGGGTCTTTTATGTGCGGGTTTTGCACGCTGATTAGAGGAAATCATCAAAGATTGAGCCGCTGGTTTTGTTGGCGTTCAGAGACTTGGGGATATTCTCTGGGTAATTTTGATTAAGATCCAAGACCTGCGATCATTTTGGTGAACCATGCGGCACCGCCTTCGAGATCGGAGATCTGAATGAATTCGTCGGCCGTATGGGCTTGGTCGATGGAACCGGGTCCAAGGCAAATTGAGGGGATTCCGGCGGCCGATAAATGGGCGGCATCGGAAAACCAGGGAGCTCCGACAAATTTGAGATTCGAATGAATTTCCTTAAGTTTCATGAGCCAGGGATGATCGGGCGGCATGGCCATGGGTGGCGATTCCGCGATGTGTATCAACTCGATGTCAGTAAGATATCGTTTCAAGATTTCGCTTGCGGGTTCATCGCTCACTAAAGCGGGGACCGTTCTAATATCGAGGGTAGCAGTGGCCTGCGCTGGCACGATATTTGCGCGGGTCCCTCCCGAGATCATTCCGACATTCATGGTTGATTGATCCAGAATGGGATGTTGGAAACCCGAAAGATGCTCAAGAAAAGGGCCCTCAAGACATTGTAGCTCACTGAGGAGCTTAAGAATGGCGTTCTCGCCCAGGTGAGGTTGTGAAGCGTGGGTGGCTTTACCTGTTGCCTTTACTGTGGCCCAGAGACAGCCTTTGGTGCAGTATACGGCCTCGAGAGAAGTCGGCTCACCAGCAACTGCGAAATCGTATTGGTGTGCGTGGTTTTCAGCAAAGTGTCGTGAGCCTGGTTGCCTCGATTCTTCGCCCATAAAGCCAACAAAATCGACTGCTATTGGGAGTTTCTCGAGAAGGTGGGCGTTTTCGCGCAGTCCCCATAGCATTGCCGCCATGGGTCCTTTGGTATCGGAAGCTCCCCGTCCGTGAATTTTACCTTCACTGATTGAGCCAGAAAAAGGATCAATCGTCATTCCCGAAACACCAACGGTGTCTAGATGAGGTCCAAGGAGAATTCGGGGGCGGTTTCTGGACCCTGGAGCTCGAGCAATTAAATTGGGTCGTCCAGGTTCCACTTCTTCAAAAACAGAATCGAACCCATAGGGCTCAAGGAACTCGGAAACTAGGTCGGCGACCTTCTTTTCCCCGCCCGGGGATACTCCGGCATCTCCATCTGGGTTAACCGACGGGATTTGGACGAGACCTTGGAGAAGTTCGACTACAGATTCCATTTAGGAGACTCTAAGAAACCAAATGCCAATGTGGAAGTTTTTCGTCTTGGCAACAAGGGCCACTCTTTGTGATAGTAAGGGTATGAAACATCGTTTGACCCTTGGCGTTGCCCTCATGCTTCTCGCCAGTTGCGTATTTGTGAGTTTTGCTGCCAAAAAAGATAACGCCAAAGAATCAAGCGTCGTCAGAGTGTTGATCATCGATGGTCAAAACAATCATAACTGGAAAGAGACTACCCCTGTGCTTGAGAAAATCTTTGGGAGTAATGAACGGTTTTCACTAGATGTAAGCACAAGTCCGGGAAATAAGGCTGTGAAGGAAGAGTGGGATAAGTGGCGCCCTGAGTTCCAAAAGTATGATGTCGTGGTGAGTAACTATAATGGTCAAATGTGGCCTGGGGAAGTGCGAGCTTCATTCGTTGACTTTGTAAAAAATGGTGGAGGGTTTGTTGTTGTGCACGCGGCAGATAACGCGTTCTCAATGTGGCCTGAATATAATGAAATGATCGGTCTTGGTGGTTGGGGAGGGCGTAATGAGAAAAGCGGTCCTTACGTTTATTACAAAGACGGTAAAGAGGTTGTAGACGAATCTAAGGGAAGGGGAGGAAACCATGGGCCCCAGCACGAATTTGTGATCACAAATCGCGCCGATGATCACCCCATTACTAAAGGGATGCCCAAAGAGTGGTTGCATGCCAAAGATGAGCTTTATGACATGCTTCGAGGTCCTGCCAAAAACATGAAAGTTCTTGCGACCGCTCCAAGTGAGAAGACTAATCGCGATGAGCCCATGCTCATGGCCCTTGACTACGGGAAAGGCCGAGTTTTTCACACAACGTTGGGACATGCTAATTACTCAATGCAGTGCCGAGGATTCTATGACACCCTTTTAAGGGGCGCTGAGTGGGTTGCAGGTAAAGAGGTAACAGTTGGTTGGTCCAAAGATTTCCCAACCAAAGAGAAGGTTACTCCAGTTAAGTGAAGTGACGTCTACTCTGCCTCAAGCGTGGCATTACCTTTTGCCATTTAGGGCATGAATTTCTTCTTCTTTAGTCAATGACGGTTCCTGGTGGTGCCGTCTTTCTTCCTTTAATTGGTGCGGTGCTGCACCCGCTTCTTGGGTGGTGTATTCAGAAGGGCACGTTTCATGGGGTCCGTCTTTCTGTGATCGTTGCCATCGCAAATTTAGTTACGGCATTCATATTCCTCTTATATCTCGATCCAACTGGGGGGTGGGAAATTTCTGGAAGAGATTGGTGGGCGATTGGAAATGGTGTCTTCTTTTTTTTGGGACAATGGTTTTCTATTCAATCAGTAAAGACGGGCGATCTGGCGGTTCATTCTTCCGCTTTGGGAATGAAGGTGGTGATCGTGGGGTTCTTTTCTATGTTGGTGGGGCTTGAGCCGAGCTCATGGAGTTTGGTGTGTGGTGTTACGCTAGCAACGGTAGCGATTTTTCTTGTCTCAGGAGGAAGCGCGGAAGGTTGGCGAACCCATCGCGTAACAGTTGGTCTGACTTTGGTGGCTTGCCTATTTTTTGGAATTAATGATTTTCTAACCGGTTGGAAGAGTCGTGAAATCGGAGCAGCACGCTGGCTCATCCTTATGATGAGTACGAGCGGAATTATTTCAATTAGCCTCTTATTTCGTCGCGGAGAGCAATTGGCGATGTTGGCTAGAAATCCCCGTATTACGACTTTTGTAGTGGGAGCGGGGCTTTTGCTCGGACTGCAAGCTCTTGCCGTGAATTTGGCATTCAGCCGTTATGGTCAGCCAACTTTAACTAATGTCGTCTTCAGTACTCGAGGATTGATGGCGGTTCTTTTCCTCTATTTAATCGGGCGTAAGAGCGATCCACGTTTTGTAAGGAAACAGAGTGCAGGTGGGGTCCTAATGGTGATAGCACTTGCGATCGTGCTGGGAGCATGAAAAGCCAGATATTGATAAGAGCGGATTTAGTTTTCTAAGAGAGAGAATAAGAGATGACTACTTTCGTTCATAAAGTAGTCGGCTCGTCTACTCTTCTTCGGTGCCACCGAGCGTAACATTGATCTTGTACTTATTTTGGAGGTGGGAATGAGCTT
>Ga0315320_10005424_pt1 | contig 10455 bp, 5 predicted proteins | sample M140m21515metaG_FD_203458 | JGI IMG/M metagenome (GOLD analysis project Ga0315320, IMG submission 203458) | Ammonia-oxidizing marine archaeal communities from Monterey Bay, California, United States - M1 40m 21515 | ecosystem: Environmental > Aquatic > Marine > Coastal | place: USA: California...
GTCTGGTGGGTTGGAGCCGAGGCCGGTTCGCGTACTCGACCCGACGACGGATGTGTGGCTCAAGGACCACTGCCCCACCTACACCCGCCCGGCTCTGCCCATGATGTCGATGGTGGATCTACTGGCGTCTTCGGGTCCGATCTCCGACCCGGTCATCGGGCTGAGGGATGTGAAGGTGCTCGGATGGCTGGACGTTTCTCAGCGGACGGAGCTGAGGGTCGAGCGCTGTGGAGAGCATGCGCGTCTCCTGCGTGGGGACACGTCGATGGCGGTGGGCCGCGTTCTGAGTGGAAGCTACCCAGCCCGGCCGAAACCCTGGCCTGCGCTGACCGGACCGCAAATCGACCTCTATGAGGACGGCTCGTTGTTTCACGGCCCGGCGTTCCAGGTGGTGGAGCGTCTCGTTCGCACCCATGAGGGAGCGAGTTCGGTGTTGCGAGCGAGTTCTGTTGTGCCTACCGGAACTCTGAATCAAGCGTTACTCGATGGGGCGACACATGGCATTCCCCATGACCAGTTGAGCCTTTGGGATGAGCGACTCTCAGATGACAAGGTGGCTTACCCCGCCCTGATTCCCGAGATGTCCTTCTTTGGTCCACCACCGACGCAGGGCACGGTGCGCTGTGAAGTCCGTCCCGATGGGTACTTTGGCACGCCAGACTTCCCCGCCTTCCGGGTGCAACTCATCGACGACTCTGGTGTCTGGTGCACCTTCCGACTCATTGAAGCCTGCTTCCCCAAAGGTGTCCTGGGCGCCGCCGCGCCACGGGAGCGACGTGCGTTCTTAAGAGACCATCGCTTTGTCTCGGGGCTCTCTCTCAGTCGGGAGCAGGCGGATGGACGGACGCTCCTCGGGGCCGCCGATGTGGCTGGCGCGGATTGGCTGGCCGGGACGGTGCAAGCCGTGTACGGCACCATGGAGTTGGCCGAAATCGCCCGTCGCGAACATGTCGCGAGAGCGCATGAACTGCACCCCGGCCTGCTGCCTGCTGCACTCCCGATGACTCGACTCGATCTGACCGTCGAGCCTGCTTCAGCGAAGGGCCTCGAAGACGCTGTCCTCGTCGCAGGTGATGGACGAGGGGAGCTCGATCTCTCCTCGGTGCGGGAGTTTTGGGGTGATCGCTTTGGTGTCGGTCGATGGCCCGTCGAGGACCTCTACTACGGTCTGATCGACCGGTTTGTGGGGCGCGTTGTTCTGACGGACCCGGACGCGCTGCGTGACGTGCGGGGCCGCAGCGCAATCTTCCTAGGGAACCATCAGGTCGGGGTGGAGTCGCTCATCTTCTCCATTTTGGCTTCGGCGCTCACCCAGGTACCGACGGTGACCCTTGCGAAGATCGAGCATCAAACAACCTGGCTGGGCAAGCTCATCTCCCATTGCTTCAGTTACCCGGGGGTGGCGGATCCGAAGCTCATCACGTTCTTCGATCGTGAAGACAAAGCATCCCTCCCCGCGGTGATGGGTTCCCTCGCCGGCGAGATGGCCAAGGGCGGGCGGTCCGTCATGGTGCACGTGGAGGGGACGCGCTCGCTTCAATGCCGCACGCCGGTTCAGAAGATGAGCGGCGGTTTCATCGACATGGCTCTGGGGATTGGCGCCCCCGTCATTCCTGTCCGCTTCGTCGGTGGATTACCGAGCGAGCGGCTGGACAGTCGCCTCGAATTTCCTCTTGGCATGGGACGCCAGGACATCTGGATTGGCAAGCCGCTCCTACCTGAAGATCTGTCGGCCTTGCACTACGGCGCGCGGAAAGCCCTCGTCATCGACGCCATCAATGGGTTGGGCCCGGACAATGCTGTGGAGACACCCCAGGGAGGGGACGCCGCGTTTGCCCAGGAGGTGCGACGGTGGCAAGAGCAGGTGGGTGTCGATGAGGAACACGCTGTGCTCCGCACCGTTCTCGCCGAGTGCACCACCCCCACGGAGGCGACCGAACGTCTCCTGGTCGCGACTTCGTGTGATGAGTTCACTGGAAGCAGCCCTGAAGAGACGTGGCTGAAGGAGTTGAGTCGACGTCTGCTCGGGGCCTGAGGGGGGACCCCTTAGCGAGCGCTGCCCTCGAAGGCGGGGGTCCAGTTGCATTCCTTGCCGCCCGGCGCGTCGAAGATCCCGTTTCCGTCGACGTCAACGAAGATGGGGCTCGTGACGAGGCGTGGCACGGATGTCCCGTAGTTCCTGAGCCCTCTGGGCATGGGGTTGGCGCCGAATGCGAGGACCACCACGTGGGCATCTGCTGTGAGCTGAAGGGACACAGCGCTGTCGAACTTCACTGCGGCGTCGGGGGCGTCCGACACAAACTCCGCGACCTCGTCACAGTTGGCGAGCACGGTGATGTGCTGAACATCCACCTCAGGTAGGGCCTCGATGCGGAGTGCCAATTGGACTTCATTTTCGCTGGTCGTGACCAACTCGCCAGGGCCCACCCCGTCGATGCTGAGCTCACTTGCGAAGGCGCCTGCGCTCATCTGCGCCGCCCCCAGCTGGACACCGGCAACCAGTTGTTCTTCGGGGACCTCGCCCTGGGTGTCTTCGGTGACCGCGACGTAGGTCCTCGGTTGTCCCGGCGGACCCGCGCCATGCGAGTCCGTGACTGCCATCGCTGTCACCTGGTGACCGAGGTTATGCATGGCCATGTTGTCCTCGAAGGAGCCTGTATTGCGGGGACTGTCTGGGTCCATGAAGGGAGAGCGAAGTCCGTTCATCACCTCCATTGAGTCGAGATCCCACGACCACAAGGACTCGTCCGCCCGGAGGCCGAGGAGTGTGGGGTCGGTCTCTGTTGGCTCTCCGGTAAGCCGATTCCAATCCACGATGCACATGAAGTTGCAGTTTCCATTCACTCGGGAGTGATTCAACTGCACGATTTGCGCCCCACGCTCTCGCTCCGCGGCCCAGATCCCTTCCAGCGTGTGCTCGTACCATTTCACATGGTCGCCTCGCGGGACTTCGGGGCGTGGGGGAAGAGGCCAGGCATTGGTGTGCTCGGGGAGGGGGGCTGTGACCTCCTGGCCCAGCGAGGTCTGGATGAAGTTGGTCAGACCCGCCGACTCGACGGCTGGAGAGAGGTCGATGATCGCCTCGTGGTCGGTGGTGATGATGACGTCAAGCCCACTCGCTGCTCCAGTCAGCATGCGGTCCTCGGGGAGCATGCGGCTGTCAGGGGATGGCTCACTGTGGACGTGGGAGTCGATGGACGCCCAGCCTCGAGTTTCAAACTCCCTCTCCAGCGTGACGTCCAAAGAGGTCTCGCCGTCTTCGGGGATGGTGATCTCCACCTGCTCGATCCCCCACTCATATCCGCGACTCACCCACGCCGAGTAGTCGCCCGGAGGGACAGGAAGGGCCGCGCCGTTCGGGTGCGCCCACCGCACGAATATGGCGCCGTCAGTTCGCTCGAACTCCACCCGCGCAGGGAGGCCGGTGCCGTCTCCATCACGGATGGTGGGGTTGACGCTGCCGCTTCGACCGAGCACGAGGTCGATCTCTCCCATGGGTGCTGCCTCGATCTCGATGACCTCGCTGTTGTCGCGACCGTTCGCGCTTGCATAGACCCGCCATCGGCTGGCACCGACGGGCGCGAGGACCCCAGAGAAGACGCCATCCCCATCCAGAGCGAAGGTGTCGAGGAGCTCAAAGTCACCGCCTGTCGTCTCTGCTTCAACCCACACGTATCCGTTTCCGACCGCTTCTCCATCCGGATCGCGAACCGTGCCGTTCACGACGACGCCTCCTGCCTGTCCTTCGGGGAACGGTGTGGGCAGATGGTCCATGAGGGGCGCGGTGGCGCTTCCGGTCCCCCCTGCGCCTACCGAGAGGGCGAGGCGGGCGATCTGAGTGGTCCCAGGCGATACCGGTGCGGGCTCAAGGAGGAGATCAAGGTCGAGGAAGCCCGTCACTCCAGAGAACGTCGTCCGTGAACCGGTCCCCTCGGGCACACCGATGGCGAAGGAGCCCTCCGAGCTTCCGGCGGCGAACCATGGAACCTGGGTGTCCAGATCCACTCCGCCAGCTCCGATGCTGCCGTTGCTGAATGCATGCTCGAGGGTGCGGTCCGCGGGAAAGAGCAAGCTCCCAGCGATGAAGTCGTCGTCGGCGGTGGTGCCCGTCATACGGATCTGTACGTCGAGCACCGGCTGATCTGGCTCGAGGGTGTACCTCACCGTGATGTCCATGCCGTAGGGCTGGGTCATCGGCTTTGGGTTGCCGTCTTCGTAGGCGGCACGAATCAATTCGTACTCGACCAACCAGAAGCGATCATCCACGCCGTGCACGTCCACGATGGACGGCCCGCCGTCGGACCCGTCGCTGACAATCTCGATCTCTTCTCCCCGAAACATGCGCAGGGATGACTGGGGGAAGTCGAACAGGTTCAGCTGCCCCAGGACCCAGCCCACGACGCCGAAGCGTTCCGGACCTGCTTGCTCGCACCCGTCAACGGGGACCGCGTCGATGGGGACTCCACCGTAGTGGTACCAGGTGCGCGGATTGTCACCAGGTGCGGCGATCACCCAGGCTGCCGTACTGTTTCCGAGGACGACGTCTCCGGCGGCGGCGATGGCGGTCTCTCCCCAGGGAGCTTCGTTATCGGACGCCAGCAACCGGGCGAAGGATGCACCCTCTTGAGGACAGCCCTGGGTGAAGAGGCCATCCCCTGTGGCTACGGAGTCGTCGTCATCTGCTGAAGCCCCGGAATCGTCGTCGTTGGAGGGCTCGCAAGCGGGGATGCATACGAGCAGGAGTACGGCGATCAGGGCGCGGTGGAAAGACATAGGTCCAGGATACTCACCTGCGGCCACGCCGCGTCGGCCCGCGAAGGAGGCCTGCACTGAGGAGCGGGCGAGCTCTCTCCCTCTCGCTACCCCGCCGCTGGGCCCCCTCGGCTTGTTCCTGGACGGTGGACAGGAGGCCAGGCGATGGGAACGAGACCACGCCCCTCAAGCGAGTCGCCCTGGCTGGTGAAGAGTCGATTCGTCCCAGCCCGCCGCATCTGAATCTGCAGCTGCTCGTCGAGTTCGGCCTGCACCTGACTGTACTCAGGCAGGCCCGCGACGTTTACGCCCTGGTAGGGCGTCGACGAGAGGTCGTAGAGCTCCCAATCGGCAGGTTGGGTCTGATCGGTGCTGATGTAGACGGCGTACAAGTGTTCGCGGGTGCGAATGGCCCGAATCACCGACGGCGTGTCCGCTGCGCCTTCGTCGTCGTAGGTGAAGTGGACCCCGTGTCGTCCGGGGAGGCGAGGGTGGTCGATGAACGGGAGCAAGGAGTGTCCTGGGGCTGATGGTGAAGGAGTCGAACTCTCCTCGGGCCGAAAGAGCGCGCGGAAGGTTGGGAGCAGGTCGACGGAGCTGGCGAGGGCAGAGGTGGTCACTGGCCTGGACCAGGTCGCCTGGTTGGTGAAGATGAGAGGGATTCGGAGCGCCTCGTCGTAGGCGTTGCAGAACTTCTCCACCATGTTGTGGCTCAGGCCAAGCTCCCCGTGGTCGGCCATCCGCACGATGAGCAGGTCGTCCGGGAGGGCGCCAGAGAGCGTGCCGTCCTCCGTGACCGCTTCCAGCATTCGCCGCAGGCCCTCGTCCACGAGGGAGTGCAGGTGTGCGTAGAAGTTCACGAAGTCCTGTTTGCTTCGCTGGCCGTTGTTGAACTGTTCCCATTGGTAGAGAGACTGCGCGCGTGGCTTTCCTTCGGGCTCTTCGCCCTCCATGGAAGGTACAGACACCGATGTAGCGTGCAGGTCATCACCTACGAAGCCCGAGTCGTAGCCACCGTCTCTCTCCGCAGTGAGGGTGTTGTCTGGTTGGAGCCAGCCTTCTCGCCCTACATGGACGTCGTGGGGGTTCACAAGGGAGACCACCAGACACCACGGGTCTTCGCGCCTGGGCTCTGAGAGGAACGCGACCGCATCGTCGATGTATCGGAGGTCGTTGTACGCAGGTCCGCCGGGACGATGAGCTGAGGCGTCATGGCTCGCCGCAGCCTTTGGACGACCGCCGAGGGTTTCGTTGATATGGAGGCTGTTTCCAGCCTCGGGCGGGTTCCAGCTTTGAAAGCCAAAGTCTGTGGGAGCGCCTGGCAGGTGCCATTTCCCCATCCAGTGACACTGGTACGGAGTAGGCAAGTTCGTCAGGAGCGCGGTGAAGTTGCCAATGACCTGGCTTGACTCCGTCGGGGAGCCTGGATGCCTGACCGTGTTTGTAATCCCGGTCTGAGCCGGGTAGGCGCCAGTCATCAGGGAGCCCCGACTGGGAGTGCACATACATGCTGCAGTGAACATGTGGGTGAAGCTGACTCCGTTCGCTCGGAGTCGCTGAGTCGCTGGCTGGACGGCTTCCAGGGTTGCCCGGTCCTCTTGAGCCCACGCACCAAGTGCTCTTTGTTGGTCGGTGACGACCAGAAGGATGTTCGGCTGCTTCCCGTCCACGACCAGGCTCTTGATGCTCATTCCACGCCCCGTGTCTGCGCTGGTCCTGTTGGGCAGGACCTGCGTGGGCCCGTCATAGCCCATCGCTTGGAGCGCGTTGCGCCCGTCGCCTGGAGCGCTCTGCTCGTAGCCTGCGCTCTTCCGTGTCTTCGATTCGCCGTTGCGCTCGCTCGCCGGGGGCGTTGTTCCGGCTGCCCCTCGGGTCGGTCGCTCGGACGTGCTAAACGACAGCGATGAACTTTCCTCTTCAAAGCGTGACCTCGATCCCACCCATCCGGGCAATCGATGTGGGGGCGAGTCCCATCGATGGCGCGCCGCCTTATCAGCCCCTCCTCAGCCGGGGAGGGCTTGAGGTCGTCGGTTTTGAGCCGAGCCCGAAGCAATTCGACGCTCTGCAGGCGGCCCCGGTTCCGGGGTGCACCTTCTTGCCCCACGCCGTCGGCGACGGGAGCGAAGGGACCCTCCGCATTTGTAGGGCGCCCGGAATGACGTCGCTGCTGGAGCCTGACCTGGATGTGCTTCGCCATTTTCACGTCCTGGGCGAGTGCGCGGAGGTGCTGGATCGCATCCCGATGCAGACAAAGCGGCTCGATGACATGCCCGAGGTCGCGGGAAGCGACTACCTCAAGATCGATGTTCAGGGCAGTGAGTTGAATGTCTTGCGAGGCGCGCCTCGGTTGCTCGAGTCCCTCACAGTTGTGCATATCGAGGTCAACTTCGTCCCGTTTTATAAGGACCAGCCGCTCTTTGCTGAGCTGGATCAGGAACTGAGGGGCGCGGGGTTCTTCCTGCACAAGTTCCTCCCGCTCATCAGCCGCGTGTTCAAGCCGCTCATTCTCAACAAGGACCCCTACGCTGGCTTGAGTCAGGTCTTGTGGACAGATGCCGTGTATGTGCGCCGCTTCACGGAGCTGGACGTCCTCGATGACGCCCAGCTCCTCAAGACGGCTCGCATCGCCCATGAGGCATACGGCAGCTTCGACCTGTGCGGGTTGCTTCTGCACACCCACGACCAACGCAACCAGGGAGGGCTCTACGACTCCTACCTGGCACGCTTTGGGGGGGCGTGACCCCCCGGCGGCCAGGCTCAGTTGCAGTTCACCGTCAGGTCGAAGTCCGATACACCTCCGTTGAACCCGTCCACCACGACGTACCAGCTCTCTCCAGCCTGGGCGCTGAATGTGGCTGACGTGTTCCCGAAGGCGGCGCAGTTGGCGCCCGCACATCCGCTCCCGACGTCAGACACGACGAAGATGTCGAGGTCTGCGCTCATGTTGTCCAGCGAGACTGTGACCTGAGAATCAGTCGTCGGTTGGAAGAGGTAGGTCACCTCGGGGCCCGACTCGTTCCAAGACGTGCAGCTGTACGAGTCGACCAGCGTCCATGAGCCAAGCCCGCCGTTGTTCCAGCTGTCAGTGTCGCCACAGCCTACGAGCCGCGAGGGCAGGCAAGTCCCGGCCTGGCATGCATTGGCGCTGCCGCAATCGGGGTCGTCGCAGTCTGTGAGGCCGTCAGCGTCGTCGTCCAGTCCATCGGCGCACGCGGTCTCGGTGGCGGGTGGTGGGGGCGCGCCATTGGCGACCTCGGTCACGGTGAGGTCGAAGGGCGAGGTGTCTCCCTGGTAGCCATCGACCACGATGTACCAGGTGCTCCCAGCTGTGACGGCCCAGGAGACAGTGTCATCGTGGTAGGCGACGCAGCTGTTGGCGTTGCATCCGCCGGAGGGGTCGAGGATGAAGACGTCGAGGTTTTGCATCGGTCCGAAGACAAGCTCGATGATCTCGTCGACCAACTCGTCGATGTGGGCGGTGGCCTGCCCGGTGACAGTGGCTGTGTACTCGTAGACGTACTCGGGGCCACTCTCGTCCCATCCGACACACGAGTAGGTGTCGATGGCGTTGGTGGAGCCTGCGCCGTTGTTCTCGTAGGAATCGAACGACGGTCCGTTCAGGGTGTATCCGGGAGAGCAGACGCCTGCCGTGCCGATCGGCTCAGAAGTGGAGTCATCATCGTCGCCGGTGCTCGTGCTGTCGTCGTCATCTCCGACCGTATCGGTGCTGTCATCGTCGTCGCCGATGCTGTCGTCATCGTCATCGCCGAGGGGAGGCGCACCGCAGGTCATGGAGAGAGTGAAGCTTCCCGCGGCATCGTAGTAGCCATCCACGACGACGTGGTAGGTCATGCCTACGACGGCGTCGAATGTGGCTTCCGTGTTGCCCGATGCGAGGCATGCGCTCGCGTCACACCCGGAGGCATCCTCCAGCACGAAGATGTCCAGGTCTTGCCCATCTTGCATGGAGCTGAGACTGACGGTCACGGGGCCACTCTCGGTGGCGGTGAAGGACCAGGCGATTTCTGGTCCCGTCTCGTCCCATGTTGAGCACGAATAGAGGTCGATCTCATCGGTCGCGTTGCCGTCGAGCGTGCTCGCGCTGATCTCTGCTCCACAGGACAGAACGCCCACGGGGCTGCAGAGGCCACTGCCTGGTGGCTCTGTGCTGTCGTCATCGTCGCCGGTCTGTGGTGGCTCTGTGCTGTCATCGTCGTCACCGGTCTGTGGTGGCTCTGTGCTGTCGTCGTCATCCGTGACGGGGGGAGCGCTGTCGTCGTCGTCGTCGTCGCCGTCGTCGTTCGCCGCTGAAGCTGGCTCATACGCGGCAACCTCGGGAGCGAGCACGTAGGGAGCGCAGGCTGGCAGAGCGAGGCCCGCGGCGATCAAGAGGAGGAGGAAGCGTGTCATGGGTGGGTCTCCTGGCGCGGTGGGGCGCCACGTTGGACTGGTGTTGGGGTGCGGAGTGGAGGCCCCACCGCTCCCGCTGGAGCGAAGGGCTCCGGGGCTACTGCAGGGTGATTCCGAGGTCGTAGTCGTTTCCGACCGTCGAGCCGTTGTCGCTATAGAGAACAACTTTGAGGAGGACGGCTGAGGTGTCGGTGGCTGTCCAGGTCAACTCCTCGTCGTCGGTCGTGCTGCTCGACGAGGCGAGCCAGGCGTCGGATTCGTCGTAGAGGGTGATGTCAACGTCTCCCTCGGCATGGGGGAACAACGCCGACGCGGTCAACATCTGGCCTGCAGGCACGGAGAGCGAGTACCAGTCCTCATCTTCGCTGCACACGATGAGGCCGGGCTGAGCTCCGGCTGACAGGCTGGTAGCTGCGCTCGAGGTGTCGTTCTCTTCAAACGCGTCGGTCGGGCAGACCTCTGGGGGCGGGGCAGCGCCTACCGACAAATCAAGGTCGTAGTCATTGCCTGCGATCGTCCCAGAGTCCGCGTAGAGGCGGACCTTGATGAACATCCAGTCCCCTGTGCCTTGCACGGGGCCGGCGATCTCGTCGTCTGTGGTCGACGAGGCACCGGTGAGGAACGCACCTCCGGCGTCGGTCACCGTGACATCAATGTCTCCCTCTTCGTCGAGGAAGGTCAAAGCGACCGTCAGCTGCTCCCCGGCCGGGACTTGCACGCCGTACCAGTCTTCATCGTCGGTGCATGAGGTCAGGCTGGTGTAGAGACCGGAACCGAGCTGCGTCGCGCTGTTCTGATCGTCGTTCTCCTCATAGTCGTCGCCAGGACAGGAGCCTGTGGGCGCGGAGTCGTCGTCGTCCCCGCCAGGTACGGAGTCATCATCGTCTCCGAGGGGAGCCGAATCATCGTCGTCTCCGAGGGGCGCCGAGTCGTCGTCGTCATCGTCGCCCTGGTCCGTAGCAGAATCGTCGTCGTCACTGAGGGGCGTCGGCGTGGACTCCAGCTCGTCGCCGGGGGGAGAGGAGCTGGGAGCACAGGCGATGGCGCTAAGGGCGAGAAGAAGAAGGGCGAATCGGGTAAGGGTCATTGGTTTCTCCGGTTGCGGCGAGGTCGTGGTGCCGTGTCCGCTGGTGGCGGGGGAGTTGTGCCGTTGGCGAGCCCGCGTGGGAAGGAACGCTCGGTGTCACTCTGTGTCGCAGTGGGTAGGGGCTGACGAGGGCGTCGTCTGTGGGGCGTCGTCCCCCGATACGACGAACGCCCCCGAACCATGAGGCTCGAGGGCGTTCGTCGCCT
>Ga0315320_10005426_pt1 | contig 10453 bp, 7 predicted proteins | sample M140m21515metaG_FD_203458 | JGI IMG/M metagenome (GOLD analysis project Ga0315320, IMG submission 203458) | Ammonia-oxidizing marine archaeal communities from Monterey Bay, California, United States - M1 40m 21515 | ecosystem: Environmental > Aquatic > Marine > Coastal | place: USA: California...
CCCGAGAAAGATGGTCAGGCTCTCCCGGGCGCGCAGCTCGATGTGACTCAGAGTCTGTACTACAAGTACAACGTCTTCCTGGACGAGAATCCGGACGACGATATCCCTGCGCCGTTCCCGTTCAGCGAGTTCATCAACCGCACCCAGGTTGACCTGAAGCTGGGTCCGTTCACCTTGGGCGTGCAGTTCGACTTCGCGGCCACTGGACCCACATGCAATGACGACGCGTACGCATCGACGTACGCGGATAGTTATGGGGCCGACGCGCCCTGCGTGCACCCAAACGAGCTTCGCGGAAGTGGTTGGAGCGATCGGGTCCCCCGCAATGCGCTGGCAATGCTGGAGAAGGTCTACCTGAAGTATCAAAGCAAGCACTTCACGGCCGAGCTTGGTGACTTCTACGTGGCTGTTGGTCGCGGCGTGCTGCTCTCGATGGTCCGACAGCCGAACATTGACCAGGATAACTCCCTGTTTGGAGGACGCTTCGACGTCCTGACAAAGAACCTCGACATCATGGGGTTCGCGGGCTTCTCAAATCCCCAAGAGATTTCGATGGAGTTGCGGAATCAGCAGGTCGACCGCGTTCCCTGGGCCCTTCTCGCTGGCGGCAGCATCGGAGTGCGCCCGGTCAAGAACCTGGGGCTGACTGTCCACGGAGTCGGTTACGAACTGACTGAGCTCCCCAGCGGCGCTGTGGGCGGCACCGTCGCGATTAAGAACATCGGAAAGGCTATCGACCTGTTCTTCGAGGGGGACGCCTTCATTTACGGGCAGGACGAAGAGGCGGAACTCAATCTCCCAAAGACGGGTTATGGGCTCTACGGGACGGTCAGCGGCTACGCCGGTCCCCTGACTGTGTTGTTTGAGTTCAAGCGCTACAAGGACGCCCAGCTTCTCCGCCGGACAGGCCCTGTTGTCCCGTTGCAGTACAACCAGCCTCCCAGCCTCGAGTACCAGATCTCGGTCACGGAGGACGTCAACGGAAGTGTCGTCAGCAACGACATCATTGGTGGTCGAATCCAGGGCGAGCTGTTCTTCCTCATGAGCAACACGACGCTCACGGCCTCTCTTTTGGGGTCGGTGGATCAGGAGTCACACCCGCCATTCAGTCGCCAGGGTGAGGTCACCGTGCACCCCTACCTGGTCCTCGACCAGGGGGTTCACATCGGGAAGACGGACCTCCATCTGGCGGGGTCGGTGGGGTATCGCCACGACTTCCCGTTTCGCCTGAAGCCAGATGACGATGCCACTGCGGATGAGCTTGCGCGCGATGCAACCGAGCATCTGCGAAACACCGGGCTGCTGCACTGGAATATCGATATCGGCGTCAGCATCGGAGTCCACAGCTTCGAGTGGGTCAGCTACTTCCGCCGTCACAGCTTCACGCTGGAAGATGAGACCTGCTGGATGAGGCGTTCTGGTGAAGAGACGTGTGACAAGAACGATGGTTGGGTCTCGAATGAAAACGCGATCAGCTACACGCTGATGGGGAAATACACGATCGCGCTGCACCTCGACTTCACCGATGACCCGTTGGTTCAGTCCCTCGGCAACAGCGGTGCCGTAGGGAACCTCGTATACGACCCCTGGTTTAAGAGCAGCGCATTCATTGGGGCTGAGGTGATCGCCAAGCCGCTGCCTGAGCTGGAGCTCTACCTCTTTGGAGGGAGTCAAAAGGCTGGAATCGTCTGTACAGGCGGCGCGTGTAGGACCGTTCCAGCGTTTACGGGCCTCAAGACGAGAGTCACTGTCAGCTTCTGACGGATCGTGTCGTCCAGTGACCCCCCCACAGAAAGATGGCGGTCCTCCTCAATGTGCGGGGGAGTCCCACTGAAGCAGCGGAAACGATTGACACGCCACCTTGAGGTTCGCAGAATTCGCGTCCTGATATGGAGCAGGAATCTTATGAACATGCGTCACACGGTCTTCGCCTTCACCTTGAGCTTGAGCCTTAGCCTCGCGGTTACTGCCTTTGCGGCAGAGATTCCGGTCAAAGAGGTGTCTTCGAACTCGGTCCTCGTGGACCGAGAGAAGGGCATCACCTATGCCGCGGAGAACATGCTCAACGCGAAAGGTGCCTCGATGTGGGTCGAGGGCGAGTCGAGCTCGGGCCTCGGTAAGTACGTGGAGTTCAAGTTCGAGGGCGAGCCTGAGATCCACTCCTTCATGATCTGGGCGGGCTGCTTTGTCGACACCGACTTTTGGAAGCGCCACAACCGCATCGCTCATATCGAGCTGAAGTACCCCGACTTCACGTCTGAGAAGATCGAGCTGAAAGACGTCGAGGAGGGGCAGCTGATCAAGCTCGCTGAGCCGAAGACGGTCAGTAAGATCAAGCTCTACCTTCGTTCGGTACACAACGGATCCACGTGGAACGACACGCCGATCACGCGGATTCAGTTCTTTGATAAGGGAGGCCCGACTGCGGTCTCTGCTTCCTCAGCTTCTGCCACGAGTGAGTACGCAGACGCTGACCACGCATACGCTCCCAGCAAGCTCGTGGATGGTTGGGACGACTCGTATTGGGTCAATGGCGAGGGTTCAGGGGAAGGTGAGTCCGTCACCGTCGAGCTCGGTGGTACGAAGACACTCAGTAAGTTCGGCATCACGACGGGCTGGGGTGACACCGAGAGCTTCTTCAAGGGAAGCAACCGAGCAGCCGAGATTGAGGTGGACTTTGGCGGAACAAAGAAGACCTTCAAGCTCGAAGACAAGCCCGATTTGCAGGTGTTCGACCTTGATGGTGTCAGTGCCTCGAGCGTGAAGGTGACCTTCAAGAAGGTGACGAAGGGCGCGTCTCACGACGACCTGTACGTTGGAGAGCTGCGCTTCTGGGAGTGACCGGTATGGGGGGCTCCCGAGCCCGCCGCCAACGCCCTTGTTGTTGAGGATGAAGTCTGCGGTCGCAGCGAGGGCCGGCGAGCCTTTACTGCGGGCTCTCGACCGCGTAGTTCACGCTGACTCTGGCCCGACGAGGAGCTCCGCTTCGGTCACGCTCGACTCCGTGCAGGGTCGTCGTATACACGCGAAGCTCGGTGCCTCGGTCGTCGATGGCTCGGATGCTCTCGCCAGGTCGCAGCGCAAACTCTTGGTCCAGGGTGCGATGTTTGACCCTCATTCCGACGGCACCATCGGCTGTCATCGTCACGAACTTCACTGAGGCTTCGTCACCGTTCGGGAGCGTCCATTTGTTTCCGCCCCCTCCTCGTAGGTTGATCCACCCTGCGTTCTCTGGCTCAAGGGTGTGAAACTTCCTACCGAGGTCATCGACCACCACACCGGTCGAGACGAGCTGGGCTTCATTGCCCCGGCTGCGGTCATCAGCCCGCTCGATTCGCTCCTCGAGTTGGTCGAGTCGCTCGTCAAGGCGACGGTTGGCGCTGTGTGAGGAATCGGGCCAGAAGGGAACGGCAAGGGCCATTCCTATGGCCACTGCGAGCATCGCGCTTCCGAGGAAGTGGGCACGTTTCATTGCACGTCCTGGGTGGGAGTCTGGTAGCCGGGGTGACGGGGGTCTGATGGGTAGAGGGGCTCCACTCCGAGTCGAGGGTCCCCGAGGCGGGTGAGCGTCCGCTCGACAAGCTCTGCCACGCCAACGTGGGAGTGGCCGGAAGCCAGAACAGGAGTGGTCGTCGCTTGAAGATGGGGGCCCTTTCCCGTGCCTTGAGCGAACCACCGCACGTCGCCGAGGTACCGGCCACGGGAGCCCGCGTGCGAGAGAACGCTGCGCCCTACTCGTGATCCCTCGGGGAGAATTTCCCGTGAGCGCGAGCCCAGAATGAGGTCGGCGCCGGTGACCCGGGCGAGTTTCTTGTCCGCGTCGAGACCGAGATTTGACAGGACGACCACCAGATCGACCCCGGCTTTGCGCATGGCTTTCGTCTGGGCCTTCGCCGCCTTGAAGGGGTCGCCAGTCTCGTAGTCGTCTGCCCACAAGCCCGAGGGGAGGACGGACGTGACTCCCACGGTGAGCCCCCCTCGCTGGACGGTGGTCATGGGCGGAAAGAGAGTCTTCCCGTCGTGGTTCGTGAGGTTGGCGGAAATCAGTGGATACCGAGCACGCTGATCAAGCTTGCGGAGGTAGGGGAGACCGGCGCCAAGCTCCATGCCTCCAATCCCCGCCGCATCCAGAGAGGCGACATTGCCTGCGTCGACCATGAGGATCGCCTTGAGTCGTCGCGCTGCTTCCTCTTGGGATATCGCCGCGATGTCAAAACGGAAGAGGCGGTCTCCCGCGTCAAAAAAGAATACGGGCGCCTCGGACTCTTCCCTCATGGTTTGAACTGCCCCCGCGCTTTGGGCAATTCCACCGAGTGGGAGGTCCTTGCACTGGCAGGGCTCGAACTCGCCGAGACGGTTCGAGGTAAAGAGGATTCGCGCCTTGAGCGCGGACTGACCTGTGACGGAGGGATCCGCGAAGGGGACTCCCTCTACGACGCGGTTCGCGCCTGGCAGGACGAGTAAGGAAAGGGCGATCAGTAGGAGCGGGGGCGTAGACACGACGCGCAACCATACTGGGAAAGCCGTTTCGAGTATCCTTAGCGTCATGCGCTCCTACCGGATTTCCCACGCACTCGCGCCTCTGATCGCGCTCCTTGCCTCGAGTTGCACCATCGACCCCTCGGCCCTTGCCGTGGCAGACACCTTCTTTCAAGGACCGAACCCAGCGGTGGATGTGGTCTTTGTCGTGGACGACAGCAACTCCATGGAGGCTCTTCAGGGCTCTGTCGCCGCGTCTGCGCCTGGCTTTTTTGCTTCCCTTGACGCCACCGAAATCGACTACCGCATCGGTGTCGTGACGACGGATATGAACGATCCGGACCGGCGGGGGCGACTCATAGGCCCCATCATCAGCACGGCGGATACGGATCCTGCGGTTCCTTTTGCTGCCGCGGTGCAGGCGGGGATTACTGGTTCGCAGCTTGAGCGGGGTCTCGGAGCAGCCTGGGCGGCAATGACTCCTCCGCTGGCGACGCATGAGAATCTGGGGCTGCGACGGGAAGGCGCCCGGCTCGCAGTCGTGGTCGTGAGCGACGAAGACGACTGCAGCGATGAAGGGGATTTACCGAGCGACCAGCCCGCAGCCTGCGTGTCGCTCCCTGACAGCCTCGTGAGCGTCACGGAGTACACCGCTCGATTTCGTTCGCTTGTCGAGTCGAGCTCGGATGTCTCTCTCCATGCCCTGGTCGAGACTGGTCTCACAGGCGAGCTTGATGGCTGTGGGGGGATCAACGTCGGCACTCGCTACATGCAGGTCGCGCGACGCTTGGGTGGACTCGTCATGCCGCACTGCTCGGAGATGCCGACTCTGCTCGACGAGTTGGCGCTCCAGCTTGCGGGCCGTCGAAGCTCGTTTCCACTCAGTCGGACTCCAGATCCTCTGACGATCACGGTGGTTGTGGCGGCAGACGTCGAGCCTATTGGTGACGACGATGACTCCGCAGGAGAACCGGTTGGAAACGAGGTGGATCCCACAGAGCAGCTCCAGGGAAGCCAGATCCCTGAGGATGTCTCCCGGACGAACGGCTGGTCCTATGACGCGGAGAGCAACACAGTGCGAATCTGGGGACCTTCCCTCGTGGGTCTCGGAGGCGCGGTGCAGATTCGTTACCAGGTAGCCACCTCGGGCTAGAACGCCCACGGGTTCGGCGCCACATTCGAACCCTTGGAGCGCGAGCAAATCGTTGGTACGAGGTGTGTCTATGAAGCGTCGACCGTCTGTTTTCTTCCTCTCCGTGTTCCTCCTGGCAGGCTGCCAGGCGCCGCCTCAGGCGGATCCTGAGTTTTCGGATGCCGCGCGGTTCGCGTTCCGCGAGTTCGACACAGAGGAGCCCGCTCGCCTCGCGTTTGCCACGAGAGCTCTCGAGGAGCAGCTCTACCTCTCGCTTGATTTGGAGGCGGACTCAGCGGCGGAGCGTTGGATGGAGCCGGAGTTCTTGGCAGAAGAGGACGTGGCCGAGATCGAGCACCCGGACTACCCCGTCTCCGCGGGCCTGCCTGTGGCGTTGGGTAAGTTCAGCGCGTTTGATGTCCCCGCGCACCCTGAATACTTGGTGCTCGCTGACCAAACCCCTGTGGAGCCCGGGGGCCCGCAGTATGACCGCACGTTCCGCGATGGATCGGATGCGTGTTGGCTCAACAACGAGTGTGAATGGATGAGGACGGACAACCACCTCATCAAGCAGAACCTGCTTCTGTCCGTCGAGTACGACCTGTTCAAGGATTACCGGTGGATCGACTTGAATCTGCCAGACCCCTCAACGGTCCCTGAGGGTGAGCCGATCGTGAACGCGGGCGAGCCTCGTTGGGCGATCGCCGCTCGCTCTTGGACCGACCAGGTGTGGGTGGGAGATGGCGGCGCCAACGAAATCCAACTCAGCTTCAGCTTCGAGGTATGGATTCCCCGTGATGGCGGGGGATACGTCCGCACGGATGGCGACACCAACGCCGCCGACGGAGAGTGGACGACAGACAGCAACGGAGGAGGCTCGCTCCGTCTTCTCTCACTCTGGTCGCGCACGAACTTGAGTGACTCTACGGCCGACGTCACAGTCCAGAACGTCATTCGTGGGGGCATTGAGGACATCTTTGAGCAGCAGGAGGCCTGGCTCCTCGGCGAGTAGCGGTTCGTAGGACGTCCGTCCGCGGTCTGTTGTCTCCCAGATCCTGATCTGGAGTACCAACGGACCGGTCTACGTCCTGCTGCACGCGCGTGTCGTGCGCTACCGTCCTTGTGTGCGCGTTCTCTTCCTCGTCCCACCACCGTCGCTTGCGCCTCCTCTCGCTCGGCCCCGTCACGCCCCGCACTTCACGGCGATCGTGGCCGCAGCGGTGCAGCAGCGAGGGGACGATGTGCAGGTGCTCGATGCCTCGTTGGTGACGTGTGAACTCGCGGGAATCCTCTCTGCGGTGCGCGCGGGGTCTCCCGATGCCGTCTTGCTCTGTCATTCGGACTACAACCGCAAGCACTCGCCGTCCGCGATCGCGCGCATCGCGCAGGGGCTTCGGGATGCGTTGCCGGAGGTGCCAGTCGCGCTCTACGGACGGCTTGACGCGCGGAACGCGGAGTCGGCTCTCGTCGACACGCCGGCCCTTTGTGTGTGCCTTTTTGGAGAGCCCGACGTCACGGTGCCAGCCTGGCTCTCCGCCCTTCCGTCGGCAGGTGGCGCGGAGTCCAGGGAACTCGAGGCTGCGAAGCAGGCATCGGGCTGTGTACGGCGTTCCGAACGTCTGGTGACGAACCCTGCGATTCTCCCGGACCTGAGTGAGAGTCCTGTTCCCGCATGGTCGCTCGTACCGATCGAAAACTACGGGTTCAGTCCTCACCAGCAGGCCGCTGACCTTGTGTTCCCGGTCCTCGCGAGTCGTGGCTGTCCGTACCCTTGCTTCTATTGCGAGGTGCGCGCGAGACCTGGTTACATCGCAAGGTCCGTGGAGTCTGTGGTTCAAGAGATCGAGACGATTCGAGACCGTCATGGAGCGCGCTCGGTGTTCATGGCCGATCCGACCTTCGCCGTGGATCGGGAGTGGGCCCTTACGTTTTGCCGGCACCTTGAAGAGAAGCAGTGGTCCGATTTTCGTTGGTCCTGCATGTCTCGTACGGACCGGGTCGACGATGAGCTCCTTCAGGCGATGGCTCGTGCTGGTTGTTGGAACATCCTCTTCGGCATTGAATCGCTGAACCCCGAGGCACTGAATGGGGCACTGAAGGCGCTTGATCCGGCGACGGTCGGGCCTGCGTTGGCGGCTGCGAAGCGTGCGGGGATTGAAACAATCGCCTCGGTGATGATTGGTCTCCCCGGGGACACGCCGGCTGGAGTTCAGTCGACTGTGGACCAGATCATTGCGATGGAGCCTGACTTCGCGCAGTTCTTTGTTCTGCAGATCGATGCAGAGGAGGCCCCCGATGGGGGCCGCTTCCTCAGCGATTGGACTGGGGATAAACACGACTTCTGGGGGAAGGTGTACGCGCCGGAGGCGTTCGACGACGTGGAGCAGTTGGAGGCACTGCGTCGACGCGCATTCCGTCGTTTCTACCTGCGTCCGAGATACATCAGGGGGAGATTGGCTGCTCTCGTGCGAAGCGGAGAGCCTGTGGCTCAGTTGGCGCGTGTGGCGCGGGGCGGGGTTCTGGCGTTACGTATGGCCGCAGGACAGCGGATCGGATGAAAATCTGGGTTCTCATTCTTCTCGTCGGAACGGCGGGCTGTCCCAAGTTTGAGCCGATAGAGCCTCCGGGCGAAGACGTGACGTTCGGCTGGAATGACGATGACGACTCGTCGAGTGATGATGACGACTCGTCAAGCGACGACGACGACTCGTCGACCGCCGACGACCCCTGGGTCGAGTGGGCCCCCTACCCCGTGTGCGCAACGCCCGTCGCTTCTCCTGGGTCCTATCTCGATGGTCTGCTTGGGTCGGGCGTCGACTTCGTCCATGCGACGGACCCAGCCTTTACCGCGGACCCCAATGACCTCCTGAGCGCGTTCTCCGATGTCCTCACTACCGGTGTGGTCGCCGCCGACCTGGATGGCGACGGACCGCTCGACCTGTTTTTTACAAACACTGTGGGGCCTTCTCGATTCTACTGGGGAAACGGCGACGGAACCTTCGTGCCCGGAGAGAGCATCCTTGCGGAAGCCATCTCCGGTCTGACGAACGCGGCAGACTATGACGGGGACGGAGACCTCGACCTCCTGGTGGGTGGCCGTGACCATCTCTTGTTGCTTCGAAACGAAGGCGACCGAGACTTCACAGATGTCACTGAAGCGATGGGTGTCGTTCAGCCGGATGGTTGGGCAGGCGGCTCAGCCTGGGCAGACTGGGACATGGACGGCGATCTTGATCTCTATGCGGGAGGGTATGTCACATCGACGCTGACGGACCACGAGACCTTCTGGGAGGGGACATCCACGGCCAATGTTCTGTATAGGCAAGAGGGGGGCGTCTTTATTGACGAGCGCGACTTGCTGGGTCCATTGAGCACGGAGGATGGGGCCGTGCTGCACGCGCGTTGGCGAGACCTAGACCGTGATGGCGACCCCGACCTTGTGCAGGTCAATGACTTCGGTGATCTCCTCATCAACACCTTCCTGTGGGAAAACGAGGAAGGGGCGGGCGGGGTTCGAGGCTTTTCCGAGAAGGGCGTTGGGGGCGGTGTGCCCTACATGTCTGCTCCGATGGGGCTGCTCGCCCATGATTTCGATGGGGATGGTTGGGATGACCTCTGGTTTTCGGACTTCGGAGATCACACCATTCTCAAAGCCTTGCCGGGGGGATGGTCCTGGATTGACGTGACGCTCTCGTGGATGGGGTTTGTTCCGCTGATTTCCGAAGAAGCTTCGTGGTCGGTCATTGGGACTGACAGTGATGGGGACGGTGTTCTGGAGGTCTTCGTTCCGTATGGGCCCATTCCGACTGTCTTCAATGGGGCTGACCTCCAGTTCCCGAATCAGGGAGACCGCTTCCTCGTGAATCAGGGGACGACCGAGTCACCGGATTTTCGTGAAGCACAGGACCAGGTCTTGCCCTCGGCGCTCGATGGCCTGTCACGAGCAGCAATCGAAGCAGACTTGAACGACGATGGAGTTCCGGACCTCGTGGTTCCGCACGTGGGCTCAGCGCCGTCGTTGTTGTTGGGTCAGTGCACTGACAACCGTCGACTCACCGTCACCCTGCGTGATCCTGGCTCCGCCAACTATTTCGCCGTCGGTGCCCGGGTGACGGTGCAGAGTGCGGCTCGAAGTCAGACCCGGGTCATCGAAGCAGGAGGTCGCGGCACCTTCAGCGGAGGGGACCCCACCGTCTTCTTTGGACTGGGGGAGAGTCAGTCTCCTGTGCGGCTCCAGGTGCTCTGGCCTGGAGGGACAGAGAGCCTCCACGAGGACGTGTGCGCCCACTGTCGGGTGACGGTGACGAGACCCCCCGCGCAGTGAGAACTCGGGTCCGAGCCGCGGTGGGACTCGTTGTCTCGGTTGTTTTGGTCGGGCTGCTCCTTCGTTACGTGCGGCCGGCCGACGTACTCGACGCTCTGGCTCGCGCGGATCTCCCGTTGTTGCTCGCGGCCACCGGACTCCACGGCGTCCAACTCCTCCTTCGTGTTCAGAGGTTTGCGGGGCTTGTGGGTGAAGTGGGCGTGGCCAGTCGTGCCGCCTTCGATAGCGCGTTTCTGGGGTGGCTCTCGAATCTGACACTGCCCGCTAAGGCGGGAGAGCTGACAAGGCCCTTTGCCTATCGGTCGTGGAGCGAGGCGACGATGCCTTGCATCGTCGCCTCGATGGTCGTGGAGCGCACACTGGACCTGATCCTCCTTGGAGCGCTCTTCGGAGGCGCTCTGATGTTGGGACTTCCCCCTGATGTGCCCCATTGGGTGGCTACCGCGGCCTGGGTCATGACGACTTTCGGGGTCCTGATGGTCGTCGTGCTCGCTGGCCTTCTCCGCGGTGTGGACCCT
>Ga0315320_10005429_pt1 | contig 10448 bp, 5 predicted proteins | sample M140m21515metaG_FD_203458 | JGI IMG/M metagenome (GOLD analysis project Ga0315320, IMG submission 203458) | Ammonia-oxidizing marine archaeal communities from Monterey Bay, California, United States - M1 40m 21515 | ecosystem: Environmental > Aquatic > Marine > Coastal | place: USA: California...
ACAGCAGTCGCAGGCGGAGTTATCTTTGTTTCTGACGAAACAGGTGGTGCAGTATTAGCCTTTGGCGACGGCACCAACTGGAGAAGAAGCACAGATAGAACCATAGTAAGTTAATTATGGCACTAACTAAAGTATCAAGCAGTCTAGTTTCAGACAACGCAATCACAACTGGTAAATTAGTTGATGGCGGAGTACACTCAGCAGATATTGCAACCAATGCGATTACTTCAACAAAGATAGCACAAAATAGTATTCTTACTAAACATATAGACGATGGTCAAGTCACAACAGCTCAACTCGGAGCAGATGCAGTTACAGCAGCTAAGATAGCTGATGATGCCATCTCAGAAGAACATCTAGACGTAACAGTCATTACAGGACTTACAGAAGTTACGGCAGCAACAGGCGACCTACTTATGGTTGCAGATATAAGTGATTCAAACAATTTAAAGAAAATCCCAGTAAGTTCTATACTAGCTGGTACACATACAGGACCAATAGGTTCTGGTTCTAACGCTGTTAATGTTGGAACTGTTACAGCAACTGGCAATTTGTCTATGGCAACAGATAATGCAACTATATTTATAGGTGCAGATTTAGATTTAAGGCTTACTCATAGTGGAAGTGCAGGAACTCTTACAAATAATACAGGCAACCTTACACTAGATGTAGCAGGAGACATTATTCTTGATGCTGATGGTGGTAATTTAAAATTTGCAGATGGTGGAGTAATAAAATTAGATATTTATGAATATAATTCAAATTTATATATTGACAATCAGGTAAGTAATTCTGACATAATTTTTCAAGGTGTACATTCAAGCACATCTATATCTGCCCTCACCCTTGATATGTCAAACGCGGGTGAAGCTACATTCAATGATGATATCAATTTAGGTAATAGCAAACGCTTGCGAATGGGAGCAGGTGGAAATTTTGAAATCTTCAGCGATGGCTCAAATAATTACATCAAAGGCGCTTCTAGTGACCAGGATTTAATTTTTCAAGGTGTAGATGGTGGCTCTGCTGTAACAGCCCTTACCCTAGATATGTCAGCGGCAGGTGCGGCTACGTTTAATGCAGGTATGACAGTTGGCGGCAACGTCACGATGCAAGCAGATGATGCTCTTCTTTTTATCAAAGAAACTGACGGCACGAACATAGCCGCTGTTGGTGACTTAACAGGTGCAGGTCAGGGTGGAGCGGTTTATTACAATCACGGTGGCACTGCAACTATACAGTTAAAGTCTTATGAAGCATCGACCATTGGTCATGGTCTAAATGTTGGTGGTGCTATTACAAGTACTGGGAACATAACCAACGACTATAATGATACAATATCTATGGCTTATGCACCAGGTCCTACAGATTATCATAAAGGCATGTCAGGTACATCTTTTAATTCTTCTAGTACTGCTAGAGGATTACACTTATTTAACTTTGATAATGATTCAAATTTAGGTATTAACTTTTGGGTTGGTACAAGTGCAGCTAAACAATTTGCAGCAAGAATTGATAGTTCAGGCAATGTTGGAATTGGAACAGATACTCCAGGTGATATCACGTTAAAAGTACACTCTAATGATTCAGACGATTATATTGCCATATTTAAGCAGACTCATGCATCAAACTTAGGCACAGTACAGATTGATACACCTTCAGATAGTAACGCCCGTCCTTCACGATTAGATTTTGCTAGAGGCGGAGTTAATAAGTGGAAAACCGGTATGGTTTATGGAGATTCTTCAAATGGTTGGGGATTGTCCGATGCCACAGGTTCTGGTACTGCATTACAACAGACAAGATTTTTGGTTCAACCTGGTGGCAACGTTGGAATTAACACAACCGATCAAATTGGAGAAAAACTAACTGTAAACGGTGCTGTGCAAGTACTTGGAAACAATGACCCAAACTATAGTGCCAAATTTTCAGCAGGATATGATTCCACACACTGTTTACGAATAACTACTAGAATAAATGATACTACTGAATCTGAAGTATTAGGTGTTTTTGCAAATTCTGGAGGAGCGGCTCCTAGGCTTGCTCTCAACCCTACAAACGGGTGGAATGTTGGTATTGGAGAGACGACTCCTGACAGGCAGCTTCATATAAAAGGTAGCACTACCCAAGGAGGTAGATTAAAACTAGAAAATACTGCTTCAGGTTTTTATGCAGGAACTGTCATGACAGCAAATGCAAAAGAGTTTCACATAGGAGTAGGAGGGTCAACTACAGCAGCAGGATTTGCTAATAATCTATATTTTTATGATGGCACAGCAGGTGTCAATAGAATGGTTATCGATACTTCAGGCAATGTCGGTATCGGAGAAACTAATCCATTAGTCAAACTTGACGTAAAAGGGTCTCCGAGTGCTCCTGCAACCTCTGGAACAGCCCAGACTGGAAGTTTAAGAGTATCTCAAACTTTAGGTAACGGTGTGCTGGATATGGGGTTTTACACAAGCTCAAATGGTACTGCCTGGCTACAATCTACTAATAAGACTAATTTAGCTACTAACTATGATATTGCTTTACAACCTAATGGCGGTAAGGTTGGAATTAATGGTAATACACCGACAAATGCTCTACACGTTTTTGGTGGCGCAAGTGATTCACGTATGCAATTTACAAACAATGCTACAGGTAATGCTTATTCTGATGGGCTTTGGGTAGGAATAGATTCTACTCAAGCATATCTTTTACACAGAGACAATACGCCAATTGCCTTCTACACTAATGCTACTAAAAGAATGTCTCTTGACGCATCAGGTGACTTGTCTATTTCAGACAATTCTGTAACTACTGGTATAGGGCATTTTCAAAACACAGGAATTACATCTACCACAGGTAGTAACGCAGGTTGGTCAATCACGACAAATAGTGGAACGTACAATGATGTTGGCTCTTTAGAGGTAGCAGGTATAGCAAATAGGCACGTATACAAGTGGGGGTTTAGTGGCGATTTATCTTCAGGTACATGGTATCAATTTGCCAAGAGGTCAGAGCTAGTTGGCTATGGTCCAGATACAGGAAGTGGCTCAGAAGATGGTTTTGCTATGTATTTTAGAATTTATTTATATACGTCAAGTTCAGGTTGGGGAGAGTATTTTTCCAATCGTATGACAAATCTCTGTTGGTTACATAACGCAAGTTCAAACAGTAATTCAGAACAACATTTTATTATTGGCCCTGGTTTAGGACACGCACCTAATGGAGGACAAGGATTTCCTAATACTGGTACGAGTATTAGCCCTGTAGAAATGAGAATTCATCACAGATATGGAAGTGGCGATGCTCCCAACGCAGACCAAACTTTTGAAATTAAACTGCCAAGTGCATTTACAGGATTGAATCCTACTGTTGCAGGCAGGCAGCTAATAATTTATGGATATATACTATAGGAGGAAATATGACACAAAAATTTAGAGTGGTTTATAACAATGCGGATAAAGTCGTAGTTGGGCTATTAGCCGACGATTTAAGTAAAGAAACGCATGAGGCTAATTCGCCAGAAGGAATAAAAGTTACAGACAATATTTTAACTTTTGATAATGATAATGAAATCATTACATTAGATAAAGTTAGAGTAACAGGAACAGGACAAGCAGAAAAAGTATAAGTAAGCAATAAAAAAAGGATAAAAAATGGCAATAACAAAAGTAACAAATAGCTTAGTAGCTACAAACGCAATCCAAGGTACGCTTATAGCGGACAACGCTATCACGTCTGTACATATTGCGCAGAACCAAGTTACTTCTGTACAAATACCAGATGGAAGTATAACTTCTACACAACTAGCAGCAAACTCTGTAGATACTGCGGAACTTATATCAGGAAGCATAGATGCAATACATTTAGCTTCTGATTCTGTAACTACAGCAAAGATACTAGACGCAAACATAACAACAGCAAAAATAGCAAATAATGCTATAACATCTGCACTTATACCAGACGGCTCAATAACAGACACACAATTAGGTAGTGGTGCCTTTACAATGGGCAACATTACAACAACAGGTTCTATAAGAGGGCCTGCATCATTAACAATCGACCCCGCTACAGTGGGCGATAACACAGGAACAGTAGTCATTGCAGGAAATCTCCAAGTCGATGGAACTACAACAACAGTAAATTCTACTACTTTAGATGTAGTAGATAAGAATATTACTTTAGGAAAAGGAGGAAGCGCGTCAGCAAACAATGGTGGTGGAATAACTATTGATGGAGCTGATGCAACTATACTATATACTCATTCTGGTACTAAATGGTCATTTAATAAAGATATAGAAGTTAGTAAAGTAAATACAAATACAGTAAATAATGTGGGTAATACTGCAAATATAATTTATAGAACTTCAACACATACAATTGTAGGTAATAATGCTAGTGCTTTAGTAGTACAAGATGGTGGAAATATTGGTATGGGAACTACTTCACCAAAAGTTTTAAGTGGTCAAAGAAGTTTAACTATTAATGCTACTGTTCCAAGAATTGATTTTAAAGTAGGAGATGCATTTAAACATGCAGTAATAGCTGAAGCTGAATACATATCAATTTCAGCAGACCCTGATAACAACCAAGCTAACTCTAGAATTCTATTTGCAGTGGATAGTGCTACAAGAATGACATTAGATTCTTCAGGAGATGTGACTATAGCAGATGGAGACTTATATTTAGGGGGTGGCACAGGTCAAACTTTTATGCAAATAGCGTCAGGTACTTCAGGTGCAAAAACATGGAGAATATATAATGGTATCTCATGGAATCCAGACGCACTACTAATTTATAATCATACCAATGATTCTACAGCACTTACTATAGAACCTGAAAAACTAGGTGTTAATAGAGGTGCATCTAGTCTTACTCAAAGTTTTGAAGTAGGTGGAACAGGATTATTTACAGGTATTGTAGCTATTAACAAAGGAATAAATGCTTCAGTAGGTTTAAGTGTTGGTTCAGATGCAAATAGCGCAACTTCTTATGGATTAGAAGTATGTGACTCAAGTAGTCAAACAAGATTTTTAATAGATGGAGCTGGAAGTCAAAGATTTTATGGCAGTGATAACTCTGAAACAGCAAGATTTACAAACGGTAAACTTGGTATAAATAGAGACCCTGGAGTTGAGTTAGATATAAAAAGAAAAACAAATGCAACTCCTTTGAGAGTTGGTTCAGAAGGTGGCCAAGGTAGAGCAATGGTATTTGCTGATGTGGCTTCTACCCCAACCAAATACAATTGGATAGCAGGCTCACAATATACTTTAGACAACGCATTTGAAATTACTCCATCAACAGCAGTTGGTGGTTATACATTTAGTAACCCAGCCATAGTAGTTAAAAATAATGGTCACGTAGGTATTGGCGGTATAAGTGCATTAAACTCTAAGTTTAATGTTTTTGGTGATGGTGAGGTGCTTAGAGTCGATGGAACTGGTAATACATCAAGAACAATAAGATTTAGAAACGTAGGAGTAAATGGTTCATCAAATGGTATTATAATGTCAGATGGAACATTACAGTTAAAGAATGAAGATGCAAATGCTGCGATATACCTTAACTCTGTAAGAGATATTGAATTCCAAACAACATCTGGAAACGGCACTGCAGGACATATGAGATTCTACTCATACAATACACAAATTATGCATATTGATGGTGCTAATAATCGAGTTGGTATTAGAACAGATGATCCAAGCGCACATTTAACTGTATTTGATACTACGTCACCGCAACTTTCTTTAGATTATGGTGGTGGCAGTAATAATGGCGGAAGTATAAATTTTAACTTGATAAATGCAGGTGTGCCCGATGCTTTAACTACGCAAATAAAAGTAATAGATGATGGTGCTTACAGACAACATTTAACATTTTTAACAAAAACATCAGGTGCAGCAAGCTCTGGTATGAGTGAAAGAATGCGTATTACTTCATCAGGAGAAGTTGGAATTGGTCTTGGAAGTAGTAATCCTCAAGGAAGATTAGAAATTCGTGTTCAAGAAGGTGAAGGCGGAGTCATGATAGGCAGTAGTAGTTCAACTGCTAACCAAAATAAAACACAAATGTTACAGTGCGCAAGCACATTAGGTGGGAGTAATGTATGGAAAGATGTTGCTTATATAGGACATTCAGGTACTTTTAGAATTCTTGGAAAATCTATACAAAGCGGAAGCTCTGCTTATGGTGGTGCCTCAACAGATGCAACTGTTTCAGTTCAATATGGCTCAGCTTCAGTGACTCATCATCACCAACAATATATAGGTATGAATGGTGGAGATGTAACAGGTAATATGGAATATCGTTATTTAAATAGTGGAGCAACAAACGGTAACTATCGACTACAAGTTCGTGTGCCTTATAGCGGTGGAACACATATAGTTTACACTTCAATAACAGGAATAAGTCACGATGAAATATACGAAGACGATGCATAAAAGGAATAAATAATGGCAAACACAAAAATACCATCAGAACTAGTAGCGATTAACGCTATACAAGGCACTTTAATTGCTGATAATGCGATTACTGCCGTACACGTAGCGCAGAATCAAATTCACTCAGTTCAACTAGCAATTAACTCAGTAACAGCTACTCAGATAGCTGACGGCACAATCACATCAGCAAAAATAGCAGACGGAACAATAGTTACCGCAGATATAGCTGATGGTCAGATTACAACTGGTAAAATTGCAGATAGTTCTGTAACTACAGGTAAGATAGCAGCAGGTACAATACTCGGTGGAGACATAGCAAACAATGCCATTCTTACACAGCACATAGACGACAATCAAATAACAGCAGACCAGATAGCAGATAACGCAGTTGGTTTAGGTCAACTTGCAAGTTTATCTAGAGGAAGTATAATATATGGTGACTCAGCAGGAAACCCTGCATATTTAGCTGCCGGGTCAAGTGGTCATGTACTTACATCAGATGGAACAGATATATCATGGACAGCAGATACTGACCTTTTCTTAGCTTCGAGCGGTGGAACAATAACTGGTGATTTAACAATATCAGAAGCGACTCCTACTTTAAAATTTACAGATACTGATAATAATTATGATGCAACTATTGCAGGTCTCAGTGGCTCATTAGTATTAACAGCTGATTCAGGTGCTGAATTTGGAACAGAAACAATACAATTTCATACGGGTGGCTCATCAACACTAACTCTAGATGCTTCACAAAATGCTACTTTTGCAGGAACAGTAACAGTAGCTCAAAATATACTTTCTACCTCAGGGGCTCCTTTGGTTCTATCTGCAGCAGGTGGTGGGTCAAACATAGAACTTTATGCAAATGGTACAGCATTTATTGATGCAACATCAACTTCTTTTAGAGGAACAAATGGTTCAGGTACTGGAAATATATCAGCAGGAACTATATCTGGAACTTTATCTTATGTAGGGTCTGGAAGTTTTCCAGTAACACCTAATACTAATGCAAATGACTTAGTGGTTTTTGGTACTGGTAGTCATGGTATATCAATTCTTTCAGGAACAAGTAGCGATGGAAATATATTCTTTGGAGATTCAGGTGGTGATGTAAGAGCAAAAATACAATATTCACACAACGGTGATTATATGACCATAATGAGCCCGGGTCTTTTTCAATTATTAGCGAGCGGAGATATGACTATAGATGCGGCAGGAGATATTAATCTTGACGCTGATGGTGGAGATATACAATTAAAAGATGGAGGTGTAGCTACAGGTAGATTAGGTCTTGAAAACGGCGATTTAAATATCGCTAGTATGAGGTCAAACTATGATATAGTATTTAAAGGAAATGACTCCGATACAGGCATAATGACTGCTATGAAGCTTGACATGTCAGATGCTGGTACAGCTCACTTTGAAAATAATGTATATGTAAACTCAAGTATTTATGTGGGAGATGACGTTCGATTAAGTTCAGATAGTAATGGAGAACTTGGAGTAGGCTATGGTCAAACAGCTACTAATAATAGATTTACAGTATATAATAATACTGCAGCTGCATTTAGAGTTTTACCTAATGGTAACGTTGGTATCGGACCAACGGCTCCATTAGGAAAATTACACGTAAGAGATGGCTCTGCCCAATCTGGCATATCTCATACTTATATTTATGATGCTTCTGCTATTAGTATAGAAGCAACTGAACCTTCTTTACAACTAATGGCTGAAGATTCTGGTACTCATGGTGGTAGTCTTTTATGGAGATACGGAAATAACGCGTTTGCCGCAATAGCAAACCCTACAACTGACGCAATAGATTTTACTTATGGTGTATCTACAGCGAATGATTTTCAGGTACATTCTGGCACTAATATGTCGAGTTATAAGAAGATAATGTCTATAGGGGGCGATGGCAACGTTGGAATCGGAACGGATGACCCTAAAAATATTCTTGATTTAGGAGTTGCTACTACCGGAAGAGGAATAACTTGGACTAACTACTCTAATGTTTTTTCTGAATACAGTAATGCTTCTGCATGGATTAGTAGTAATTTTTATGGAAATTCAGGTGCTTCAGGGTATAAAGTAGGTTCAACAGGCACTTTTGGTGCTGCAGCAATACGTGTACATGGAACAGGAGGAGGCAGCAATGGCGGAATAATACAATTCTTTACAGATGCTAGTGCCAGTAAAACAGCAGATAATGCTTTCACTCCTACAGAAAGAATGAAAATTAATGAACACGGTAAAGTGTTTATTGGTACAAATAGTACTGTTGACGATTGTTTAGATATAGGTAACACTAATAGAGATAGTGCTGTAAATATGTCAAAAGCAAGTGGTGGAGCAGTTACTAGAGAAGTATTGAGATTTAATGGGCCTTTTCGAGCAGGAGTTGCAACAGGAGGACATCATACATATATCCATGGGGGTGGTACTACTTATTTAGAAGTAGAAGATTCAGGCAGAGTTTTAGCAACGAATACAACAACAGCAGCAGGTCCAGTATACACATTCCAGGGAGATGATAATACTGGATTATATAGTCCTGCAGCAGATACTGTAGAACTAGCAACAGCGGGTGTTAGAGGCTTATCAGTTCAACCAGACTCATCTATTTTAGTAGGTGCTACTATGGGTAGTGTTCAAGCTACTCAAAAGTCAGGAAAGATAGCAGGTAAAGCTACACCAAATGTAATGGAATGGGACTTACCAAGAAGTAATACATCTTATCAACATGGAGACAGTGTTTCAGGATTTAGTAGTGCTTATGGCCTAAGTTATGGATTAAATGGGGACTCAAATGCCAATAAATGGAAACTAGGTGAGGGTCCAAGTGGATGTACTGAATGGCTATGGGCTGGTATCTCCGCAGGAAGCACAGGCGCTTCTGGTGGTTGGGGAACAGGTACTATATCTATTGATAATAATTACTCATACCTATTTGTGTTATGGGTAAAAAGAGTAAGCTCAGCTAATACAGGTACATATTATCATGGAACTGGTGGTGTTGTTGATGCAAGTGGAAACAGTCTTGGTAATCCATACATGACAATTTGCGGTACAGGAACTCTACCACTAAATGTTTGGTGTGTGGATATACAACCAATTCACGCATGGCATATGACAGCAAATGTGCAAATGGGAAATCAGGGATTATTTAGAACAGATACAGGAGCAAGACTACAGCAACACTCAGGGCAATTTAGTGGTGTAAATATATTCAGAGCTGGAAGTTCTTCAAATCAGAGTCATAATATCAGTCACAGAACATACTTATATTATCCAACTGCAAGTGATGGAACAGAATTACATTGGGCCTGTCCTAGATTATATAGAATTGATGGTTCTCAACCATCGGCAGCAGAATTAATTAGTGGCGAAATGAATGCTGCAGTAGCGGGGATGAGTTAATGGCAACACATAAATTAGATAAAGGACAAAAATTATTTCCAAACCCAGGCGGAACTGACACAGATTTATCTGGAGACGATAGATATGCTTTCTTCGAGTTAAGAGCAGCAGAAGATTTGGCTCAATTGAGAGATGAAAGAAATAGAAAATTAGCAGAAACAGATTTTATGGCAAATTCAGATTACGCAATAACAGATGCTTGGAAAACATACAGACAAGCACTAAGAGATATAACAAGCTCATACAAAAACTTATCAGAAGTAGTATGGCCTACAAAACCGAGTTAAGGATAAATAATGGCAAACACAAAGATACCAAGTGAACTAATCGCAGACAGTTCGATAACAGCCGCAAAATTAGCGGACGGAACAATCACGACTGCTGATATTGCAGACAGTAATGTTACTACTGCAAAAATTGCAGATAGTAATGTAACTACTGCAAAGATAGGTGATGCCCAAGTAACGACAGCTAAGATTACAGACGCAAATGTGACAACTGTAAAGATAGCTGACGACGCAGTAACAACTGCTAAAATGGCAAGTAATTCTGTTACTTCAGATACTATTGCCTCGGGCATAACTTTAGCTGGTA
>Ga0315320_10005435_pt1 | contig 10441 bp, 9 predicted proteins | sample M140m21515metaG_FD_203458 | JGI IMG/M metagenome (GOLD analysis project Ga0315320, IMG submission 203458) | Ammonia-oxidizing marine archaeal communities from Monterey Bay, California, United States - M1 40m 21515 | ecosystem: Environmental > Aquatic > Marine > Coastal | place: USA: California...
TTAAAATTTCGCAATGAGTTAGATATTCATCCAGAAGCTTTTATCATTGGACATGTTGGAAGTTATCATCCTTTAAAAGATCAGGCTAATTTAATTGAAGCATTGACTCTGCTAGACCAGAGAGGATATAACTTTTATGCAGTGTTTGCTGGAGTCAATCTTGACAATAATAATACTAGTTTAGTTTCTCTAATTAAGAATAAAGGATTGAGTAATCGAGTTCATTTATTAGGAAGAAGAAACGATATCCCCTCAATTATGAATGGCATAGATTTATTTATACTTTCATCAGAATCTGAAGCATTCCCAAATGTTCTAAATGAAGCTATGGCATGCGGAACTCCATGTGTATCAACAGACGTGGGGGACGCTTCACTTATTTTGGGTGATACAGGATGGATTGTGCCTTCAAAAGATTCAGAATCATTATATAGCTCGGTAATTAAAGCAGTTCAAGAAAAGGAATCAAATCATAGATCGTGGTCACAAAGGAGTGTTGCATGTCGCCAAAGAATTGTTCAAAAATTTAGTCTTGAGAAAATGGTTAGAAAATACAAAGAGGTATGGATAAATGTTAAGAAGCATGCAGTATAAAAAAAAATTCCAATAATTGTTACTCAAAGAATTAGCGTCAATGTTTTTTGATATACTTAGTTAAACTTAAGTACATAAAATTCAATAAATGTTTTTTTACGACATTCCAAATTTACTAGCAATATTGATTGTAATAGCTGCGTCTTTAAGAAGTGGCTTAATACCATTATGGCTATCATTTTTTTTAGGCCTATTTGCTTTAACTCCCTTTTTTCTCAATGATGTCCTTTTTCCTGCAACTTATATGCCTGATCAATTTGCATATTATCATAGGGTTCAAGATATTCGTTCTGAAGGACTCATTGCTGGGCTGTTTAACATAGATTCTGATTTTAATATCAAGCTGTTGGTTGCTAACTGGATGTTAGCTATTATTCCTTTGCCTTATGTAGAAACAATTAAAAGCTTAGGTTTTTTCAATAGATTGATAGTCACAGCCTTTACAATTTGGCTTTATTCATCTAAAAATTTACGTGGCTGGCCTCTTTTATTTGTTTTATTCTATCCAAGTTTTCTTCTATACAGCTCGTTGGCTCTTAGAGATACATTAGTAGTAGTATTTATGATAGTCCCAGTAATTCTTTTCTTAGAAAACCGCAGACTGCTTGCATTAATTGTTTCTTCGCCCTTATTTTTTATCAAGTTCCAAAATTTTTTCTTAATACTTGTTTTTTTTGTAGTTCATCTCTACTTTTCAAGAGGCTCGATTTTTTACAGATATAGATATATATTTTTAATTGTTGTTGTAGGCGTATCGACTCCTTTTATAATGGAAATCATTAAATTATTGGATTTCTACAGGTGGGCATTATTTTATGAAGATGGAGGATTACTCAGCGAATATGTTCCAATAAACACTTTTAGTGAATTCATAGTTATAGCTCTTCAATCAGCCCCTTATTTCCTAATGAAGCCATTTCCATGGGAGGCAAGTAATTTTTTACAGCTTATTCAAAGTATAGAAAATATTTTTATATTTGCTGTTTTGGCTTTTATGTTTTTAAAAGCATCATCGATTGACAAAAAAATTGCTACTAAATGGCTAGTATACATTACTGCAGCGTTTAGTATTTATGGCTTAGTTGTTTTCAACTTTGGAACAGCTGTTCGTTATAAATTTCCCTTTATTTTGATTGTCGTTATAGGAATGGCTTACGAACTATATTTAGAACATGGTAAATTAATTTTAAACAAAAAAATTAAAAATTAGAGCTTGATTTGATTTATACAAGGAAAACATAAATGTGTGGAATTGCCGGTTATTTAGGAATAACTCCAAATCCAATTATTTGTTTAAATAAAATGGCTGAGGCAATAAGCCATCGTGGGCCAGATAACTCAGGAAACTGGGTTGACGAAAGCGAAGGGATTGGTTTTGCGCACGCTAGGTTATCTATTCTTGATTTAAGCTCAGCAGGCAATCAACCCATGCACTCAGCTTCAAAGAATTTTGTCATGATATTTAATGGTGAAATATATAATCATTTGGCTCTTCGATCAGAATTAGATTTAATCAATCAAAGACATTGGAATGGACACTCTGATACAGAAACACTTTTGGTTGCTATTGAAGAATGGGGCTTAGATAGAACATTAAAAAAAGCTAAAGGGATGTTTGCAATTGCTTTGTGGGATAAGAGTAGTAAAAATTTGTCTTTAGCATGTGATAGAGTTGGTGAGAAACCAATCTATTACGGATGGGTAAATAATCAATTTGTATTTGCATCTGAGCTAAAGGCTATAAAAAAATTTCCTGAATTTAAAAATGCAATAGATCGAAGTTCACTGGCTTTATTTTTAAGACTAAATTCTATACCTGCACCATATTCAATATATAAAGATATATACAAGGTAGCGCCTGGCCAAATTATTAGTCTTGAAGCAGGTTCAAAGACAGTTAAAAAGAATAACTTTTGGTCAATTGAAAAAGTTTATAAGAAAGGCAGTATGAATCAGTTTTCTTTTTCTTCATCAGAGGCTGTAAATAAGCTTGAAAGTGTTCTATCAAATGCAGTTTCTTCACAAATGCAATCTGATGTACCTTTGGGAGCTTTTTTATCTGGAGGAATAGATTCCAGTACAGTTGTTGCTCTAATGCAATCTTTTTCTAGTAATAAAGTAAACACATTTACTATTGGCTTTAATGCAAAAGAGTTCGATGAAGCTAAGCATGCTGGAATGGTAGCCAAACACCTAGGGACCAATCATTTTGAAAAATATGTTACCGAAGGTGATGTGTTAGATGTCATCCCCAATATACCTTATATTTATGATGAGCCTTTTGCTGACTCTTCACAGATACCAACATATTTGGTTTCAAAGTTTGCTAAGCAAAAAGTTACTGTTGCTCTTTCTGGAGATGCAGGTGATGAGCTCTTTGGCGGGTATAACCGTTATGTTTATGGGGGAAAAATGTTTGATAAGGTTGTTAAAGCACCTATTTTTATAAAGAAATTAATGTCTCAAACTATTTTTAGTATGACAGAAGAAAAGTGGGACAGCATATTAGGAGGGTTGATTAATAAACGTTTTGCTAATATCGGTCATAAACTTCACAAAGTTGGCAATGTTCTTTCTTCTAAATCAATACGTGATTTACATTTTAAATTAGTTTCTCAAATCTATAATCCATCAGATTGGCTAATAAATGCAAAAGAGCATAAAACATTATTAAATGATGATATTGAACGTTTTGAAGAATTAAATCCTGTTGAGCAGATGATGGCCTATGATTTAATAACTTATTTACCAACTGACATATTAACCAAAGTTGATAGGGCAGCTATGTCAGTTTCTCTTGAAACTAGAGTCCCATTTTTAGACCCAGAAGTTATTAAATTTTCTGCATCATTGCCAATGGAATTTAAAATTAGAAACGGCGTCACCAAATGGGCACTTCGAGAGGTCCTTTATAAACACGTACCAAAAGATTTAATCGAAAGGCCAAAAATGGGTTTTGGCGTTCCGTTATCTGAATGGCTTCGAGGACCATTAAAAGACTGGGCTGAATCCTTGTTAGATGAAAAACGTTTACATCAAGAAGGTTTTTTTAATGTAGAATTCGTACGAGATAAATGGTTAGAGCATTTAAGTGGTAAGCGAAATTGGCATCACCAATTATGGAACGTTTTGATGTTCCAATCTTGGCTTGAGAAGAATTAATTAATTTATGAGGATAACTTATGCAGTTTAATGATATATCAATAGCAGTAGTTGGCTTGGGATATGTTGGTTTACCCCTTGCAGTTGAGTTTGGTCGCAAACGAAAGGTTATTGGTTTTGATACAAATGATGTGAGGATCAAAGAATTGAATGAAGGTCTGGATAGAACTCTTGAGACAACTGATAAAGAATTAAATGATGCCGTATATTTAGGCTATACAAATAATCTAGAAGATTTAAGAGATTGTAATATTTATATTATCACTGTGCCTACACCAATTGATGATGATAAAAATCCTGACCTTACTCCTTTAATAAAAGCAAGCAAGGCGATAGGTTCTATTTTAAAAACTGGTGATATTGTTATTTACGAATCAACTGTATATCCTGGCGCTACAGAAGAGATTTGTGTTCCAATTCTAGAAGAACAATCCGGTCTCTTATTTAATAATGATTTTTTCTGTGGATACTCTCCTGAACGAATAAACCCAGGTGATAAAGAACATCGAATAACAACTATTAGAAAAGTTACTTCAGGATCAACCCCTGAAATTGCTAAAAAAATTGATAATCTCTATAAAGAGATTATTACTGAAGGAACTTATATGGCAAATAGTATAAAAGTTGCTGAAGCAGCAAAAGTAATTGAAAACACTCAAAGAGATGTAAATATAGCTCTAATTAACGAATTGTCTCTAATTTTTAATGAATTAGAAATTGATACAGAATCAGTGCTTGAGGCAGCTGGTACAAAGTGGAACTTCCTACCATTTCGCCCTGGTCTTGTTGGAGGGCATTGTATTGGAGTTGATCCATATTACCTTACTCATAAGGCATTAGAGGTTGGTTACAATCCAGAGATGATCCTAGCCGGTAGAAGAATAAACGATAACATGAGTTTTTTTATTGCAGATCAAGTATCAAAGTTGATGACTAAGAAAGACATTAGTATAAATGGATCAAACGTATTGATAATGGGGTTAGCTTTTAAAGAAAATTGTCCAGATATTCGAAATACAAAAGTGGTGGATTTAATTAAAGAACTAAATAACTTTAATTGTAACGTAGATGTTTATGATCCTTGGGTTGACAAACTTGAGGCAATGCATGAGTACAATATTGAGCTTATTAATGCTCCAGCAAAAAGAAAATATGATGCAATGGTTATAGCAGTTGCTCATGATAGATTTAAAGATTATTCTCCAAATGAAATAAAAGACTTTGGTAAAGAAAATCATGTAATTTATGATATTAAATATTTATTGAGTGCTGATCAAGTTGATGGGAGACTTTAAATGACAAAATATGAGGAATTACAAGAATATTTAAAAAACAATCAAACCACATGGTTAATTAGTGGTGTTGGTGGTTTTATTGGATCAAACTTACTTGAAAAATTACTTGTATTAAATCAAAAGGTTGTAGGTTTAGATAATTTTGATACCGGCTATCAAAAAAATATTGATGAGGCAATTCTTGATGCTAATGAAATTGTAGGCAAGGATGTTGGCAAGAATTTTAAATTTATAAAAGGTGACATTAAGTCGTTAGATGAATGTAAACAAGCTTGTCTTGGTGTTGATTATGTTCTTCATCAGGCCGCACTTGGTTCTGTACCAAGATCAATTGAAGATCCTATTAGTACCAATGAAGCAAATATCGATGGATTTATTAACATGTTGGTAGCAAGCAGAGATTCGAAAGTTAAAAGATTTGTATATGCAGCATCAAGCTCCTCATATGGTGACAATGTTGATCTTCCAAAAGTGGAGAATATGATTGGTAATCCTTTAAGCCCATACGCTGTTACGAAACTTGTGAATGAGTACTATGCAAGTGTTTTTGCAAAAAATTATGACTTCAAAGCTATTGGTTTAAGATATTTTAACATCTTTGGTAAAAGACAAGATCCTAATGGAGCCTATGCAGCGGTAATCCCCAAGTGGGTAGCATCTATTTTAAATAAAGAGAATGTATATATAAATGGCGATGGAGAGACAAGCAGAGATTTTTGTTTTGTAGATAATGCAGTCCAAGCTAATATATTAGCTGCTATGACCGAAAACAGTGAAGCTACAGATCAAGTTTATAATGTAGCCTTAAATGATAGAACTAGTCTTAATGAACTTTTTAGAATAATTGAGGATAGCTTAATCAAAAATGTGAAAGGATTGGAAAAGAAAGAACCAATTTATGGAGATTTTAGACCTGGTGATGTCAGACATTCACAAGCAAGTATAGATAAGGCAAAAAAACTCTTGGGGTACGAACCGCAGTTTAGAATTGCCGAAGGACTTAATGAGGCAATAAGTTGGTATATTAATTCATTAAAATAAATATAGTAGTTATAATGTTCTTTTTTAACTTAAATTTACTTAAGATATGTTCCAATTAAAAAAGTTCAAATGAATAATCAAGATAAAAATACTGTTGATGGTTTTGGTGATGAATGGTCAAGATTTGATCAATCTAATTTACCTGATACTGAACAACATCTCTTATTTGAAGAATATTTTTCTGTGTTTCCATGGAGTGATATTTCTAAAGAATCTATAGGATTTGATTTAGGTTGTGGTACTGGTAGATGGGCGAAATTAGTTGCACCAAAAGTAAAGAAACTTATTTGTATTGATCCTAGTAGTGCTCTAGATATCTCGAAAAAAAACTTATCAAGTTTTGACAACTGTGAATTTTACAGCGCGACAGTAGACGAAATTCCAATGGAAGAAAATAGTATGGACTTTGGTTATTCGCTGGGAGTTCTTCATCATGTCCCAGATACAGCTCTCGGAATTAAACAATGTGTTGATAAGTTAAAATATGGAGCTCCATTTTTGCTTTACTTATATTATCGTTTTGATAATCGTCCAATATGGTTCAGATTTATTTGGCATATAACGGATTTATTGAGAAAAGGTATATCAAAAATGCCATATGGATTAAGGTATGTCTCAAGTCAAATCATTGCTTTTTTTATTTATTTCCCTTTAGCCAGAATGGCATTTTTATTTGAAAAATTAAATATTAATATTAGTAATTTCCCATTAAGTTCATATAAAAATCTCAGTTTTTACACCATGAGAACAGATGCGTTAGATCGATTTGGTACAAGGCTGGAACAGCGTTTTACGAGGGATGAAATAAAACAAATGATGCATAATGCTGGTCTTGAAAAAATTAGATTCTCAGACTCAAAACCATTTTGGGTTGCTGTGGGTTTTAAGAGCAGTAAAAACTCTAGTGCTTAAAATAATTTTTATTTTTTATCAAATATTGTTAATTAAAAATATTTTAAGTTTCAAAAAATGAAAATATTAATTCTTGGCACAGTTCCTAATGACTTATTAAATTTTAGATCTGAGCTTATTAAAGATATTCTAAAAAAAGGCACTGAAGTTATTGCTTCGTCTTCAAAATTAGATACTGATTCAGCAAGTTATATGACAGAACTAGGCATAACTTATGAATCAATATTTCTTAATAGACATGGTTTAAGTTTAAGGGGTGACATCAAAACGTTAGCTGATTTATTAAAATTATTTAAAAAGCTAAATCCTAATCTAGTTTTAGCTCATGGCATAAAATTAGTAATATGGGGAGGAATTTCATCAAGAATAAGGGGAATACCTTTTTTTGCTTTGATCACAGGCCTTGGCTTTGCATTTCAAGGAACAACATTTAGAAGAAAACTTTTAACAAGATTAGTTTCTTTTTTATATAGAATTGCTTTGAAAAATTCAAAAGCTGTCATTTTTCAAAATGAAGATAACAGAAAAATTTTTTTGGATAAGAATATCGTTAGCCTCTCAAAAGCACATATTGTTAATGGTTCTGGTGTAGATATTAATAAATATTACTTTACACAAATACCAGAATCAAATTTGAGTTTTTTATTAGTTTCTCGTTTGCTTGGTGAGAAAGGTCTGAGAGAATATGCTGAAGCAGCAAAAATTGTAAAAGAAAAATTTCCAGAAGTTGAATTTAAAATTGTTGGTACTCAGGATAATTCTCTGGATGCAATTTCAATCGAAGAAGTGAAGAGCTGGTCAGAATACGTAGATTATGAGGGATCAACTAAAGATGTAAGACCTTATATTAAAAAATGTCATGTATATGTTTTGCCATCTTATCATGAGGGATTGCCGCGAAGCACTCTTGAAGCAATGTCAATGGGACGTCCTATTCTTACAACAAATGCCTCAGGATGCAAAGAAACAGTCGATGAAAATATAAATGGATTTTTGGTACCAATTGGATCATCAAAAGAGCTTGCAAAAAGAATGATTTGGTTTGTTAAGAATAGAGATGAAATAAAAAGTATGGGAGAACAAAGTAGAAAAATTGTAGAAAAAAGATTTGATGTGAGAAAAGTCAACCAAGAAATGTTAAAAATACTAGAAATTAACTAAATCTAATTACGTAAACAAATTTATATGAATTTTTTAAAAATCTGCCAACTATTGATGAGTGCATGATTGCGGTTTATTATAAATGCTCAATATAAGATAACTACAACAAATGAATATTCAAGAATATTGGCATGATATAGACTCACAACTAGAACAGCTTATAGAACATGGGTTCGTTAAACTTCCATCTCTTAAAGAATTTGATCTTGATCTTGATTTTGTTGCCTCAGGTATTTCTGATGAAATGGGATCGCTTACATTTAAGGAGTTAGGATCTGGCCATAAAAATTTTTTGCGAGATTTGTCTATTGATGAATATTTAACTCCAAAGTTACATAATATTGCTAAAAATCTTTATAGTTATGAAGGCGACTTATCTAACCAATATCATATTGCAAGAAAAGTTGAACCTGGGAATACAAAAGAGATGTTTCGAGCTCACTTTGATTCACACCTATTTACAATGGTTCTGCCTATAAGGATTCCCGAAACGGATCAAAATGGAACAGCGGGCGATCTTATTTATTTTCCATATGCCAGAAAAGTTCCAACTAATGAAATTTCTAACTTTATTGGAAAAGCTTACTATAAAAGATTTGCTTCTAAAAAAAGAATGGAAAAATTTTCTTTGAACCATAAAAAAAGAATTGATAATTTCAAAGACTATCAACCATTACTTTTTGTGGGTAACACAACATTGCATACTAATTTTCCAGTTTCTCTAGGATGTTCAGGTTACCGACTAACTTTATTAGCCCATTTTTTTGATCCATCTCCGAAGTATGGAGTGGGTGGTTTATTGCGACTTCTTAGAAATAGATAATTTGATGATTCAATTTGATAATCTAAGTCAAGAATTACCGTATCAAGTTTTTAAAGAAAAATATGAAAACTCTTTAAATGCTAAACAAAAAAATATAGAAGCAATTTGTATTTCATCATATTCTTCTAAAAACAATGAAGTAAACGCTAGATATGTAAATCTAAAATTTGTTTCTGGAAGAAAATTCATATTTTTTTCAAACTATGAATCACCAAAGTCTCAAGATTTTAAAATGTGTAATCAAATTTCAGCCTGCTTTTATTGGAGTAGCACGGATACTCAAATAAGAATGAAAGCATATATTGAACAGACTCCTAAGGAATATAATCAAGCTTATTTTGTTAATAGAGATAAGAAAAAAAATGCTTTAGCAATTATGTCTAAACAATCTAACTCGATACATTCCTATGAATCTCTTAAAAATAACTATGAAATGATTCTTGAAAATAATGACTTAACAAAATGTCCAGATTATTGGGGAGGTTTTTCATTCATACCTTTTTATTTTGAATTTTGGGAAGGCCATGAATCAAGACTTAATAAAAGAGAATCTTATGAGTATAAAAATAATGAATGGGCTCATGGATTCTTACAGCCATAAAATATTTGCGAAATTAATTAAATAGTATAAAATTCGCAGTAAATTATGATATACAATCCTTTTCTAGCACCTTCTTATTCTTAAACAATTCATTAATGTTCTTTCAACTAACATTCTTCTAAAAAGGTATTTCTCATAGCTAGCTTAAAAAAACGATCGACCCCCATTAATAAAAATATTAAGGCGAGTGAGGTAATGCTGATAGATAATCTTGGAGAAAAACAAGGCATTGTTTCAATAGAAGATGCCTTGGCAAAGGCAAGCACTGCATCCTTAGACTTAGTCCAGGTATCTCCATCAGACTCAAACCCTATTGTCTGCAAACTTTTAGATTATGGCAAACATCTTTTTGATAAGAAAAAAAACAGCTCAACTTCAAAGGTAAAAACTAAAAGAAATACAACGAAAGAGATTAAATTTAGACCTTCTACCGATGTAGGAGACTATAATATTAAATTAAAAAAGATTAAAAGCTTTATTCTTGAAGGAGATAAGACTAAAATAAGCGTCCGATTTAGAGGTAGAGAAATACTTAATAGTGATTTGGGTCTTAATCTTTTAAATAAATTAAGAGATGAGCTAGAAAGCATAGCTCAAGTGGATCAAGAGCCTTCATTGGAAGGTAGACAATTATTGATGGTTTTGTCACCTCTAAAAAAGAATAAATAACTTTTAAAAAGAATATTAATATGGGATACAAACTAAAAACACATTCTGGAGCTGCCAAGCGTTTTAAAAAGACAGGATCATCCGTTAAGAGCAAAAGTGCCAATAGAAATCATATCCTTACAAAACAGTCTACAAAAAGAAAAAGACATAATAGGGGTCTTAATAAGCTAACAGGTGTTGTGC
>Ga0315320_10005436_pt1 | contig 10441 bp, 8 predicted proteins | sample M140m21515metaG_FD_203458 | JGI IMG/M metagenome (GOLD analysis project Ga0315320, IMG submission 203458) | Ammonia-oxidizing marine archaeal communities from Monterey Bay, California, United States - M1 40m 21515 | ecosystem: Environmental > Aquatic > Marine > Coastal | place: USA: California...
AAATAGTGGCCAGGCCTGAGTTTGGTGCGGTGGAGTACCAGTTGCTTGCCCAACGTTTTGGCCTTGAGTAAGGGCTTTTCACGGTACGCCACCACCCACCGTCCCTGTGCGTTTCGGGTGTCTCGATAGGCACAGCGATCGGCATCGAGTCGAAACAAACGCCAACTGCTTGCTTGATGGTCAAACAAGGTGACGGTGCCCTTTTTCATCCGTGTGGGCTTCTGGGTGCCATCTTGCAGGCAATATGAACGCTGGAGAGTCTCTCCATTTTTACGCAAGGTACGCTTGATGGTTCCACTTTGAATGGCTTCATATTGACCGTTTTTCAGTACAAAAAGTCCATGACTTTCTGGGATTTTGGTCATGGTTTGGGTGGGCACGGGGTAGGCCACTTTTTCTGGGGCAACCACCTGGGTTTGACTTCCAATGTGGTTTGATTTTGAGAATGTGAGGTCGAAGGTTCCTGGTTCACAGGCCAGCACAAATTGGCCGGAAGCATCGGTTTGGGTGCTGCAGCGGGTGTCCGTCGTGCTGACGGTCACCCCTTCAAGTGGCTGTCCAGATCCATCCACCACGCTTCCAGTCAACGACATGGAGCCGCATGAAAAGATCAGTGGGAGCAGGAACAAAAACATGACGCTTGGTCTATCACGGGCTGTGCAGACGCCCAATGGTCGGATACGCACTCGGCCTGTGGAGGTAGCATGAAATACGCCCTTTTGACTTTGGCCCTGACCGCATGTGGGAATCCAGAGCTTGAAGCTGAAAACCAAAGCTTGAAGGATCAGTTGTCCAAGCTTGAAGCTGAAAACAAGACGCTGGACCGGGAGGGCGAAAAGCTCGCGGCCAAACTTCGCACGGCAGAAGCGGCCCTGAAGGCGGTAGAGCAAGCCGGGACCTATGCAGATCTTGGTATTGAACCCGGAGCTTCGATTGGGGTGAAGTTTCATACGACTCTTGGTGAAGTTGCATGTGAATTGATGCCGGATGTGGCGCCCATCACGGTGTTGAATTTTGTTCAACTCGCGGAAGGTGGAAAAGAGTGGACGGATCCAAACACCAAAGAGAAGACAACAGCCAAGCTTTATGATGGCACCGTTTTTCACCGTGTCATCCCCAAGTTCATGATTCAGGGTGGCGATCCCTTGGGTTCAGGTCGGGGCGGACCCGGCTACCGCTTTGAAGATGAGACCACATCAGAAGTGGTGTTTGACGCACCCGGACTCTTGGCGATGGCCAATTCAGGACCCAATACAAATGGTAGCCAGTTCTTCATCACAGATCGCTCTATGCCGAGCCATCTAAATGGAAAGCACACAATATTTGGCAAGTGCGACAACCTTGACATCGTTGAAGCGATCGCGACCACCCCGCGTGCACAACGAGACAAGCCAAAAACGGATGTGGTGCTTCAGCGCGTTGAAATCACGCGCTGAGCGCAGACTCACATTTGCCAACCAACACCGAGGGTGATGAGGTTCAAGTGGTCATCCAAAACACCCACTTGAAGGATTTCATCTTGCCCGTCCGGAACCATGTACACCGCGAGTGAGCGCCGAGAGATGTCCGCGCCAATGAATCCGTACCAGGACTCATCGATTGCATATCCAACCTGCAACTCTGTCGTGAAGGCGTAGTAGGTGGAGAAGTTGGCCAATCCAAAGTTGATGGCCGCATGTCCAAACACTGTGTCGTTCCAGTTCGCGCCGACTTCGGGTCCAACAACCATGCCTGGAACCACCAATGGGCCATAGTCAAGCACCCGTATGTCGGCATTTCCACTCTGCCGGAAGATCATAAAGTCATCGAAGCCTACGCCCAGGCGAAGACCACCGTGGATGCGAATATCACCCTGTTCATGAGTGTATTTCCCAACACCGACGACATGACCATTGTTTAGCCAGTCCCCAATGGGGTCTGAGAATTCAGGCAGAGCAATCCGGTACTGAGCCGAGCGAAATTTCGCTTGGACGGCCAGAAAGTCTTCCATGGTGGGCACATCTGCAGATGCAGCCAGTGCGAAGCCAGGCGCCATCGCCGCGGAAGTCGCGTTGCCACCAAACGTGATGGGGAAATCGTACAAGGGGCCCATCAATACAGTGGGCTCCTGCCGGTAGTGGTAACTGCCCAAGACCAGTCCCCCTTGTGCTCGAAGCCAAGGATGGTCGCCACTTGGGGATGCCTTCTTCTTGGGTTCGTCCTTTTGTGTTCCTTGATCGGCCACGCCGACGGATTGCCAAGAACCACCGGTGATGGGAAGTTCAATGCTCGTTCCTTTTTGAACACTGGGGATGACCACTGAAATCTTGACCGAACCGGACACGCCAACAGGCACGGTGATGCTGGCGTTGTATTTACCGCCACCTTGGTCCGTCACCGCGCTTACTTGTCCGGGTGAGGCCACCACCTGCATGGTTTGGCCTCCGACGCCACGCCCATCCGCATCGGTGGCCACCATACGCAGAACAACGGTTCCACCCGGTGCGACTTGGTTGGGTTCTGAGGTGGCCTGAACGCTGGATACCGCACCGACCTGGTTGCCACCGCTGTATCCAGCAATGGGTGCACCCATCATGCCCTCTCTTTCGAGTCGTGCGGTTTGAATGATCTTCCGCCAAGCATTGTAGGTGGCGATGGTGTGTTCTGAACCACTCGCTGCAAGCGTATACCCTTGGGCAACTTTGTCGGGTGCCAACAAGATCGGGGTGACCGAACTCGAACCGCCAGCAGTGGCGGCGATGCGTGCAATCCCGGCTTTCTGACCTGCGGTGAAGTGCACCTGCGCCATGCCCGAACCGTCTGTTGTGGCTTGCGCTGGCAGGCTTCCCTCTCCTGCGACAACCTGCAAATCGACCGGGATGTTGCTCACTGGATATCCGTACTCGTCCAGGGTCAACACCGTAAGCATGGCACTCGAGAGCCCGTCATTTGGCAATCGGTCGCGGGATGGAAAGACCAACACCGATCGCAGGGGGTTGTTGGAACCATCGGAACGGGCGGTGGCGATCACTTCGACGGCACCCTTTCCGGTGGTGGAGAAGCGAGCCTTGTAATCTCCATTGCCCAAGTCAAGAGGAGTGCCACTGGGCTCTGCCCCGTTGGCCATAAATCGCAGGGTCCTGTTGGGCATTCCGACGCCATCTGCAGATTGAACCTTGGCCAAGACTTGAAATCCCTTGGCCGCTTTCATCAAGGTGGCGGGTTCCGGAGTCAACACAACGGACCCAGGGCGAGCGGGTATCAGGCTAATGTTTTGTGAAGCGGTCTGTGGTCCACGGCCATCGTCGACCTCGACCGTGAGGGTGGCCGCAGCGCTCTGGTTACCGAAGGGCGGTGTGAAATCGGAACGATAGATACCATTGCCTTCGTGTACGGCATCATTGAGCGTTCCAGCCGTAGCTGAGAATTTCACACGTGCGGACGTGTCTGGCTGGCCGGCTGCTGTGACCACATATGCGCGCACCGGCATGGAGACACTGGGGTCTGATGGCAAAGACGCGGACATCGGGAACAGGCTGACACGGTTGGCCGCCGGCACTTGCATGTCGAGAGGCTCTTCCCGTTTTTGGCCGTTGGCGACCGAGATGACGCGGGCATCTACAAATCCAGGCCGCACTTCAATCGGTACCTGCGCCCGTCCAGATGCATCCGCAGGAACGGGACCGTATTCACGGTCATCGATACGAACCATCACATTGCTCTTGGGTTGACCGACGACAGGGAAGTTGGCCTTTCCAATCAGCGGAATAGCAAAGGCACCATAGGTGCGGTTGGGGTCACGTTTGTCTCCAACCGTGATGAGGGCCATGTGTGGGAAGAACTGGTTGGGGGGTTTGTACGAGGCTGCAAATCGCCCGTCACCCAGGTGGGTCACATTCTCGACCGTTCCGGAGTTGGTTTTCACCACCAGATCGACGCCATCCAATACGGCCTGGGCTCCGCCCGACAGTTGGATGCTCAACGTTGTCCCTGCGTCCCGTCCGAGCGTCAGTTCGCTTGGGTTGGCGCTAATGGCCACCTGTTGGCTGAGCGATGGTCTGACTGCCACGTTCCAACTCTGGCTGATGACCTCCCCATCTGGACTGCGTCCCTTCACGGATAGGGTCACGTCGCTGACGGAGTCCACTTTGGGTGGGGTCCATGTCGCCATGTACAGTCCAGCTTTCACCATGGATACACGGCCTACTTTTCCCGCTTGAGCGGTGAGCCGGAGCGTACTGCCATTCATTGCTTGGCCATTGGACCGAAACGCAATGATGTTTAAGGTGACCGGTGTAGTGCCATCCCCCACAACATCTCCGCCACTCAGCAATTCCACCATTGGATTGGCTGCATGCGCGGCGTTGAGCATGTACGCGGTTCCGCTCTGGGGCATTGTGGATATGCCTACCAGGGCGAGCAACAACAAAAGTGTACGGGCCATCCAGGCCATGGGCGCCTCCTTGGTGTCTCGCGCGCACGCGACACACATGGTGCATTTGAGACCTATTAGAGCCCCAACTTCAAGGAGTGTCAACGTGAGGGGCCGGTCCTCACAAAGCCTTTGCCTATTGAAAATTGGTGGTTTCTATTTTTCGGCGCGCGATTATTTTTAAGTCCTGAGTGTTGAATTCCAGGATGATTGACCCCTTATGCCGCTGATGCCTTGCCCCAAGACCGTGATTCCAGCCGTGTGGGGAGGGCTGCGCATGCGCGTACGACAGGCTCAAATGGCTCCGAGTGTTCTGGGTCGACTGGCGTTTGAATTGGATCGTGTGGCGCAAGTTGACGGTCAGGGTTTTGATCCAGATGAGGCCATATTGATTCTTCGGATGACAGGTGAACATGCTGATCAACCCATGGCGCCTTTTGAATCGTTGTGGCGCTATGGGGAAGTATTTCTTTCTGCGTGTTTGTTTGTGGCTGTGTCCGATGGCCGGTACTCCATCGAGCAGTCACGACACATCAGCCGGCTGGCTAGCCGGTTGGGATGGTCTGCTGCTCAATTGGCGGACATCGAGGCCGAGGTGCTGGGTCAACTGGAGCAGAGAGGTCGTGCCCGTCTAAACAAACGCGGCGGCTGAATATTTTATCGCCTGCGGGTTCCGCCAACACGCTCGAAAGCGGCATAGATACGGGCATCGGATGGGTGGCGCCTGAGGGCATCCCGATACATCTCTCGGGCCAAACGTTTCTCTCCTCGAGCCTCGTACAGGCTACCGAGAAAAATCACGACATCGGCTTGTTCAGGATCCAGTTCCCATGACTTACGTGCATGTCGGATGGCCCACTCTGTGTTTCCAGCCCCGTCAAAGGCCCGTGCCAACATGTGGTGTGCTTCAGGATTCACGGGGTCTACGCCCACGGCTTGTTGGGCGGCGAGGCCCATGGCGTCGACGTTGTTGGCCTTCCCCCATGCCTTGGCGACCGTCAGATACAAAGCCGCGCCGGGGTTTGCCGAATGGGATGCTGCTACCGCCCACGCTTGGGCCGCATTTCCATGTTGCCCAATGGATGTGTAGGCCTCTGCGAGTCGGTTTGCGATGCGTACGGTTTCGGTCCGACGTTGCGACTCAACGAGAGAATCTCCTGTCTTCATCCGCTGAACACCAGCGACTGTATTTACGTTGGCATACGGAGCCAGTTTCAATGCAGCGTTGAGCTCTCGGATTGCATCTCCCCACGCTTGACGATCCGCGAACAGGCCGCCAAGTTGAGAGGCGACCTTTCCACTGGTTGGGTAGGCCGCACGGGTGCCAGCCAATGCTCGAATCGCGCCTTCTGTATTGCCTTCGTCGCTGAGCCATTTTGCGTGGCGCATGGCCTCGGATGGGGAGGCTGGAAGTAGAGCCCGTGCCAGTTTGTGGGCACGATCAAAGTCGGCTTGGCGATCGGCCAACCAGAATACGTATGCGCAGAGGGCCTGTGCGGTGCCATTGTCTGCAGCCATGGCCGCGGTTTCCGCCGCCATGGCATTGGCATCATCGATGCGACCTGCACGGCTTAGCGCCCAGGTGTGGAGCGTTCTGGCTTTGAGATCGGAAATATCCAGCAGTGTTTCGTCTGCAGTGTTTGCGGCTTCCTCATATTGACCGCTGGCGATCAGGGCTTCGATTTGAAGGCGCAGGTAGGCCGGGTTGTCGGGTCTTTCTTTCAGACCTTTCTGCACGGCATTGAGGGCCTCGTCGGCACGACCGGTGGTCAACAGTGCCCGACTCAAGAGTCGGACGGCCGCACGATCGCCGGCTTTGACCGCTCTCTGTGCAGGAATAATGGCCCGAACCGGCTGCTCCCTCGCAATGTGAGTGGCCGCGAGTCCGCGGAGGGCTGCGACATGGCTCGGGTCTTTGTCGAGTGCTTTTTGGTAAAACTGGGCTGCGGCGTCTGGTCGGTTGTCAGCCAAGTGCCCATCGCCCTTATGAATCAACTGCTTTGAGCCACAGCCAACCGCGATCACGAGAAAAAGGAGGGGTGCGATGGGGTGCTGGGCGTTCATGGTCATCCTTTTTCGCCGCTGAGCGAGGAGTTAGCCGCCAATGCGCCAATAAGGGCTGCCGTGCAACTGTTCTTTGATTTGCTCGAGTTCTTGCGCATGGATTTCGAAAGTCTGGGGTTGGCCAGTTCGCGGATCCACCTGCGTGGCAAACCATCGATCTCCAACCTTGCTTTTGTGCAACATGAGTCCGCGGGGATCATCGTAGACCATGTCGAGGTCGGATGCCGTCAGCGGTACGTTCGGATCGATGGGTTCCGTTTCCGATTCGGTGGTGGGCTCCATCTCATCGTTGCTATCGGGCGTGTCTTCTTCCTCAACGGGCTCTAGCGGAGGCGGCGCGCTTTCCTCTAAGATGTCATCAATTTCCCATTGAATTTCCAGTAGCTCCCCGCGTTTAATTGAGTCCAGATGCTCGCGTACGGCGGAAGTCCCGTCTGCTATGGCCATGGCAAGAATTTCGGCTTTTATCGCCGGGCGCTCACTGAATGAAGCGTCTCGCAGTGTGCTGATGAGTTGATCTACCGCGTCCATGTCTATCTCCTGTGGGGGCTTGCCTAACCGGGCATGCTGGCTTGTGTGGTGTCCGACGGGTACGCTTTCGTCATGGAGTTCATCTCGTACCTCACTTCAAGCGATCGCGAGCGGCTTATGGCCGAGGGCGATGTCATGCGTCTGTCTGCAGGAGAGTATGTACTCCGAAGAGAGCAGCGCGGTGGAGACATCTACCTTGTTGAGTCCGGTCGCCTCGAGGTGATCGACATGCGTTCCATGCCCGAGGTGATTCTCGATGTGTTGGACCCGGGTCGGGTGGTTGGCGAACTGTCATTTATTGATGAGTCGTTGTGTGCAGCCGATGTTCGAGCGTTGGACGACGCGCTTGTTTATCACTGGTCTCGAGAGAATCTGTTGCGAATGTTGGAGGGTGACACCGGCTTTTCCGCACGGTTTTACATGGCCCTCAGTACCGCTGCCGTGGGCCGTTTGCGCGCCACTGCCCACGGCGTGGGGTTGGCCGGCCTTCAGTCTATGTCGAGTATCGGTGGTGTATCGGCGGCGGTCGTTGACGAGGCCCGTGAGATTGCGGGCGTGGCCCGGGGAGTCTGGAGTCGAGTGGAGCAGACCCACCGGGTGAAACCTACTGATGGGGCAGTGTTGAAGGAGGTGGAGGGTGCGCTATTGGGTCTTGTCGAAACTGTGGAGACATGGCTTGGCAATGTGGGCAGCGTGACTCGAGCCCAAGAGGCCGGTGCGGTTCTCCGCACGGAGTTGCGCCATTGGTTGATTCGTTCGCGCACAGGTCTCATCGCAGTGGACCGGCGAATTGAACAGGGTGCTCGATTAAGTTTCCTGGCGCATTTGCTGTTGAATCGGGCAGAAGGCACAGATGAGATCGGCGAACGCTTGGATTCTGCACTGCTTGCACTTCCAACGCCTGTTGGGTTGCGTGCACGGCTTGTCACGGCAGTCGAGGCCACCATGGCGGGAATACCGGATGATCGCCCGGCCAAGATTACGATTGTACAGCCTTCATGTGGTGCACTTCTTGCGAGACTGCTGCCGCGGGTTGTACGGCATGGTGCGACCATCCAGTGTGTTGATGGCGATTCGCAGACCTTGGCTTTTGTGGATGCAGGTCTTCAAGCGCGTCCGGTTGGGGTTCAAATCGAGATGTTGCACGAAGATCTTGTCAGCTTCAGTGAGGGGCATTCCACCACAGAATTCGTGCCGCAGGATGTGATCATCCTCAATGGTCTGGTCGATCATTTACCGGCCCGCCTGGTCGGCTCCCTCCTTCAATGGTGCAGACAACAATTGGCGCCGCAAGGACGCGTGGTTTTGACCGCGATGACCCAAACTTCGGATGTTCGAGCCATGGAACATTTGCTCGGCTGGCCGCTTGTGCGCCGCGCCCCGGGTGATCTGCTGGACCTGTTCGCCGCCGCAGGCTTGAATGCCTCGGTGATTCCCATAGAGTTGAAAACGCCTCATGGAGGACTTGTTATCGATGCAGACCTGTCTGTGAATGGTCAAGTCTGATGCTTGTGGTTGCTCCAACGGGCGAACCCGCGTACTTTTCCACATCTCAGACTGTGAAAGACACGGTCATCAACCCGATGGAGAGATCCCCATGATCCGACATTCGATCCTGCTCGTGGCGCTCACAGTCACTGCTTGTGGTGGTGAGACACCAGAGAAGCCGACCGCTAAGGACAATGCAGCCACCCCCGCAAAAGCGGAAGCGGCGCCTGTTAAGAAGTTGGCCAAGTTTGATGCCGCGACGTTGAAGGCTGAAGCCCTCAAGGTTGCTTTGGTGCCCTCTCCAGCGGAGATGCAGAAAGCGTTGAGCAATGCTGGTCTCGAAAGCCAGCTGAGTAGCTTGGTGCAAAAGCGCGATATTTCAGTTGAGGTCGAGAATAAGGACCAGGTGGCCGTTCGAACGGGCGTTATCCTCGCGGACCTTGTGTTGACCGTAAAGGAAGCGACCAACGAGGAGCAGTTGCAGCGTCTTTCACGGATCAAGCAAGGGTTCGCTCTGCTGGGTGCGGGTGAGGATGTAGCCGCCACCATCGATGAACTCATCGGTAAGATCAAGAGTGGTTCCGGCAGCAAGGACGACTTGCTGAAGGAGTTCGATGAACTCTCCGGTGTCTTGGTGCCCGAGTTGGAATACGAGGCGGGTGATTGGGTTGTACCACTCATCCAAGCTGGATCTTGGCTCGAAGGTGCCCACCTCATCGCGGGTGCAGTGAAGTCTGAAGGCAAGTTTGATGAAGCGGGTAAGCTGCTCAAGCAGCCTCATGTGGTGCAGTATTTCATCGACTATGTTGACCGTGAAGGCAAAGAAAAAGCGCCCGATCAAGTCATCTCGAAACTGAAAGAGACACTGACCACACTTAAGGAAACGACCTCCAAAACCGTCATTGAGGAGGAAGACGTCAACACCATCCACAGCGCAACAGCCGCTGTGCTGACGATGCTCTAAGGGGTTTAATCATGCGAATTCTTCCACTCATGGCATTACTCTTCGTCTCCGGCCTTGCCGTCGCGGACGAAGAAGAAGCGGACACCTGCCTCCGGACTAAAATCTGGGAAGGCTACAACGATGGTTGGGCGGTCCGTACCGCAACCTCCGCCACATTGGCCGAAGGGGACCACCGGATTTATTTGGTCACCATGTACGCAGGAAACGAGTACCGTTTGCAAGTGTGTGGAGACGCAAACGCGAATGACCTCGACTTGGTTTTACACGATGCCAACGGCACGGAACTGATGCGGGACGAGTCCGATGATCGCGAGCCGCTCATCAACTTCAAACCTGCGAGTACCGACACGTACTACATCGCCGTGTACGCGGGTTCACTCGCGAAGGGCCAGACCAAGTCTGGTGTGGCCATGGCGGTGACCTACAAGTAGGTCACAGATGATTTCAACCAGCCTAGACACTCGCTTCTTGGAAGAGGTGGGTGAGGATGGTTTTCAGGCGGATGATGTACGCTTTGCGGCCGATTTTACACGCCTGGTAGTTCGGACCTTGGGGCTCATTACGCCCACCAATTCCGAGCGTGAATCGCTCATTATGGCGGTATGTCATCAGAATGGATGGGGCGAAGGCTCTGCATTGGAGTTGCTCGAACTGGCATTGTTGCCAGAATTTCGAGATGGCCTGCGCGAGGATGAGTTGTGGGCATTTGCTTCCCGATTCGGGTCAGATGCCGCCCTTGCGCTCAAGTCTCGAGATGAGACCACTGATCTGACGGATTTTGCGGCCCGGTATGGTCCGAGCGCGTCCCTGCTGCTTTTGGATGCATTGTTTGCTGTAGCGACCGCGAATGGTCATGCGAAACTTCGTGAAGTTCGGCGCTTAGAAGAAGCTGCGATCGAGCTAGACGTCGACGCGGTTCTGGTCACGGCGCTGTTGCAAAAGCATGATCACCGCATGGCGGCGGGAGAGATGCGTTTTCCATT
>Ga0315320_10005439_pt1 | contig 10438 bp, 11 predicted proteins | sample M140m21515metaG_FD_203458 | JGI IMG/M metagenome (GOLD analysis project Ga0315320, IMG submission 203458) | Ammonia-oxidizing marine archaeal communities from Monterey Bay, California, United States - M1 40m 21515 | ecosystem: Environmental > Aquatic > Marine > Coastal | place: USA: California...
TGCTGCTGGTCTTGTTGCTGCTGGTCTTGTTGCTGCTGGTCTTGTTGCTGCTGGTCTTGTTGCTGCTGGTCTTGTTGCTGTTGGTCTTGTTGCTGCTGGTCTTGTTGCTGCTGGTCTTGTTGCTGCTGGATTTGATCAATGAGAGATTGGGCCAACTCAATGTTGGCGCGGGCGTCATTGTCATTTGCGTTGATCCGCAGAGAGCTGCGGTATTGTGTGATTGCGCCCCTCAGTAATTTAGTTCCTGCTTCGACGTCTTGGGTGTCCATCCCTGTTTGCGCTGTCGGTTGTGCCGTGACAGGATCTGCTTCGTCGGTACTCGGGGGAGTGAGTTGCGTGAGTGCCTGCGAATAAAAGGCGTTACCCAAATTGAATCTGGCGCGGGCAGCAACGGAGTCATTTTGGGAGCCAATGACTTTTCGGAACTGCTCAGCAGCTTGTTGCATCTCACCGTTACGGTAGTGTGCAATCCCGAGGTTGTAAGTTGTTTCGGCACTGGGTTGATCGATGGCTGTGTAGTTAACAATCGCCAAAGCGTTGTCATTTGATTCCAAGGCCGTATCACCCGCAGCCGCGAGATTCGCCGCGGATGGCGGTGTGTCAGCGAAAGTTGCTTGAGTGCAAAGGAGAAATAATAGGCAGCTCAGGCTGGTGGGTAGCAAAGGTAGGTGGAAAGGCTTGTTGGCCACGTGAGTGTGTCGGTTTTTGCGAGGAAATGCACTTGTGGGGGTGTAACCTTCGCAACGCAGCGATCGTGCTGGGTTTGCGATGCGTTGAGGGGATGGTCGTTGAAAACTCATTGGCGTCTAGCTGTGTGAGAGTGTTCAGCAGGAGGTAGTTGACCGTGGGGCAGCAGATCACCCCTCGCTTGCTGCTCAATACGGAACAACTGTGTGAAGGGGTCGAGAAGATTTTCCAGGTTCTGCTGTAAAAAAAGCTTCTAAATAGTAGGTGTTATCTACGTACTTTCATTTTTGATTGGAATCGGTGGCAGCTGGCATCGCTAGTGGAATTCGAATTCAGGGGCATTGTGTGTGGAAGACGAAGGTTTTTACCGGTCACGTGCCCCGACGGTTGCCGTACCAGCGTATTTGCATTCGATCGCAGTAGTGGAAACCAGCTTGCTGAACCCACGCTTTGAGCCATTGGGCAGCTGCATCCATTGCCTCGTTGGTGCTGCCTTGAGGCATCACCCAAACACTGTCTGAAGGAACTTCAAGCTGAGTGACGATTTCGAGCAGTTCTTCGTAGTCATCAGGTGAGTCAACTACAAATTTGATTTGGTAATCGGACGCGGTATCGATCAGTTGCCGCATGGTTGCGATTGGCATGCGCCGCTCCGCATGAAGTTTGCTCCATTTGGGATGTTCGCCAATGTCTGGGGTACTTGACTTGAATTTTGGGCTGATCGACAGCAGGTCACATGGGGTAGGTCGGTCGATCGTTCCCGCTGTTTCGACCGTGAGATGGAAACCCTCTGATTGAAGCAGATGGCACAGGGCAGTGGACTCGGAGGATAGCATCGGTTCACCGCCCGTCAGCACCACGTGTTGAAGCCCAGATGCTTGCACCAGAGTCACGATTTGATCGAACGTTTGTTGGTCGCCTTTGGGGTTCCATGACGCGTAAGGTGTATCGCAGAACCAGCAACGGAGGTTGCAACCACTGGTGCGAATGAAAAAACTCTCCGTACCAGTCAGTTTTCCTTCGCCTTGGCGACTTTGGAACGTTTCGGCAATGCGTAACGTCCCCCTAGTCGTCGCGGGCGACCCATGCGAGAATCCGGTATTACCAAGTGGAGTGATCAAATTGAGCGATTCAGATAATTTCCGTGACACCTTGGAGGTCTTTGAAAATCCAAGCCCGTCTCGAAACTTTACGATTGAACATCATTGCCCCGAGTTCACATCTGTCTGTCCGAAAACGGGGCAGCCTGACTACGGGACAATTGTCTTTACCTATGTTCCTGACCAAGTATGTGTCGAACTGAAAAGCTTGAAAATGTACCTTCAGCTTTTCCGCAATGAGGGCATTTTCTACGAGGCAGTGACCAACCGGCTCATGGATGATTTCATTGCTGTCGTCCAACCTCGCAAAGTGACGGTGGAAAGCCGCTGGACGCCTCGAGGTGGACTGAACAGCAATATTATCGTGAATTACCCTGATTTAGGCTAGGGCGGCTGGAATTCGCAAACGTCGAGCGGTTCCGCAAACGTCGAGCGGTTCGAGGTCTTGCTCTATAAATGCGTGGTGAAATTGGCTCGGTCTCGTCGGTTTCGGCGAATTTCACTCCCCTCCGATTTGATGGTTCTCAGGAGAAATATCGTTAGCGATATTGTGCCGGTCGGGCGAGTTGGGCGGCTCACAGGAAAGGCTCTCGGAGAAGGCAAATCGGACGTCTGTTCCGGCCATCGTCCCTGCAATGGGCAGGCCAGATGGAGCGGTCTCGCCGGTATCGTCGAGAAGGGAGGGGTTGAGGCAGTGGCGGAAGTCGTTAAAACCGACGACAATTCGCCGTGGACGCATACTCTCGGCCTTCAATAACAGCACCACAGGGATCTCAACATGACGGCTCCGGTTCTTCTGAGTGGATTTGCAGACGAAGCAGCAAACGAAAAGCAGGCAGTGCAGCAGTATTCTGCCTTCGCTGCCCTCGGGTTGAAGTACTATTCCATCCGCTTCGTTGATGCAGGCGAGGGAATCAAGAATGTGATGCAGCTTTCTGATCCTGAAATTCAGCACCTCGTCAAGATGCAAGGTGACTACGGTCTGAAAGTCAGCAGCATCGGCTCTCCGATCGGTAAGGTGAAGCTTCAAGACGTGGACGATGGAACGTCGAATAAATACATTCCCTTCGAGCAGTACCTCAAAGAGGATGTCGCCACTGCATGTGATCGTGCTGAAGCATTCGGTGCGAAATTGATTCGAGGGTTTGCCTTCTACCATCCCAAGGGCACTGACCCGCTGTCGCACGTCAACCAGGTGAGTGATCAACTCGGCCAGATTGCTGAGGCATGTGACCAACGAGGCTTGACGTTTGGTCTTGAAGTCGAAGCGAACCTTGTTGGGCAAACCGGCGATCTTCTCAAGGCGATTGCCGAGCAAGTGAATCATCCTGCCATGCTCACGATCTTCGACGCGGCGAACATTGTGACACAGGGGTTCACTGCCGATGAGACCTACGCTCAATATCTCGCGATGAAACCAAGCTTGGGTTGGCTGCACATCAAGGATTACCACGAGCCATCACCCACCGGAAGAATCGAGCATGTTGATGAAGCCAGTTTGGATAATTTTGTGCCGGCTGATGTTGGTGACAGTGGTCACGAGGCGATCCTGCGGGATCTCAAAGACTTTTTGCCCGAGCTTGAAGCAAGAATGGCTGCCCGCGGCGCGGACGGTGTTTTCCTGGATCTCGAACCACACGTCAAAGGTGGCGGACAGTTCGGTGGTTTCAGCGGACCGGATGGCTTCGGTGTCGCTCTGCGTGGTTTGTGTCGCGTGCTCGATTACGTCGATATTCCCTATGACCTGCGTTCGTTCACGGATATCAAAAACTGATGGCGAAAAATCCCAACGAGCGTATCACCGAACTGGAGATTCAACTGGCGCATGTGCAGCGTCTGTATGAACAATTGAACGAAGTCGTGACCGAGCAGTCGGGGCGAATCGATCTCATCGAGCGACGGTGTCACCAATTGCAGACGCAGTGCAAAGAGTTGAAAGAACGACAGGAAACCGGGTTCGATCCGTTGGACGAAAAACCGCCACATTATTAACGGCTGCATCTCCAGTCGAACCGAGAACGCTGGTTGGTCCCGTGAATCCGCCTGATGCCTGATCCAGTGAATTCAACCCATGCACATTTCAGGTGTTGATGATCGTTACTGACTGCATGGTTTAGGCCAAAGCTGCTAGCAGGGCAGCAGCTTGGCGGTGTGTGGCTAATATCCGATTCCGGCCCGCAGCATGATGCTGTCCTTGGTATCGAAGTTGTCTCCCGGATGCGAGCGGTATTTGACTTTCCGTTTGAATACCCATCCGATCTCCGCGAACGCGGCCCGTCGGCCCAATCGAAGTGATTCCGATTTTCCCCATTCGAGGCCCATCACGGCCCGCAGGTCATCAATTGCAATGCTTTCGACTTGGCCATCGTACTGGGTTGACGTACGTTCAACCGTCCATGAGCCTCCGCCGTAATCCCCGCTCAGGTACCACCAGACATCTCGTGTTCCCACGGTTCGACAGTAACGCGAAAAACGAGGTTGGGGGAAAAATAAATCGAGCCTCGTTTGCGGATTTGGCTGGCATTGAAATCCAAATGCGGGAACCAGTTTGATGTCCACACGGTTCACGTAGTAGACGCCCCCCTTCATGACGGTAGTGGGCGTTAGGCGAAAGTTTGCCAACGCTTTTCCCATCACTCGAAAGCTCCGACTATTCCACACGCCGAACTCGGAAAATCCACCGAAGCGAAGTCCAAAATCAGTGCCAAACATTTGAGCTGGGTTGGATTCCCAGCCCACATCAAGGAAAGCACTGTAAGCCTTTGATGGCAGGTCAGCGCCTGTTGGTCCGATCGTCTGAGGCCCGCTCCAAAGGTGCAGGGAAAACGAGGGAACGACGTATAAAGGTTGCGTTAAAAATAGAAAGTTCGGAAATGCAAAAACGATGGATGTGTCAAAGTCATTGATGCCCAACATATTTGGCTTGCTGCCTTCGCCGACAAACGTGTAGCGAAAACGTGGCCCCTGAAGCAGGCTGTAGGCGCTGTAGCCATCTGCTGGGTTCTGCATCAGAGCATCATATTGAAAGTCTCCGAAACCTTGGGGGAATAAAGAGTTCGGTGTTGATGCTGGGTAGGCAGAGGTGGGATAGCCCGCTGGGCCATATATGCCAGCAGTGCCCGTACCCGGTGCGCCATAGGCCGGTGCGCCATAAATAGAGGGCGATGACGTGGGGCCGTAACCCGGCAATGGTTGCGATGCAGGTTGTGAGAATAATTGCCCAAACAAACTGCTGGGTGGAGCGATCGAAGGTCCTGCCATTGCCTGTCCGCTTGGAGGACCAATCGTGGTCACTCCCGGGCCTAAGCTATTGGTGACTCCGGGTATCGGGGCCGTTGCTGCACCGGGATTGGTGGTCGCATAGGGATCAAAGCTGCCGTAGCCTGTCGGCGGCTGGTAGGCCGTTGGGGGCGCAGCGATGGGGGTTAGGTTCGTTTGCGGCGCATCGACAGGCGAGCCAGGTTGATTCGAAAATCCATTTCCACCGCTGGGGGCAGAAAACTGTATCGCAAATACAGGTGTCGCGAGCAATATTGCTGAAAAACCGACGGCAGATAATAGTCGCCGAAGCATAGGTGTAAGTTGGATTTTTGCTGCCGATATCATTTCGCGATCCTGAGAGACAATCCATGACGAGGTATCGGATTCTGAAAACTCGTCTATGCTGTGGTTACTCTTCCGATGCAGCTCTGGTCAAGACGAATAGAGTTGGGATCATGTGATCGGTCGATTTTCGCTGTGCTATCAATTGGTAGTTGCGGACTTGTAGCTATCAAAGGTGCCCGTTGGTGGGCTGCCAGCCGTTCAACCCCTCTCTCACCTGCTTTCCTGATGGAAGATCTTGACGTTCCCAAGCTGGCCGAATATTTGCACCTGACCCCCGAGCAAGTCCAGAAAATGGCTGTTCGTGGTCGTTTGCCCGGGCGACGCGTGGGCGGTAAATGGCGGTTTTCAGAAGCCGAGATACATCATTGGCTAGAAGAGCAGATTGGGGTGAGCGATGCCGATGAGCTAGTCAAGGTTCAAAGGGTTTTGAATCGAGCGTCTGGTCAGCGGGCTGAGCGTCCCGTTCGCGATCTCTTTTCGATCGAAACCACGGCCATCCCACTGAATGCAAGGACGCGTGGTTCGGTGATTCGGTCCATGTGTGACCTAGCGGCCCAGTCGGGGCTGATGTGGGATGCTCCTGCCATGGCAGAGGCGGTCAAGGCTCGTGAGAAAATGCATCCGACCGCGCTTGATTGCGGCGTTGCTCTGCTGCACCCTCGTAGACCGCAGACCTCAATCCTTGCGGATTCTGTGGTCGCATTGGCCGTTTGCCCTTCCGCCATGCCTTTTTCCGACACAGGGCACCTGACAGACATCTTTTTCCTGATTTGCTCTTACGATGATGCGTCTCACCTTCGTATTCTTGCAAAGTTGAGCCGAATGGTGGCTGATGGGCAGCTCTTAAAGAATTTACGTGGCAGCGAATCAGCGGCTGAAGCTCATGACTATATTTGTCAGGCTGAGGAAGCAATTGACGATGCCTGCAGCGGCCTGGCCTAGAAATTTGCCACAGGTGCCGTGGGTTCTGTTGGTCAGCATGAAACGCAGACAGGGATGTGTGCTATGAATCAAGTTGGTGTTTTCAATTCCAGTATCACGAACGAACAGGTTTCCACGACGGGAACCCTCATGTGGGTCAGTACGGGGGCAGACGCTGAGTTTTCTGAAGCTTATCAATACTGCCTTGCTCATGCTCCCCAGATTGCTCTTCGTTCGTCTGTCTCGGAAGGGCTCGTTCGTCCAGCCACTGCGGTGAGGGCAATTGTGGTCGCTCAAAGCGAGCGTTCGGACGTCTCGTGTCATTTGATTCGTGACATGCGGGAAGCGTATCCCGAAGCCAGAATCTTATGTCTGATGGGATCGTGTTGTGAGGGCATGTATGCCAAGGTACTCGATCCTGTATTCAGTAAAACCGAGCGGCTTTACTGTCATCAATGGAGTCAGGTGTTGCCAGAGTGGTTGCGGTGTTGTGGTGCAGCCGTAGCTTCAGAAGACACGATGTGTCGTTCGGTCGCAGTGGTCAGTGCGACGCCGGCAATCGGTTCTGCACTGATGGACCTTGCTGAATCTGCCGGTGCAGTCACGGTCTGGTGCCGAGATGTTTGCCGTTGGCAGATGCGACGAGTTGATGCGGTGTGGTGGGACGACTCGGTGGCAACTGCTGTATCAGCAGAGGATTGGAGCCGACGTGTCAATCAGTTTTCCAATCAGGGGTGGTCTCCCGTGCATGCGTGGATTGCGAATGCTCCTCGCCACGGTCAAGTGAAAGCGGCTGCTGCCGGGGGTGTTGCACTCACGTTAAGCAAACCGTACCGAATTGATCCATTGCTATCCTTGCTCGGCTGCGGTCGATCAGATCAAACTGGGGTAACGACAGCGCTACGCGTTGCATAGAGATTCACTCAGAGATAATCAGCAAATCTGTTGCGGCACGACGCGTGCGATCGCATGCAGCCACTTTCAGGCGGTTTGCATTTGCAGAATTCTGGCTTTGTCCGTTGCGTGATCCTGTGATCAGCTGTCGCAACTAGAAGACACCTGCGCCAAAGTCGTCGTTGCCGTCCGCTTGCGGCATTGCGGAGGGTTTTCGTTCCGCTGTATCGGGATTTCGTGGACTTAGCGGGGCTGGGATGGCATCCGTTGGTGGCCTGTCGATGCGCTTCGTCGTTTGTTGCTCTGAGTCAGAAGAGCTGGAGTCGGGATTGGACTCCGTTGCCGGAATGGTCGCCGTCCGATCTGACAGCTGTGTTGCGTTCGTTGTTTCGGATAGTTTTGTTGGTGTTGGTTCGGAGGTTTCGTGTTGGCTGTTGGTGTCAGCTGATTCCTCTGCTGCGTCTTTGCTGCGACGTTCAGGTTCTGTTCGCGCGGTTGCTTCAGCCTCGTCAGTATCGAAGTCATCGTCGTAACGCGATCGATAACCTGGTTGTTCACATCGTGCGAGTTCGGCTTCGAGTTCTGTTAGCACAGCCTGCTGGATTTCTTCTCGGCATTCACTGTTGATCGGGTGCGCGACATCCGCATACAGCTTCTGTGGGGTTGCGTATCCAGCATCTTCGTTCTGCAGTTTTGTGCCGCAGTGATTGCAGTAGTTGGATCGCAAATGGTTCTTGTGGCGACAGCGTTGGCAGTTGCTGCTCAGCTTGCGGCTGGGCATGGCCACGAATGGTCCATTGGAGCCATCAATGATCTTGAGATCTCGGATGACAAAAGCATTTTCAATTGTGATGGAGCAGAATCCTCGCAGGCGATCTTCTGATCCCTCCATCAACTTGATTCGAATCTCGGTGATCTCCACGTCCGACCCTCCTTAGCCGGCTAGCATGCCCGATTCATCGTCGGAATGCCCGCAAGCGTGTTGGTGTTTATGGCACATCGATCTGCGCGGGAACTTGCGTGCTCTGTGTCGCCATGACAAATGCGCCAGGTTCCAGACTTGCTCGCAGTTTCGAAACTGCCTGTTGTGCATCACCCGATGAGGTTGAAATTGCAAAACATGCAGACCCACTACCTGTCAATTGACACGTTCTTAGTCCGTCATGCCACAGTGATTCGAGGATTTCCGCGATTTGCGGAGCAAGTTTTTTTGCAGGATCGGTGAGTCGGTTCAGCATGGCTGGTGCGAAGTCAGTGGGGTTTGGGTCTTGAAGTAAGTCCACCAAAGCGGTCGCATCTCTTGGGTCGGTCGGGATTTGTGAATTTGCGTAGACTTTGGCGGTGGACAAGCAAACCGCAGGGAAAATCACGATGAAGTCGAGCTTTTTGCCGAGTTCGATCGCTTCGATCTGCTCACCACGGCCCGTGGCCCGCGCGCCGTCAAGTCGGTCGGTCCCACCCAGCCCGAGGAAAAACGGGACATCGCTACCGATTTGGGCAGCAATTTCACGTAGAAGTGGTGTTTCGGCAGGAATCTCGCATAGCCTTGCAGCGCAAAGAAGGGCAGAGGCTGCGTCACTGCTGGCGCCACCAAGGCCAGCCCCGGCAGGGATCTTTTTTCCAAGTTGGCAGCGGAAGCCATCGCTGATGTGGAATGCTTTGCGAAATGCTTCCAGTGCTCGGTAAACGAGGTTCGAATCGTCGCACGGGATCTCGAGTAACTCGCGTCCCATCGAGCTTTCACGCTCTATCCCAAGTCGCTGAGCTACGATCTGTTCCGATGGCAGCCATTGGACTTGCAACTCGATCCTGCTGTCTGGAATCCGTTGAACCTGCAACTCGTCTCGCCAGTCAATCGGGACCATCACCGTATCGATTTCATGAAAGCCATCCGGCCTTCGAGAGCGAAGTTCCAAGAAGAGATTCAGCTTGGCTGGTGGGCAAGTCTTTGCGATGTTTTCGTAACGGACGTTGGCTTGACACATGGTTTTCAGCTGAATTCGAGTCAGGCAGCGCGTCCCGAAAGATGGTCGCTTGTGATGAGGGCGGCGGTGTCGTCAGTTGTAATGGGGGCCTCGGACGGACTGGCGTCATCGTTCGCAGTGCCGTTCATGGCGATGATTGAGATACCCAGGTCGCTTGCCAGTTTGAGGGTTTCCTCCCGTTCGACCAGAATGGTTTTGCCAGCTTCGATGGCGATCGCTATGCCCTTTGCCTTTGCAACTCGTTGAACGGTTTGTGGGCCAATGGTGGGAACGTCAAAACGCATGTCCTGCTGTGGTTTGCTGACCTTGACCAGAGTCCAGCCGCCGCGCCGGCATAGGTCCCCGGTCCGATCTATGCACGCATCGGTTCCTTCGATCGCTTCCACCGCAATCACTGTTCCGTCTTTGATTGTGATCGTTTGACCAATGTCCATGCCGCCCATTTGCTTGGCGACTTGCCATCCTGCTTCGGCGTCGGATGTCTGTTGTTGCTTGAGCTTGGGGCCCGCCAATCTTCCTGCTTCCACGAGTAGCTCCGGTGCAAAGTCGGTTGCTGCGAGGACTTCCATGCCTGCGCGTCCGTACGCGTCAGTGATGGCAATGAGTAAGCTGTCGTCTCTTGCGTCGCGTTGGCGGCCAAGCAGTGGCGGCCCCAGCGTTCGAATGCATGTCAGGTCCGGAAAGTGGCGAAGCCACAGCGAACCTTGGTATAGTATGTCAGCCTTGAATAGCTTTCCGGCCATCGTGACTTGCTGAACGCCATTTCGACGAAAGTAACGGATGTGACCACCCAGTTTTCCGACGCCTGACCATGTCACGTGGTCGCAGATAGATTCCAAGTCAGTGCTGGCGTGGCCGCTGATTGCAATGCAGCACACGCGGCGACCTTCCCGAATTAGCGATTGTGCTACCTGCACTGGAAAACTGCCCCAGCCGGCAACGAGCCCGATGGGAGGTTGTTGTTCGCCTGATTGGTGCTGTGCCATGATCGCGTGCCCGCGTTTCGGCCAGTAACCGTTGCGGTCGATCATGCCGCTCGCTTGTTCTCGGAAGTTGCTTTGGACTCGACCACGCCTGATTCGGTGGAACAGTTCTGTTCCGTCAAACGAGTCAGCTCGCGTCGCAATTGTTTGACTTCACGCCGCATTTCAGGAAGCTTGCGCTGAACCGCCATGATTTGCATCTGATCGCGTTGTGGCGTCGCAGGAGAGCCAAGGTAAACTTCATTTCCCGGACAGTTGTCCA
>Ga0315320_10005444_pt1 | contig 10433 bp, 4 predicted proteins | sample M140m21515metaG_FD_203458 | JGI IMG/M metagenome (GOLD analysis project Ga0315320, IMG submission 203458) | Ammonia-oxidizing marine archaeal communities from Monterey Bay, California, United States - M1 40m 21515 | ecosystem: Environmental > Aquatic > Marine > Coastal | place: USA: California...
GTGTTACCATTAGCATAAAGTTTCATACTATAAATACCTAAATCTGCAATGTCAGCATTGGCAACTAAGTGGATAAATTTTCCATCATTACCACCAGCTCCATCAACGTTGCCAACATTGTAATCTCCAATACCTTGAATCGAAAGATCCTGGGAACTAATTGTTAAGCTAAATAAAAAAGTCATAGCTATAAGAGAGCTATGCCAAATTGATTTGGTTAAATTTTGTATGAAACTTAATTGATAGAGTAAAGAAAATAGTATTGACAAAAGAATATTTTTTATTGTTAAAAAGTTAAGTTATAAAAAAAATAAATACATAATATTAAAATTAATGGAAATTATAATATCTGTTATTTTTTCAGTAAAATATTTGATAGTAATCCTTAGATTAAATCTTCATTTAATCACTTGGACCAGAGTTATTTTGTGATTTTTAATAATCTAGCTTATAATCTTTGCCTAACTAATTCATATAGAAATATTCCACAAGCTACAGAAACATTCAAAGACTCTATTTTTCCAAACATCGGCAACTTTGCTTTATAATCTACAAGTTTTAGTATTGAAGGAGTTATCCCTCTTCCTTCAGCTCCCATAATTATCGCACATGAATCTTTAAAGTCTACGTCATATATTGTGTTTTCAGTTTTTTCAGTAGCAGCAATAATCTTTATATTATTTGCTTGCAAATAAAAAACAGCATCTTTTATGTGATCTACCTTACATATAGGTACATTAAAAACTCCTCCTGCACTGGTTTTAATTGTATCTCCATTTATCGGAGCAGAAGATTTTTTTTGTATTATAATTCCATCAACTCCACTACATTCTGCAGACCTTATAATTGCACCAAAATTTCTAACATCATTTACTTGGTCCAGTAGTAGGTAAGTAGATTTATTATTTAAAGATTCTACTTTTTCTATTAATTCTTCAATTTTATAAAATTCAATAGGGGAAATTGAAGCTACAACTCCCTGATGATTTTTATCTGTGAGTCTATTTAATTTTTCTATTGGAACATAACTCGCTTTAATAGATTTAATTCTTAAAAGCTTTTCTAATTCACTTGATAATTCTCCATTGAGTCCATTTTGTAAAAAGACTTTATCTATTGCCTTATCAGATCGAATTGCCTCAATAACTGTCCTTATTCCAAAAATTTTAGTTTCTTTTTCCATTTAGTTATTTATTTTAAATGATTCAATTGATCCGTTATTATTTCCTATTAATAATGCTTTAGGATTATTAATAATCTTAATAGACTTAGTATTTCCTTTAGTATACAAACCTGTGTTGTTTGGACTTAAACAAAAATATCCATCCTTTTTATTTGAAAGCAATACTAATGCAAAAGGATTATCAAGCCTAGGTGTCTCCACTTCTGTGTTATAAATATTTCCACCTATAATAATATCTTCAAAACCATCATTATTATAGTCAAACACATCACTTGTTAATATTGGGATAGTTTGTGCTAAATCAGGCAATTTTAACTTTTTAAAAGTCGAGTCCCCATTATTAATTAATATATATGAGTTTAAATCCGTAACTTCTCTCATGTATGAAGTATTAATTTTCTCTCCATAAATGTCTTGTAAACTTGCATTAGCAAACTCTGTAAAGGTTGGTATCTTCTCTGAAATAAATGGCATTTGCTGAGTAGAACATTCTTTACCTCTTAGTGGAACATACTTATTTTCATATTCGTAACTAAGTACTAAATCATGAGTTCCATTATCATCAAAATCATCTGCATAAATTCTGAGAGGTTTTTCCGGATTTGTTTTGAATTTTATATTACTACCAACATTTCCAATTAAATAATCACTTAACCCATCGTTGTTGATGTCAGTTTCTTGAATGTTAAACCACCATCCAAATAGATTGTTTAAATCACTTTTTTCAGAAATATCCTTAAAAACTCCATCAATATTTTTAAAAATACCAACGTGTGTCCATTCACCGACAACAATAAAATCTTCCCATCCGTCTTTATCAATATCAGTAGTTACAATTTTATTTACGATTCCAAAATCATCTAATTCTGGTGCAATTTTATAGGTTACATTGTTAAAAATGCCATTATCATTTTCATAAATAATTGATGGCTCATGTAAAGGATATCTTTGAGGTTTTATTCTGTTTCCTACAATAATGTCAAAGTCACCATCCTTATCATAATCAATCTTTGATATACTTTTACCGCTAATAGTGTAGTTATTTATATCATCTTGTTTGGACCTAGTAAAATTTCCATTTCCATCATTTATATATAGCCTATCAACTAAATCTATTGATCTTTCATTAAATTCAGAGCCACCACTAACTACAAATAAATCTTCATCTCCGTCTGAATCAATATCAATAAACAAAGATTCCATATCTTCATAATTAGAATCATTTAAAAATATTTTATTTGGTTTATGTACGAATTTTTTTCCTTTGTTTAAATATATTTTTCCACTATTACCTTTACTCCCTCCAATATAAATATCCATCAAGCTATCACTATTTATAAATCCTTTTGATACAAAAGGTCCTAGGGTAGATTGTTTATAGGGTAGTAATATTTCTTTTTCAAAATCATTAAAATAATTTTCATAATGATTGTAATTTATAAAGTTTCCTTGCTCAAAAACTTTAGTTTTTTCAGAATCTAAAGTTTTACTTTTTTTTGCATCATTTTCATAAAAGATTATTGTTTGATTAATTTCATCAATATATTTTACTTCTGATTTTCCAGAATTCCAAAGTACCTCAATTGAATCCACACTATTATTTTTACCTAAACCAAAGTGAATATCTTCATCTACAGATGATAAATAACCTCTTATTCTTTTAGATTCTTTGGTTTTGTGAGTACCATCAGAGCTAATAGTAACTTTTGCAAAATTTTCAGAAAGAAATCCGTTTAGCTTTATTTTTAAAAAATTCCCTTTATTATTTTCAATTGAATTATTTTTAAATAAAAAAGCTTCCTGATCAATGTTATTTATAATTAAATCTAAATCTCCGTCATTATCTAAATCAGCGTATGCAGCTCCATTTGAATAAGAAGTTTGGTTTAGACCTGAGTAGGAGGTAACATCCTTAAATTTTAGTGTCCCATTATTTTCATAAAGAATATTTGCCAACTTTTCAGAGGGAAGAATGTTATACAAGTCTTCTTTTATTTTAATAGGAACCCTGTTATTATATTGTTGTTTAATTTTATTAATTTTTATTCTTGAGTCATTATCTGAAGCATACTTTCTATATCCGTTAGTTATATAAATATCTTCGTTAGAGTCATTATTATAATCAAATATTAATCCTGCCCATGACCAATCTGTTTTTGATAAACCAGAACCATGAGCAATATTGTGAAATTTTGAATTACCCATGTTTAATTGTAAAGAGTTAAACATGTATTGATAAGGCAACTCGAGTCTTTTTGTTAAAAGATCAAAATTAGAAACACTCATTGATGCCATAAGGGTCTTAGATCTAATATGGTCACTCGAAGCCATATCTAAGACTAATATATCCCTAAGATTATCATTATTCAAATCTGCGATATCTACCCCCATTCCAAAAAAGGATACTTGATTTGTACTTTGTTTGATATTATTTGAAAATGTTCCATTTTTATTATTTATATACATTGCATCAGCTACGAAATAATCATTTGCTACGTATATATCTAGCCAACTGTCATTGTTAATATCGCTAATACATAAACCTAAACCAAAACTTGGTTTTAAAAGTCCAGCTTTCTCTGTAATATTTTTAAATTTTCCATCAACTTGTTCGTATAATTGACTAGAGTTGAGCTTAAGTATCTCTTTATCTTTTAAAATAGTATAGAATTGTAATGGCTCAACTCCATAATAACTATTTTCATTCATTACTATACAGTCTAAATCTCCATCTTTATCAAAATCAAAGAATGCGGACTGTGTACTTATCCCTTCGTCTGCTAATCCATATTCCGATGCTTTTTCTTTAAAAGTTAAATCTTTTTGATTTATGTAAAGTAAATTTTTTCGATTATTGGCTGAATTTGGCCCACCTTGTGAGATATAAATATCCATCCATCCGTCATTGTTGATATCTGCTATTGCGACTCCGCTAGACCAATTTTTATTTTGATTTATATTCGCACTTAAGGTAATGTCTTCAAATATTAAATTCCCTTTGTTGATATAAATTTTGTTCCTTGTTTGATTTGCACTTAATATAATGTCTTTTAAGCCATCATTATTAAAATCTGCGACTCCAACTCCAGAACCATTATAAAAGTAATCGTAATCAAACAGATTAGCTTTATTATCAAAACTTGGTGTTAATTTATTGATGAAATCTATGTTACTATAATTAGAATTTATCTTTTCAAACGTAGAATATATTTTAGATTCGTCTTTTTCAACCAAATAGTCTGCATCATTTTTACAGCCTATTATCGTTATGAAGTTAATTAGTAATATTTGAAATAAGTATTTCATCATTCAAAAATAAACATAAAAAAAAAGAGCTTTATAAAATAAAGCTCTTTTTTTGATTATATTATTATGCTTGTTATGCTTATTGTGCGCATAAAGTAATTGGTAGTAGACCAACAGGAACAAGTCCTCCTTCAACATCTGCACCTATATCAGATGGAAAAACAGTTCCAAATAATGTTTGTCCGTTAGGACCAACTACAGCTAAAGCTATCTCACCATATTGATCTCCAGGCCAATTCCATGTTGCTGACTCTGTTCCTTCAGGAATTGTTACAGTAGTTTCAGCATAGTAACCATCAGTTGTTGGGACACACTCAAATTCCCAATCACCCCATTGAGAGCACATAGCAATCATAGTAATTTCACCGTCCAAATTTAAACTTAGACCTTGGCTATAATCACCAGTTTGCCATCCATCACCATAGTTATCATACATGTGGACAGTATATGTTCCAGGTTCAGGAGAACATGAAATTAAGGCATTGTATTGAAAAGGAGCTTTAAAGAACCCACCTGTAATCATACTAGCAGCATCAGCAGCAGTATAAACACGCCCATCAGTCAATACTAGTTCTAGTTTAATTCTAAATAAATCACCTGGTTGATATCCATTAACTTCATCTAACTCCAATCCCAGTGCACTAGCAGCTGCACCAAATGTAACTTCGATTGTTTTTCTTGGAAGACCAAGTGGTCCTGTTTCAAAATCACCTGCAGGAATTGTGTATACAAGATTATCACCAGTTGCTGGTGTCTCATATTCAGACGAAAAATCAACATGTTCTACCATAACTCTAACTTCTTGCATTAGCCCTCCATCTTCTTCATCTTGTGCTTCAACTACTTGCGAGAAGAATGAATCAGGATTACTTGAGTTAAGTATGTTATTGTTTGAATCATCGTCAATAGTTCTTAGTATAGCACCTTGTTCGTAGTTACTAAACATATCTCCTGTAGGAGTTTCATCTTCATGACATGAAAATGAAACTATCAGCAGAGATGATAATAAAATTTTAAATATTTTTTTCATAGTTTCTTATTTTATATTAATTAGCAGGATTAATTGCGTTATTATCCCAAAACACCAAAGTATTGTTGTCAGGTCTCTGATTGATACTTGGATTAGCACTTACTTCACCACTTGGATATGTTCCAGTTCTTGGAAATAACCCAGATTCATCACTGTCTGATAATGTTCTCTGTATAGTTCTTGGGTAACCAGTTCTTCTCATGAAATTCCAAGCATCATTAGCTCCACCAAAAAGAGCTACAAAATATTGCTCTCCAAGTATATCCATTTTATCTTTTTCAGTAGCGTAACCTTCACCATTAAAAATTTCTACTTCAGTGGATAAAGGAGCATTATTAAATTCATCTATTATAGCATCTATAAAAGCAGTATTTTCTGCAGATGTTGGAAACATATCAGCATCAGCATCAGCATCAACCATTGACATAGTTTGAACTTTAGCGATTGATTCTACCATCCCTTGTCTCATGAAGCTAGCTGCATCAGCAGTATTACCTAACCACATTGAAGCTTCAGCTTTCATGAATTTTACGTATGATGACATATATATTGGCCATATACCAGAACCGCCACCACCATTTCCTCTAGCAACTTGACCTTCAGGAAAACCAAAGTCTCCAGAACCGTTTATGTATATTGGAAAATCGTTTTGGTTATCATAACTACCACCTGCAGGATATACACCTACAGCAGTTCTTTGAAAGCCGTCAGGAGGAGTTCCTTCATCATTTCCGTGAGCTCTACCCCAATATCCTATTGCATTACTACACCAGATGTCTTCATCAGGTGTAAATTCTATATGAACAGGAGGTACTTGCCCAGAACATGCTAATTCTGTTACGTTTGTGTTATCTATTCCAAGTGCATCTGGATATGCGTAAGCTTGACCATTTACATCAAGCTCTATCATTGATAAACCACCTGGTGTATTATATGCTTGTCTGTAAAAATAGTAACGTCTTCTTGGATCAGTTATAGGAGCAACAACTGGACCAGGAGCCCATGCAGCTAACCACTGCTCAGAACCACCAAGCATTAGATCCATTAACCAAGTAGATTGATATCTATTTGCACCTGAATCAGTATAATCAGATTGGTACCAAGGGTGACGGGTATCAGGAAGTAATTCTTGATCACCATATGCAAAATACAAATCATCATCAGCAGTCTCAATAACGTTATCTACATCTAAAGCAGCTTGCCATGCCCCAGTTGTTAAATGATATCGTAATCTAAGGGTGTTGATGTATTTTTGCCATTTATCTAAATCACCTCCGTAAAATAAGTCATCACCTCCTAAAGCAGAATTTAAATGTGTCTCTGCTTCATCTAACATATTCCACGCTTCTGTGTATACTAATTCGTCGTCATCCAACCCAGGGGAAGGATAAGCAACTGGATCATTGGCTTGAGACCATGGAACATCACCAACAGCATCTACAATTCCCATTAAAATATGAGCAGCCATTGCTTTTGAAATTCCTAAGTGGAATGCTAGGGTATTTTCTTCTCCATTTTGAGATTCAATAGCTTGAAGATCTGGCATAATTCCAGAATATAAAGCACCCCATGAGCCACTTACCGTTCCTGAACTAAAGTTATTGTAATAAACTTTACCTCTCATATTTGAGATTCTAGCTAGTTGTGCACCATTAGCTTGTTGGTCTTGCATAGCACCCAAAAAGTTTAATTGGATGTTGTTTAATAACAGATCAGCATCGGCTAAATCTGCAGACAGAGAGTTTGGATCTGTAAGATCTTCTAACTCTAGTGTATCACAAGAGTAGAACATCGTACTTGAAGCAACGACTGTCATTAATAAATATTTAAATATTTTTTTCATGATTAGTTTGTTTTATAATTATTAAAATGATGCTTTTAAACTGATTCCGTATCTCTTACTACTAGGACCGTTGATAAAATCAAATCCTCTAGCATTACCAACACCAGTTCCAGCAACATTTGGATCAAAGTTAAGATTACTTGGCATGTTGTAAGCATCATACCAAAGATTGTATCCAGTAGCTGTTAAAGATAAGGCTCCAAAAGGAGTTTTGTCTAATAGTTCTTGTGGGAATGAGTATCCTAAAGATATTTCTTGTAATCTTACAACAGATCCATCAAAAACTTTAGTTTCTCCAGGTCCTCCTAAAACATTGTCAAAATAGAACCCTCCATTAGTTATCTGTAAGTTGTTAGGACTTCCGTCTGCTAAAACACCAGGTAAAATAAATGTTTCTCTACCATTATAACCAGCATTAACATTACCACGTCCTAAAAGAGTAGCAGCTGTCATCGACACAATGTCTCCACCGGAAACATGGTTGAATTGGAAGCCAAAAGTAAAGTTTTTGTACTGTATAGTGTTTATAACATTCATTACATAATCAGGCTCTGGATTTCCAATAACTGGAAGAATCTCTCTAATTTCATCATCGTCATTAACAACACCGTCTCCATTAACATCACCATCTCCATTAACACCAGTGTACCCAGCAGGAACTTCATTACCATTACTATCAATATACATTTCATATTGTTCTCCATAATTACCTGAACCATTTACAACAAGTTCTCCGTTTTCATTTCTTTCAATTCTACCACCAGTAATTACACCAAGTGGAAATCCTTCAATTGCAGAATTTAATGCAACATACCCACCTCCATAGTTAATTTGAACATCGTCTTGTTTAGTAACTTCTGATTCACTCTTAGTGAAGTTTACTCTAGTATTCCAACGTAATCCATCAACATTAACAGGAAGTAATTCAAACATTTCTAAATCTAAATCAATTTCAACCCCGTTCGCTTGAACCTCTCCAATGTTATCTTGAGTAGATGTAAATCCAGTAGATGTTGGAAGTGGTTTTGAGACAATCATATCAGTAGTTACTCTATTGTATACTGATGCGTTAATTCCAACACTATTATTGAAAAACCTCGCATCTGCTCCAAGTTCAAATTCACCTAATAACTCAGGTTTTAATCCTGGATTTGCTTGGAAGTTACTTACAGTATTAACAATTAATCCACCAGAAGCACCACCATTTTGATTAGTAGCTTGACCCACAGTATTTACTGTTGGGTAACCTGTTGGGAAACTTGCAGAAGAACCATAACCCATTCTAAGTTTTAAATAACTTAATGCGTCAGATTTTAAACCATCGATAGCTGTTGTCGGAATAAACGCGATACTAGCACTTGGATAAAACATGTGATTGTTTTCTGAGGGTAAATTTGATACCCAGTCATTTCTTGCAGAAAGAGAAAGGAATAGATAATCATTATAATCTAAATCAATTTGACCAAAGACACCCATTGTATTTCTACGTCCTATGTAGGATATAGGAGTTTGATTTTCGTAATTAAAGTGTTGTTGAATACCAAAAACAATTTGCCCTGTACTACTTACACCATTTCTGTCATAAACTCTAGATTTAGACTCAGCACCTAAACTGAAGTTTAATCCTAATGAATCATTGAGTTCGTAGCTACCATTTATTCCAACATAATGGTTCCAAACAGAAACATTGTTGTCATAAGTGCTAAGGAATCCTTGTATAGCTTCTGTAAACAGAGTACCATTTTTATTTGATGCAGCAGAATTTCTCTCGTTGTACCAATCTAAACCAACTCGGTACGTTGCAAATAAATTATCATTTACTGCATAATTTAGTTGAGCTGTACCAAATACTCTATTTGTGACTTGACCTCTTGGGGAGTTCTTAATTGACCAGTATGGATTTATTATATCATTACCATTTCTGTAATATATGCTACCACCATTTTCTGGTAATTCAAATGGTAATCCAACTAAATCAACACTTCTTGGTGTAAAAAAAACATTACCAAAAGTTGACCATCCTAAATCACCATCTCCTAATGAAGCTGAAACAGGAGGGGATACCATGTTTGTATTACTGTAATTTAATGATCCGCTAATTGTGAATTTATTAGACATTTCAGCTCTACCACCAATAGAAAAGTTATTTCTTCTTAATCCGTTTCCTGGTGTGAATCCTTCTTCATCTAAATGACCATAGTTAAAATTGTATGATACTTTACCATCATCAGAAGCACCTCTCATGTTTACTGATGTATTTTTTATACCACCTGATCTGAAGAAATTTTCAACACTTTTGTAAGGTTTCCAGTCATATCTTTGACCAGTGTAGGTTTGGTTAAATATATTATTACCACCTAAAAAGTTATTTAAGAACGCTGACGATCCGTACGGATGTTCAATAGTCCCATCATCAGCAATTGTTCCGGCAGGATCATTTAAATATCCATCAACTCCACCAGCTTCAAAAGATGGTCCCCAATTACTGAAGTACCAGTCAAAGGAATTATCATAACCATTCCCATATGTGTTTTGGTATTTAGGCATTGATGCTATTTCATTAACAAAGTATGATTGATTAACTGTAATCTCAGTTTTCATAGGCCCTTTAGGAGCTATGGATCCAGATTTGGTTGTAATTACAATTACACCATTTTTACCAGCCTCACCATAAAGAGTTGCAGCAGCTAATCCTTTAAGTACATTAACACTTGAAATATTATTTGGATCAAGATCTAGAAATCTTGAAGATCCGATGTTACCCGAATCAAAACCACCTTGTGAGTTAGTCTCAGAGCTAAAAGGAACACCATCAACAACAAATAACGCTTGATTATTTCCGTTGATAGAAGAGTACCCTCTAATTACTACATTAGTTGCAGATCCAGATGTACCACTTTGGGAAGTAATATTTACACCTGAAGCTTTACCAGATAATACTCTAGCAACATCCCCTTCTGTACGTTGTTCCATTTCTTCACCAGAAACTTCACTAACGGCATAACCAAGAGATTTCTTTTCTCTACTCACTCCAAATGCAGTTACAACAACTTCTTCTAATTTAGAAACGT
>Ga0315320_10005446_pt1 | contig 10432 bp, 5 predicted proteins | sample M140m21515metaG_FD_203458 | JGI IMG/M metagenome (GOLD analysis project Ga0315320, IMG submission 203458) | Ammonia-oxidizing marine archaeal communities from Monterey Bay, California, United States - M1 40m 21515 | ecosystem: Environmental > Aquatic > Marine > Coastal | place: USA: California...
CCCACGAACGACGAGAAGAGGTTATCCAATACGTCTATCAAAAGTACGGTCGCCGATATGCAGCTATGGTGTCTGTAAACGTACGTTATAGAATGAAATCGGCTATCAGAGATGCTGGAAAAGCGCTTAATATAACTCAAAAGTCCATTGATAAGCTCGCTAAAATGGCGGGGGGACATCGCCAAGAAATCCCCCGCTCAGCCTTTGAGGCTGCACAACTCGACGCCGATCAAGCCCATCATAAAATCTGGGCGCACCTAGCCGAACAAATGATCGATACCCCTCGTCACCGCTCAATTCACCCTGGTGGATTCTTGCTGGGTCACGAACCCGTTGATGCACTGGTGCCGATCACCAAGGCGGCGATGCAGGGGCGCACGGTGATCCAGTGGGACAAGCAAGATATTGAGACCCTTGGGTTGTTCAAAGTGGACCTGCTCGGGCTGGGTATGCTGAGCCAGCTCCAGCGGTGCTTCGATCTGATTAGGCGCTATCCCCCTCCCCGCTTTCAAGACATCACAAGCGCTAAAGACCACGACATGCTGGCTCGACTACCTGCTGATGACCCCGACACCTATGCGATGCTCAGCGAAGCGGATTCATTAGGGGTCTTTCAGATCGAATCACGCGCCCAAATGAATATGCTGCCGCGCCTCAAGCCCCAACGATTTTACGACCTCGTCGTCGAAATAGCGATCATTCGACCCGGTCCGATATCAGGGGACATGGTCCATCCTTACCTAAGGCGGCGAGATGGTATTGAGCCTGTTGTTTATCCACACCCAAGTCTTGAGCCCATCCTCAAGCGCACCCTGGGGGTGCCGCTCTTCCAAGAGCAAGTGATGCGCATTGCCATGGTCGCAGCCGATTACAGCCCCGGCGAAGCGGATCAATTAAGACGAGATATGGCGGCGTGGAAAAGCTCTGGGCGGATTGAAAGGCACAAAGATCGCTTAATCGAAAGGATGATCAACAAAGGAATCAGCAGCGCCTTTGCCGAGCGGGTCTATGAACAAATCAGAGGCTTTGGCGAATACGGGTTTCCAGAAAGTCACGCCATCAGCTTTGCGCTGATCAGCTATGCGACCGCGTTCCTCAAAAAACATGCGCCTGCGCATTTTTATGCCGCATTGATCAACGCTCAGCCGATGGGGTTTTACAGTACCTCAAGCCTTGTTTACGGCGCACAGCGTGAAGGAGTCGACGTGCTCCCCGTCGACATTCGGCGCTCACGCTGGGACTGCGACCTCGAACTCAGAGACGGTAAAGCCTCTCTTCGTATGGGGTTTAGAACGATCAAAGGCTTGGGACCACGTGAGCGCCGTAAGCTCGACCCTCCTCCACCCTGCCTTGATCATGAGTCGCTCGCCCAGTACGCACGCCGGCTAGGGCTCAAGCGAACGGTTCTGGAGTCTCTTGCCGAAGCGGGAGCCTTCGAAGTCTTTGGTCCTCGCCGGTCCGTGCTTTGGCAGCTTAGCGATCCAGGGCTTAGCCGAGGCGAGCCGTTGGTCCTAAGCGAGGCGCAAGCACCTGATGAGCTGCCCGACCTAAAAGCGATCGAGCGCATCGCTTGGGATCAAAGGCGCAGCGCACACAGCACGCGAGGTCACCCCTTCGCGCTGCTCAGAACATCTTGCGATCAGAAAGGCTTTCTCAGCGCCTCTGGGCTGGCACAAAGCACCCATCAGAGTCGTGTAAGCAGTGTCGGGCTAGTGATCTGCCGACAGCGCCCAAGCACCGCCTCCGGCGTCACCTTTGTAACCCTTGAAGATGAGACGGGTTTTATCAACTTGGTCATCTGGAAACAAACAGCAGAGCGCTTCAAGCGCTTCTTACGCGGGTCTGCCATCCTCGCAGCATCAGGTCGGGTTCAACGAGAAGGGGCAATCACGCACCTTATTGTCCATCGATTATGGGAGCCAGAATGGGATGCGGAGGTCGCTACCGTACCCAGCCACGATTATCGCTAGGTGCGATCAACCTGAATACTGCCGCCACTATCTTGAGCGGTGCGCTGCATTGCGAGCACGCTCAATCGACCCGCTACATTTTGTGCTAATTCAAGCAGCTTAAGCGCAATATCACTTTGTGGGTCCGCCAAAACCATAGGCGTTCCCTCGTCGCCTTGGTTCGACATTCTCGGATCGATCGGGAGCTCTCCGATCAGCGGAACATTAAGTCGTTTGGCTGCCTTTTCACCACCACCTTGACCAAAAACTGGGATCGGCTCCCCCCCGCCCGGCGGCGTAAAGCCTGCCATGTTTTCAATCAAACCAGCGACAGGGATTTTTAGCGTATCAAACATGGTCTTGGCACGCAGCACGTCAGCGACCGCTACGTCCTGCGGCGTGGTCACAATCACGGCGGCGCCCACGGTCACCATCTGGGCAATGCTCAAAGGGACGTCACCCGTGCCCGGGGGCAAGTCGACAACCAGATAATCCAAATCACCCCAGCGAACATCGGCAAAGAACTGCCTGAGCGCCTTGTTGAGCATCGGACCACGCCACACCAAGGCGGCTTCGTCGTCGACGAAAGAACCCATCGAGATGACCTTCATCCCATGCGCCTGCATCGGTAGGATCTTCTTATCCGCTCCAGCCTGCGGCTTCTCGTTTAGGCCCATCATCGTAGGAATAGACGGACCGTAAATATCTGCATCAAGCAAACCCACTCGAGCGCCGCTTCTCGACAAACCCGCCGCCAGGTTGACCGCAATCGTCGACTTCCCCACGCCACCCTTGCCCGCGCCCACAGCGATCACGTAACGCACGCCAGGGACCAAGCTCTGCTGGCTGTGAGCCTGCGCCGCCATCTGAACGCCCCAGTCAATGTTGACGCTCTTTGCGCCCACCGCTGAGAGCGCCTCTTCGATGTCACCCTGTATTTTACCCTTCAGCGGACAGGCAGGTGTGGTCAGATCGATTCGAACCTGGACGGATGATCCATCAACAGAGATCTCACCCACCATATTCAGCGCCACGAGATCTTTGCCGATCTCAGGGTCGTTAACGCCCTTGAGCGCTTCTCGCACGCTAGCTTCGGTCAATGTCATCAGATCATCTCTTTTCGACTGCGCTTTGGCTCTTAGGGCAGCCGGAGGGAGGCCGCAACCACGACCATTCAATGAATCCAGTTCGAGCGTACAAACAAACGAAAGAACCAGCGCCCCTCGCACGCGAGCCCGGGTGCGCGCGCAGGCGCTCTCGCGTACGCGAAACCGCTTGACCTTTGATCAGCTTGGTTTAGAAAGATGGGCCAGACTTGGAGAGCGTGATGAGCGACGAGATCATCGAGCCTGAAAACGAGAACGAAGAACCCACACAAACTGACGGGAATGACGGTGGAAACACCGACACACCCGAAGGCTCAGGCGGCGACGGCGGTGACGCCGGTCGAGTCAGCATGGTCACCATTGAAGACGAGATGCGCAAATCGTATCTTGAGTATTCGATGTCGGTCATCGTGGGTCGGGCGCTCCCCGATATTCGCGACGGCCTCAAGCCGGTTCACCGCCGCGTTTTGTTTGCGATGCAAGACCTTAGCAACACCTGGAATAGGCCTTATAAAAAGTCCGCTCGTGTCGTCGGTGACGTCATCGGTAAGTATCACCCGCACGGCGATTCGGCGGTTTATGATACGATGGTCCGAATGGCCCAAAGCTTTTCGCTTCGCTACCTCCTCGTTGATGGCCAAGGAAACTTCGGCTCAGTTGACGGCGACTCTGCCGCGGCGATGCGCTACACCGAAGCGCGCATGACCAAGCTCGCTAGCTATCTGATGTCCGACATCGAAAAGGAAACGGTCGACTTTGGTCCAAACTATGACGAGAGCCTCCAAGAGCCTCTCGTTCTCCCCGCTCGCTTCCCCAACCTGCTGGTTAACGGCTCCGAAGGTATTGCGGTGGGTATGGCAACCCGCATCCCGCCGCACAACATGACCGAGGTCATCAACGCGACCCTACATCGCATTGATAACCCGCAGTGCAGCATCGATGAGCTGATCGCCCATGTGCCCGCACCCGACTTCCCCACCGGAGGCATCCTCTGCAGCGCTTCGGGCGCTCAACAGGCTTACCGAACAGGGCGTGGCATTGTTCATGTCCGGGCGCGCGCCGACTTTGAGCCTATGCCGAACGATCGCTGGCGCATCGTCATCGATGAGCTGCCTTATCAGGTGAACAAGGCACGCGAGATCGAGCGAATTGCCGGTCTGGTCAAAGACAAGAAGCTCCTGGGTATCTCTGATCTGCGCGACGAGAGTGACCGGAAAGGCATGCGCTTGGTCATTGAGCTCAAACGCGACGCCATCAAAGAGGTCGTCTTGAACGCCTTGTTCAAACAGACTCGCCTGCAAAGTAGCTTCGGCATGACGCTGCTCGGCATCGATCAGAACCGGCCGAAGATTTGTACGCTCGCCGACCTCATCGACGCCTTTATTGCTCACCGCCGAGACGTCGTTAGCCGTCGCTGCCGCTTTGAGCTGCGTAAAGCGCGTGAGCGGGAGCACATCTTAGAGGGCTTTGTGATCGCCCTTGATAACATCGACGAGGTGATCGCTTTGATCCGCGCCAGCCGGACGACCGATGAGGCGAGCGCAGGCCTTCAAGACCGTTTCGCTTTGTCGCATCTGCAGGCTAAAGCGATCCTCGAGATGCGCTTGCAGCGTCTCACGGGGATGGAACGCGAAAAAATCCTCGAAGAACTCGAACAGATCCGAGCGACCGTTGAGCGCTTGCTCAATATCCTTGGCGATGTGCGCGAATTGCTCGCGGTCATCAAAGAAGATCTGGTCTCAGTGCTGGCTGACTTCGGCGACGAACGCCGCACTGAAATCCAAGAAATATCAAAGGATTTCAATGCCGAAGACCTGATCCCGAACCACCCCATGGTGGTGACTGTTTCAGGCGCAGGGTACATCAAGCGAACAGCCTTAGACACCTACCGCACGCAACGACGCGGCGGACGTGGAAAGACGGGCATGTCGACCAAAGAAGAGGACGCAGTCGAGCACCTCTTCGTTGCGAAAAATCACAGCCGCCTGCTGGTCTTTACGACACGCGGGGTCTGCTACCAGATGAAGGTCCACCAGCTCCCAGAGTCAGGCGCCAACGCCAAGGGTCGGCCGATCGTGAATCTGCTCGAGCACATGGGACAAGATGAGCAGATCTGCGCGATTTTGCCCGTTCATAAGTTCTTAGATGATCGTTACCTGATCACCGTCACCGAACGCGGCCGGATCAAAAAGACGCCACTCATGGCTTATGCTCGACCACGCTCTGTGGGCCTGAAAGCGCTCGTTGTTGAAGAAGGCGATCGTCTGAAGTTCGTTCGCCTCAGCCATGGTTCAGACCAAGTCATCCTGGCGACAGCAAATGGGATGGCAGTGCGCTTCAAGGAGACCGATGTCCGCTCGATGGGCCGGGGCTCACGTGGCGTACGCGGGATCACGCTCGGCACCGGCGACCAGGTCGTGGGCGCCGTTGTGGTCGACGCAGAATCGAGCGAGGATCTGCTGAGTATTACGGCGAACGGCTATGGAAAGCGCACCGCTCTAAGCGAATACCGTGTCCAGCGACGCGCGGGCAAAGGCTTGATTACGATTCAATGCAGCAGACGAAATGGCGACTTAGTCGGCATCCTCGCAGCGAGCGATGACCGTGAACTAATGATGGTGACTTCCGCTGGCGTGATCATGCGAACCCGCATGGAACAGATCAGCCGAATAGGCCGCAACACCCAAGGTGTCCGCCTGATTGATCTGACCAAGGGGATCACGGTCGTACGCGCTGTCGGCCTTCGAGACCTCGAAGAGGAACTCGAAGAAGCCCAACATGAAGGACTCGACGATGCTGGTGAAGAGGTCGATGAAGCGACCATCGCAGCGGCTGAAGCGGCGGGCTCAGATGAAGAGTCGGCTAGTGAGCTACCTCAAGAGGCGAGCGAGGACGAGTAAGTCGTCCTCGCTGTGCCGAGGGTTTTGACTAAACGTCGATGTTGTCGACGTTGAGCGCATTGGCTTCGATGAAGTTGCGACGAGGCTCCACCTGATCGCCCATTAGGGTCGAGAACACCTTATTGGCTTCTTCGATGTCTGCGATCTGGACTCGCAGTAGCTTGCGCGCATCATAATCCATTGTGGTCTCCCACAGCTGGTCCGGATTCATCTCACCGAGACCTTTGTAGCGCTGAAGGCTGATGCCTTTGCGCGCACCGTCGAGTAATCCGTCGAGCGCTTTAATTCCGCTCGCGTAGCTGGTCTCTTCACCTTTTGGCGAAATACCCACTGCGCCTTGATCCGACGATTTCAGAAGCGACCAAAGGCGAGCGCCTTCGATCCAGCTCTGGTGATGCCGCATACCGGTATCGATCACCGTGTCCACAACGGCGCCGTTGTGACGGGTGGAGATCCGCAACTGCGTCTCAGTTCCAACTTGCTCACCCGGAACAAAGTTTCCTTCTTCATCAACGCTCGGGTCACCAAAGACCGGCACCTCGTCAATAAAACTCTCCACCGGACAGATCTCAGGAAAGAGCGATTCGACCTGGTGGCAGATTGCGCCTTGAAGTTGGTCAAGCCCCTCAGCGCTATCGAGTGCACCAGGCACACCCGCGCCTGCCCGAAGCGCCGACTCAACAACCCGCGCATCCCAGCGACGTCCCAGACGAACAACGTCCAAACGGAAGCTCGAAAGACTACGACAAGCCGATTTTAGGGCTTGATCAACAAGCTCTGTGCCGTCTTCAAGTTTAAGGGTGTACCCCTCACAACCCATCGTCGTGAGATACTCTTCGAGCGCGTCGTCATCGTCGAGGTAGGTCGATCGCTTACCTTTGCTGACTTTGTACAACGGTGATTGAGCCAGATACAGATGACCATGCTCAACCAAAGGCCTCATCTGCCTGAAGAAGAAGGTCAAAAGAAGCGTCGAGATGTGGCTACCGTCGACGTCGGCATCGGTCATGATGATGACGCGATGATAACGAAGCTTCGCCAAATCAAACTCATCGGAACCGATCCCGGTACCGAGCGCTGTAATCAGCGTGACGATCTCTTCGGAGCCGAGCATCCGGTCAATACGAGCCTTCTCGACGTTAAGGATCTTACCCTTGAGCGGCAGGATCGCTTGACCTCGCCGATCACGCGCCGACTTAGCCGAACCACCTGCGGAATCACCCTCGACGAGGAAGATTTCAGATTTTGCCGGATCCTTTTCTTGGCAGTCGGCGAGCTTACCCGGAAGACTCATGGACTCCAAAGCGCCTTTTCGACGGGTCAGATCGCGCGCTCTGCGAGCAGCCTCGCGCGCTCGGCTGGCGTCGATCGCTTTCATGATGACGCCTTTGGCGACACGTGGATTCTCAGCGAAAAACTCCCCGAGCGCTTCGCCGAGGATGCTTTCGACCGCAGACTTGGCGTCTGATGAAACGAGTTTTGATTTGGTCTGCGAGCTGAACTTCGGATCAGGCATCTTCACCGAGATCACGGCGGTTAGACCTTCACGAACATCTTCGCCGCTCAAATCCGTCTTACCACCTTTGGGTGAGAGCGAGTTGGCGTTGATGTATTTGTTCACCGATCGGGTCAGCGCACCGCGAAAACCCGCCATGTGGGTTCCGCCGTCTTTGTTGGCGATGTTGTTGGTGAAGCAGTCGATCTGCTCGCGGTAAATATGAGTCCATTGCATCGCGATTTCAGCGTGAATGGTGACATCGTTTTCCTTGGAGTAATAGTCGCCCTCGACGTGGATCACATCGGGATGCAACGAATCCTGACCCTCATTGAGATGGTGTACATACTCAATGATCCCACCCTCATAGAGGAACTCGATCTCTTTCTCGGTGCGACGATCCACCAGATGGATGCGAACGCCCTTGTTCAAGAACGCCTGTTCACGGAGTCGACCGCAGAGCACCTCGAACTTAAAGTTGGTGTCGGAGAAGATCTCATGATCGGGAATGAACGAGATCTCTGTGCCGGTGTCTGAGGCATCGCAATCGCCGACTCGCTCAAGCGGCGCCAAAGGGTCGCCTTGCGAGAACTGCTGACGCCACACACCACCATCGCGCCAAACCGTCAGGGTCAACAGCTTACTCAGCGCATTGACCACCGAGACACCCACGCCGTGCAAACCGCCCGACACTTTGTACGAGTTCTGATCGAACTTACCGCCGGCGTGCAGCTTGGTCATAATAACCTCAGCAGCGCTGACGCCTTGTTCATGCATCGCCACCGGGATCCCGCGGCCGTCATCTTTGACACGGCAGCTACCGTCTAAGCCGAGCTCGACGTCGACACGAGTAGCGTGACCAGCGAGCGCTTCGTCGACCGAGTTATCGACCACCTCGAAACACATGTGATGCAGGCCGCTGCCATCATCGGTATCGCCAATATACATCCCGGGCCGCTTGCGAACAGCCTCAAGCCCCTCGAGGACTTTAATTGAGTCGGCGCCGTAACTAGCTTGAACTTGTGTTTCCATGAAGCAACCCTAAAATCGATGAGCGTACGTCCTTATCGCGCACGCGCACGCGTGTAAAGTGTGTACGCACCCTAAATCGGGGATTTTTGTCACCAAACAGGCTAGGTTTGGTCGCTGCGTTCGGGCTGCCAAGCGCCGGGGATCAAATGACCCATGCGATCGCGTTTCACCTCAAGATACCCTTGCGCCAAACCGTTGACATCACAGATCAAAGGTTCGTGGCTCTCAATCGGAACCCCAGCCGAACTTAAGCCATTGATTTTCGAGGGGTTATTCGTCAATAGCCTGACAGATTTAACACCAAGATCTTGCAAGATTCTACCGGCTAATTCGTAACTTCGAAGGTCATCGGGGAGCCCGAGCATTCGGTTCGCATCCACCGTGTCGACGCCCTGGCTTTGCAGCGCGTACGCCCGCACCTTATTCGCCAGCCCAATGCCGCGACCCTCTTGGCGTAAATAGATCACCACACCCCCTTCAGCTCCGATCAGTCGAAGAGCGGTTTCAAGCTGCTCCCTGCAATCGCATTTGAGACTGCCCATAATTTCAGAGGTCAGGCATTCAGAGTGCATACGACACAAGACTCCGGAGCGACCCTCGACGTCACCAGCGATCGCCGCAACGTGCTCTTTCCCATCTGCGTCGGTAAAAACCTGCAGACGAAGATCGCCATACCGAGTCGGGATATCCGCTTCAGCAGGTAGGGTCTGGAGTTGGTCGTTCGTCATCGGAGCAATCCCAAGTTCGCCGATCCTATTCCATAAGGAGGTAGCAAGCGCAAACGAAAGGCCTACGGAACTTGCGCTACAGCGAAACAGCGGACCTGTTGATGCCCCAGCGCGACACGCGCTCGCGCCAAAGTTGTCCCCGTAGTCACCACATCATCCACCAAAACCACGATCTCATCGCTTGGAAGCTCATACCGACGAACAAAAGCGTTAGCCGGTAAAGCGCGCCGAGATTCGCCATCAAGCTTAGCCTGACGACGAAGATGTCGGTGCCTACGAAGTGCGTGACTCACTGACCCGTCAAATCGGTTTGCTAACAGCTCAGCGATGCATGTGGTTTGGCATCCTCGGCGCATAAATCTCCGACGCCACGGGGTGGGGACGGGGACATAAATTGCGTTTTCGGGCAGATCAAAGTCCGCGTCGAGCAAGGTCTTGTAAATCGCAGGCTCAAGCGGGTGTTTCGCGCGTGCGAGCAGGGTCTGAACGACCCCTTCATAACGATACAAAGCCAGCGATTCAGCGGAACGACCTGGAGCCTCAAAGCGACGAACAGAGACCCAACATCCTTTGCAAACCCAATAGTTCTGATCGGCATTTGCCTCATCGCAATGCACGCAAACCCCGCTGGGAATGAGCGCGTCGATCACCTGCGCACCAACAGTGATTTACCCGTCATCTGAGCTGGGGTCTCAATCCCCATATGATCTAAAATGGTCGGCGCTAGATCGCATAAAGCCCCCTCATTGACCGACGCTGCGCCCATCCCGATCAAGGCTACAGGCACTGGCCCGATCGTGTGCTGCGTGTGCGGTTTTCCTTCGTCAGTTCGCATCTGCTCAATGTTGCCATGATCCGCAGACATCAAAACACCAAACCCGTTAGATTCAGCCGCCTGGAGAACACGCTCGATGCAGTGATCAAGCGCTCGCATCGCCTCAACGGCTGCACCGAGGTCACCGGTATGCCCCACCATATCCGCGTTGGCGAAGTTGCAAACGATCAAATGGTGACGCCCTGACCGGAGCGCTTCAACCAGACGATCTGTCACCTCAGGAGCGCTCATCTCAGGCTTTTGGTCGTACGTCGAAACATCGCGTGGGCTGTCGATTAGCATGCGCTCTTCGCCCTCGAAAACATCCTCAGTTCCGCCGTTAAAAAAGTAGGTGACGTGGGCATACTTTTCGGTCTCGGCGATGCGCAATTGCTGTAAGCCTTTTTG
>Ga0315320_10005451_pt1 | contig 10428 bp, 10 predicted proteins | sample M140m21515metaG_FD_203458 | JGI IMG/M metagenome (GOLD analysis project Ga0315320, IMG submission 203458) | Ammonia-oxidizing marine archaeal communities from Monterey Bay, California, United States - M1 40m 21515 | ecosystem: Environmental > Aquatic > Marine > Coastal | place: USA: California...
CAGCAGCAGCAGCAGCAGCGCGGAGCATGATGCTTGCGGTGTGGACCGTTCCCACGCTTGTCACGGTTGTGGATGACGTCGTGGTGACGAGGACTGCGTATCGCCGCTGGACGGAGCATCAGGTGGCTGCCCTGTCGAACACGCTCGATCCCGTCGGGGCTCTCTGTCTCGCGCGGGAGGAGCTCGACCTGCTCGCCGAGGAGACACCAGTGCCGTTCGACCCAACGACATTGCTCGACGGGCAGTGGTTGCGCGGTCTCCAAAGTTGGCTGTCCGGGGAGGTCACGCTCGCCCAACACGCTCACTCCGCAAACTCGCCCCTCCGGGTGGCCGTGGAGTGGGGAGCAGAATGCGTGGATGCTCTGCTCGCCGGAGAGGTTCCTGCTCGGAGGGAAGGGAAGGGGCGCGCTGCGGACTGGAATCGCAGAGCGGCGTTGACCACTGCGCACATCGTTCACGGGCACGGACTGCTCGAGGAGCGAGAGCTCCGCCCCGCCGTCACCCGTCTCGCGAGATTCGTCGCGCTAGCGCAGGCGTCTCGACGGTTACGGCCACTGGACGATCGTGACGACAGGCTCGAAGAGCTGACAGCGTGGTTTTTCCTCTGGCGCACGCTGGGGAGGTAGACAGACAGTTTCAGGCGCGGGACCTTGAGATGCAGTTGTCGTGGGTTCTAGAGAAAGGCCTGAAGAAGAAGCAAAACGCCGTAGATCAGAACAAGAACGCGTTACGTGAGCCCTAACGCTCGCCGTCCCACTCCTCGTACTCGTCGTACTTCTCCCGTCGCCCCCGCACTCGTTCGATGGGGTACTTGCGGTCTGCGCTCGACAGCTTCTTGAGGACCGCTGGTCCGAGGTCCACTCCGGCTCGGTTGCAGAAGTTCAGCAAACAGATCGCGATGTCTGCAGCCTCGGCCTCGATCTCGTCCCGCTTGTCCTCCGCGGCATCGTCGAGCTCTCTCCAGACATAAATCTGTTGGAGCTCGGCCGCCTCGATGGCGATCGCGGCGGCCACGTTCTTCGGTGCGTGGTACTGAGCCCAGTCCCTGACCTCCATGAAGTCGCTTACGGCCCGACTCAGAGATCGGAGGTCGTTGGGATCGTCTGGGGTCATCGCCCGCTGCGCTCGAAGAGAACGAGGTGCTCCCGCCGTGGACGCCGATGAAACAGGTTGCGCGTTGGGCCGTGGAAGTGGGGGCGCTCTTGCGAGCACGCGGCGACGACCCGGAAGGGCACATCGTGCTCCCGGGTGAGCTTGCCGAGCACATCATCGACGAAGACAGGCTTGTAATCCTCGGCGCCGTCACCGACCACGAAGTACATCCGACCGCCCGGCCGAACGACCTTGCCCAGAGAGCGCAGCACCCATCGCATCGCACCTTCCCAGGAGCCAGGTCGGGCTCCGCGCCGGCCGAGCTCGGTCTTGCGGGCCATGGCCAAGAGGTCTTCGTTCGCCCCTGCCGGGAGGAGCCAGGCGGCGGCGAGGCCCTGTTCCGCAGCGTAGTGATAGACCCCTGGGTAGGGCGGGGAGCTGATCACGACATCGATCTCGCTACGCTCCCAGGGCTGCTCGCGTGCGTCCGCGAGCCGGATGTCTGGGTCTGGCAAGTACTCAGGGGTCGCATTTGCGTAGTCGGCGAGCTGCATCGTCGTGTTCTCGACCCGACGAAGAAACGCGTCTCGCACCGCGCGACGTCCCACCTCTGGGGCGCGTCTCCCCTTCTTCCTCCCGAACTTTCCGAGAAGAGGCGTCATGCTGAGCAGAAGAACCTCGCGGACCTCTGGATCCCGGACATCATCAATCGTGTCTCTGAGGTTGATCAGCTGCGTGAGCACGTGGGGAGGGAAGCGTTTTTCACCCTTCGCGAGGATTCCGTATGGAGAGCGTGGCCGATTTGCTGCCCGCTCGTGAACCATCTGCGCCGCGTTCGCGACCTCCTCAAGAAAGGCCTCGCTCTGGCGTGTGGTCCTGAGCACCGCGATCCGCAGTGCAATTGCGTTCACGTCCGCGCCGCGGGAGGGACGTCCCGCCAGCGAAGCTTCGGCCAACACCGTGCCGCTTCCGCAGAATGGGTCGAGCACAACCTCGTGGGGGCCCACTTCCCGGAGAATCTGTTTCGCCCAGGCTGGGTGGAAGCGGGCGGGGTAGGGATGCACGCCGTGAATGCCCCGAATAGGGAGGTCTCGGTCCTTGGTTCGAACCCGGAACGCTCGGGAAAGAACTTTTGCTGCCGCGGGAGGCCCGTACAGCTCCTCCTTGCCATCGGTATGGCTCAGGGGCTGCCGACGGGCGACTTCGATCTCGGGAGGCTGCGGGCGTTTGTTGCGGGACTTCACCGCGGTCTTCTACGACTTGAAGCCCGCGCTGGCAAGGGCGGTCGATGGCAATGATTCTCTCCACCCGAACCAAAGCTGGTGATCGAGTAGCCCAAACAGGCTTCCCGAGACGTATTGAGCCGTGGTTTGGGAGCGCGGTGAAAACGGTTCACGCTGCCAAGGCCCCCCGCTGGCCAGGAAAGCAGAAGTATGAACGCTCCGGGCACGATGAGGGCGCGTTGGGCCGGTACCCTGTCTGTCCGCGGCGGCGACGCCAAAAGAAAGACGTGCTTAAGGGAGCCGATGGAACGTTCGAGTGGAGTTCTCCTTCATCCAACAAGCCTCTGTGGTCCCTGGGGCGGTGGGGACATCGGTCCAGAAGCGCGTGCGTTCTCCGTTTGGCTCGGGCGAGGTCGTCAGAGTTGGTGGCAAATGCTCCCTCTGGGGCCGGTCGACGGCGGGGGGTCTCCTTACAACTCTCCATCTGCGTTTGCCGGTAGTGCGGGGCTCATCTCCGTTGATGATCTCCTGGCTGACGGGCTCCTGGGCCACGAAGAGGTGGTCGACCTCCGCCGCGACGCCCCAAAGGGGGATGTGGACTTTCGCTTCGTAGAGGAGCGGCGGGTGCCGCTGGTTCGTCGTGCAGCGATGCGGCTGGCCTCAGACGACGCCGGGGGGGTCGCAGAGTTTGTCGCGGAGCAGCCGTGGTTGCCCGAGTGGTCAGCTTTCGCTGCCTCGAAGCACCAGAACGGCGGGGCACCGTGGTGGGAGTGGGACGACCGGCCCCCGGACCCGACGCTGGTCGCGACGGAGTGTGCGGTTCAGGTTCTGTTTGCTCGCCAGTGGTCGCGGCTTCGGGAGGCAGCGGGCGCGGCGGGGGTCAGGCTGATCGGAGACTTACCCATCTTCGTGGCAGGTGACAGCGCGGACGTCACCGGACAGCGGTCGCTTTTCTTACTCAATGAACACGGACAACCCGAGGTCGTAGCGGGCTGCCCCCCCGATGCCTTTACGCCAGCAGGCCAGAAGTGGGGCATGCCGCTCTACGACTGGGAGGGGAACGCCGCTACCGGCTTTGCGTGGTGGAGACTCCGTCTCACAGCGTTGCTCGAGAGGGTCGACCTTGTTCGGATTGACCACTTCCGCGGCTTCGAAGCCGCGTGGCACGTTCCGGTGGATGCACCGGACGCGAGTACGGGGCGGTGGGTCCCGGGTCCTGGTGCTCAACTCTTCGAGGCCCTGCAGGAGTCTTGCGGAGACACGCTCCCGCTGATTGCTGAGGACCTGGGGATCATCACACCTGCTGTAGAGGCTCTTCGCGACGGTTTTGACCTCCCGGGGATGCGCATCTTGCAGTTCGCGTTTGGGGGCGAGCCCAACCACCCCTACCTCCCCCATAGCTACCCGTCCCGCTCGGTGGTCTACACCGGCACCCACGACAACCAGACGACTCTGGGCTGGTGGTTGTCGATCGGAGAGGAAGAGAGGAGCCGTGTCCTGCGTTACGTTGGGGGAGGGAGCGGGGACCCTGCCTGGGACCTCATTCGGCTCGCCTGGGACTCGCCCGCAGAGCTGGCGGTCGCTCCGATGCAAGACCTGCTCGCTCTTGACGACCAGTCTCGGCTTAATACTCCGGGGAGGGCCGAGGGGAATTGGTCTTGGCGGCTTGATACACGGCCTGATGATCTGGTCGCCGGGCGCCTCGCTGAGGTCACCATGCGGAGCGGACGAGCGCAGTGACCGTGCATCATCAGCGAAGCATTGTCGTTACGACAGCCGGTCAGGGGCTCACCGACATCACGGCTCAGGTGGGACGGGTGGTGGAGGCTGCCCAGGTAGAGCTCGGCCTGGTGACGGTGTTCGTCAAACACACATCAGCCTCTTTGATCATCAACGAAAACGCCGATCCCGATGTAAGGCGCGATCTTCTGGGCTTCTTTGCACGCTTGGTTCCCGAGTATGACCAGCTCTATACCCATACAGCCGAAGGGCCTGATGATATGCCGGCCCACGTGAAGTCAGCGCTGACGGCGACCAGTCTTTCGATTCCTGTGTCGGATGGTCGTATGTGTTTGGGTACTTGGCAGGGGATCTATCTCTGGGAGCACAGGCGCTCTGATCACCATCGACACGTTGTGATTCACGTGACTGGTACAAGCGACCGATACTCTCTCACACAGAGCCAAGCGAATTCGCCAACTGGAGAGATGTGACCGAGACCACCAAGATCATCCTCGTGACCGATGACAAGAAACTCGGGGCACTCTCTGGCAACTCACTGGGTGATGGAGTTCGAGTCCAGCTTCGCACCGCGTCTTCCGTGCTCGATGAACTCGAGACACTCGAGGCGTCCATCCTTTTTGTGGATTCGGATCAAATCCCTCAGTTCGTAGGGTTCGCGCTCCTTCGCGCGCTCGCTGCTCGGTCAAGCACGATCCCTGTGATCGGTATGGTGGATGAGGACCAGACTCTTGACGCGATCGCGTTCGTTCGCCTTGGGGCGAGGGACGTGCTTTGCAAGCCATTACGGCCGAGTGAGCTGTGGGGCACGGTGCGTCGCTTCGTGGAGCTTCCCTGATGCTGAGACCGGTACGTGTACTTGTGATCTCCCCCGACAAAGAGGTCCGGGACCGGCTGGTGCAGGCTGTTGGCCGCACTGGACACTTCGCCTATGGGGTTCGGGACGCGGATGAGGGGCGTGCCCGACATGGTCGGCGTGAGGCCTCCGTGCTCGTCTTCGATCGGGATGGCTGGGTTCAAGGCGGTCAGAAGTTTCTGTTGGAGCACGAAGTCGGCGCACGACCTCGTGTCCTGATGGTCGCCGATGCGGCTGCGGTTCGCCGCAGAGATGAGTTCGAGGATGAGGGCGTGGAGGAACTCCTTCCGGAGCCGCTCTCGCAACTTCAACTGTTTCTATCCATCGATGCTTTGCTGGCTCGGGAGCAGGCAGAAGAACCTGTAGCGATCACCGAGCCGGTGGATGAGTCGGGGCCCGTCGAACCAAACCAACCCGACGAGGCCTGGTTGGGGCGCGAAGAGGTTGATGTCGCCTTGACGAAGTTGGCTGACGACCTTCGCAGTGGAGCGGGAACTGTCAGCAAGATCTCTCCTGTGGCTGTGGAGCTGCAGGGGATCCTGGCTGACCCTCTGGTGAAGGTGTCGGAGATGGTCGCTGCGGTGCAGAGGGACCCGAACCTGGTGTCCTCGCTTTTGAGGGCTTCGAACTCTGCTGCGTACCGCGGGATGCCAAAGGTGCTGGACTTGGAAGAGGCTGGGCGTCGGCTTGGCACGAGACGCCTCGGTGAGATCGCCCAGCGAGAAGCGCTACGAGGTGCGTTTTCGAGCCCACACAAGGGGTGGAGTCGGGTGCTGAGCAAGCTCTGGCGGAACACGGTCGTGATGGCGGAGGCCGGCCGGACCCTGGCTGAGCGTATGAAGGCTCCTCGACTGGGTGCGGTCTACACGATGGGTCTCTTCATCGACCTTGGTCAGGTGCTGGTCGTCGACCTCTATCGGCGGCTCGGGTACCCGCCTCCCGTCGACGGTCTCGCGCGGGGCGATCTGGCCAATGAACTTCGGGACCGCCACGCAGCTCTCGGCATGCTGCTCCTCAAGAGTTGGGACATGCCCTCTTCATTACTCGCAGTGACTTTGCATCATCATGACCCCTCAGTCCTCCCCCCGGGGACGCCTGTGGCAAGACACGCCTGGATCTTCGGTGCGGTGTCCGCGGCGCTCTCGGAACAGGGCTTCATGAGCTGGGAGGGGGCGCAGCTCGGCCCTGACTTGCGCTTGGCCGCAGCCGCTCTCGGGGTCCCGCCCGAATGGGTCTCCAAGGCAGTGGAGCAGTCCATTTCTGAGTGGAACGGATAGCGCTACGGTCTCATGCTGTTCGTGCGTCCTAACCTGACGATCCCTCCGCGTTACCTTGAAGTACGTGTCTCTCGGTCTGGTGGCCCTGGAGGGCAGCACGTCAACAAGACCGAGACGCAAGTCGAGCTTCGGTTCGACCTGGGGGCTTGTGAATTGCTGCCCGAGCCGGTGAAGCAGAGACTTCGCGACTTGGCCGGGCGTCGCTTGACCAAGGGGGACATCGTGCAGGTGGTCTGCGGGAAGCATCGAGAGCGCCCGCAGAACAGAGCCGCTTGCGACGCTCGGATGCGTACCCTGATCCTGGACGCGTTGAAGCCTCCGCCTCCCCCTCGAAAGAAGAAAGTACTCTCTCGTGGCGTGAAGCGGCGCAGGCTCGCAGCGAAGCGTCAACGCAGTGCACGTAAGTCTGAGCGGGGTAGAAGCTGGAGCAGTGACGATTGAGCCCGTTGTCGGCTCGTGTTCGAAAGACGAGGCCCCAGCCTCCGCTCAACTCTCTCGCTTGTGTTTCGCGATGAGGCGGTGCTGGCGCAGCAGTTTTCTCAGGTGGTGACGGGTGAGTCCTACGTCACGCGCCGTCTTGCTCAGGTTGGCACCGTTCCTCGCGAGAGCAGCTTTGAGGTACTCCCGTTCAAAGGCGCCCACAGCGGCCTCCTTTGCCTCCTTGTACGGGAGCCCAAACTCGACGGGAGGGAGGGAGCCTGGCCCCCTCTGACGGACATCTGAGCCACTCATGAGCGGAGACAGGCGCAGAGGCAGATCCTCGAGCGCAGTGGCCCCGGGAGCGGCCAACAAGAGTCCTCGTTCCAGAACGTTACGAAGTTCACGAACGTTACCGAGCCAGGGATGTTGCCGGAGTCGCTCCATGGCTGGTCCATCGGAGACGACGATGTTGTTATGGCCGATGCTGATCAGCAGCTTCTTTGTCAAAAGAGGGAGGTCGTCGAGCCGGTCGGCCAGGGACGGCAGTGTGATACGCACGACTGCGAGCCGAAAGTAAAGATCCCGGCGGAGCTCCCCGCGGGATACGGCATCCTCGGGGCTCTTCCCCGAAGCCGCGACAAGTCGTACATCGATAGGGCGTGGTTCGAACTCACCGAGGCGAGTCACAGTGCGGGTCTCGATCACCCGGAGCAGCTTTGGTTGCAGATCGCGAGGGAGCGAGTCGAGTTCGTCCAGGAAGAGCGTTCCGCCCCGTGCAGATTCGAAGACTCCTGGTCGATCTTGCATCGCCCCAGTAAACGCGCCGCGGCGGTGGCCGAAGAGCTGGGACTCGACGAGCTCAGGTGCCACCGCGGAGCAATCCAGCACGACCAGAGGTCCTCGGGCGCGTCCGCCGCGACTGTGGATCGCTTGAGCGACGAGTTCTTTTCCTGTCCCCGTCTCGCCGTCGACGAAGATATTCACGTCCTTGCTGGCTGTGCGTTCGAGCACGGCGAAGACCTGACGCATCGCGACAGACGATCCCCAGAGACCTCCGAAGTGGTCGCTCTCGCTCGGCGAGATCATCTCTGGCGTGTCGTCTGCGCGCAGATGAAGCCGTGTGCGCCCAACAAAAACCACGGAGCCCGCAGGAACCAAAGACTCGATCACTCGCGCCTTGCCGATCCAGGTGCCGTTGGTTGAGCCAAGATCTTTCACACGAACGGAATGACCCACCAGGGTCAGCTCCATGTGTCTCTTCGAAACAGCGCTATCTGTCAGCACCACATCGCAGTCGCGACCTTTGCCGACGGTGACCGTCCGAGAGCTGAGCGGAAACGCCAAACCGAGGTCTGGGCCATCGACTGCGGTGAGCGTCGCACGCACCAATGCACCAGTGTCTACGACAAGGTCCCCGTGCTTTACGCGGGCAGTTGCGGCTCCAGTGCTGCGCGGTTCCGTCATGCGAATGGCAGAATAGCAGCGTGGAAGGTCCTCTCGATCGCAAGGGAACTCGGACTCTGGATGGACGCTACAGCCTTGTTCGCTTTGTCGGACAAGGAGGGATGGGCGAGGTCTGGCATGCGGTGGACCGACGTCTCAAAAGAGATGTCGCCATCAAGTTCCCCCGGAAGCCTCTCGGTGAGTGGCCGGCGGAGCATTGGCTCAGCGCCGAAGCCCAGACCGTGGCGCGGCTTTCTCACCCTCATATTGTCTCTCTCCTCGACAGGACCACTCTCCCGGCTGGGACCAAAGAGAACCCTGTAGATGGAGAGCTTCCGGCGCTGGTGTTTCAGTATGTCTCCGGCAAGCCATTGTCGCTCTGGACAGACCAGCCCCGGCCCTGGACCTGGATCCGCAAGGTGGCCGCGCAGATTCTTGAAGCTCTGGCTTACGCCCATGGGCGAGGGGTCGTGCACCGCGACCTCAAACCATCCAATGTTCTTCTGTCAGGCGATCCTCGAGACCCCTGGGTGAGCCTGCTCGATTTTGGGATCGCGGCCTGGGCGGCGCCGGGGGGAGCGAGCCCTGACATCGTGCGAGCTGATGGCATCGACCACGTCGCTGGGACCCGGGCGTACATGGCACCGGAGCAGGCGAAGGGCCCGAAGGGCGATGTCGGCCCCTGGACCGATCTCTACTCCCTAGGAGTCCTGCTCACCGAACTGCTGATTGGAACCTGTCCATTTCCTGGAGAGACTCAGGAGCTTCTGTGGACTCTGCGGGTACACAATCACTTCGCGCCCCCGATTCAAGCGCTCGCTGATCTCGGAGTCCCTCTTCGCCGTTTCCAGCTTCGGTTGATGGCCCCGGATCCCGCACAACGATTTGGCTGGGCTGCCGACGCGTTGAGGTCTTTGCCAGCCCCGACGACCGACGACTTGACCACCGGGACCCGGGACTTCAACCCCGAGGCGACCGAACTGCTCATGCCTGCGGTGAGGAAAGCGGAAGACCGAGACACCGACGCGGTCTTCAACGACGACACGGACCCCGGAATCGCTCCTCCGACAGACGAACTTGGGGAAGACCTCGCGTCTCGATCGTTTGGCCTAGAGGCGGATGCGATTCGTAGCGCTGGTGGGTCCGTCACGCTTGAATTAGCGCCTGCGGACGATGACGCAGTCGCCTTGCCGCCGTCATGGCAAATGGACCGTCCCGCTCCTGACGCATGGGAGTCGGGCTTTGGCGCCCTAGCGACCGGACATACGCCTCCACCTACTCCCGCTGCTTCCTATGCGTTGCTTGCCATGCGTGAGGCTCCGCTTCAGGGGCGCGACGCCGAGTGGCAAGACGCTTGGACTCACCTCTCCCGTGTGAATGGCGACGGTCGGCCGAGCCTACTTCTTGTCGAGGGCGCACAGGGCCGTGGAAAAACACGGTTTGCTCGTGAACTGGCGGCCACAGCGGAGCAGCTTGGCGTCGCGCGATCGCACCATGTGCGATTTCGAGCCGATGGCTCGGGCACTGGAGCCCTCCGTCGGCTGCTTCTTCGGGTACTACGGGTAGCGACCTTGCCTGAAGAGAATCGGGAAACTCGTGTGCGTCGGGTCCTGTCCGAGGCGGGTTACCCAGCGGATGCAGATCTCGTCCCGCGGTTGCTGTCACTACTCAGTCCTTCGCAGCACAGCAGGCGCCCGGAGCAGGAGGAGGCTGCGACAGCGGTGGAGCTCTTTCGGGTGCTGTGTCGGCGTCGTCCACTGTTGCTTTGGCTGGAGGATGTCGGGCGGGCTAGGGATCGGGCGCTCTCGACTCTCCTTCGCTATCTCTTCGAGGCGGAGGGGTACCTGCCCGTAGCGGTGGTCGCGACGGCGCGAAGTGATGCTCCAACGACGGGGGAGCCCTGGCCCCCCGAGTGGATGATGCTGCGCACCCATCCGCGGACTCGCATCCTTGAGATGCCCGCCTTGTCCGATGATGCCGTCGCTGGGGTCCTCACGTTCACCGCCGGCTTGAGCAAGGGCGTAGGAATGGAGATCGCGCGGTGGGGGCGTGGAGATCCGCGTGCTGCGGAGCAGATTGCGCGACATCTCCACGAGACGGACCGTCTGCGGTGGACACCAGATGGGTACGAACTTGCTGGCAATACTCCATCCACGGCCGGGCATCTCAAACTGGGCTCGATTTTAGAGGCCCGCGCGCGGGAAGCGATCCAAAACTCTGGTGATCCAGGGGCAACCCGGGTTGTCCTCGACCTGTTGAGTTTGGTGAGCGAGCGAGCTCGTTATGAGGACCTCCTCGCCGCGGCCGAGCGTGTCGGTCTTTCTGCGAAACGGGTCGAGGCGGCGCTCTCGCCGCTCGTCATGTCGGCGCTGGTAGA
>Ga0315320_10005454_pt1 | contig 10422 bp, 5 predicted proteins | sample M140m21515metaG_FD_203458 | JGI IMG/M metagenome (GOLD analysis project Ga0315320, IMG submission 203458) | Ammonia-oxidizing marine archaeal communities from Monterey Bay, California, United States - M1 40m 21515 | ecosystem: Environmental > Aquatic > Marine > Coastal | place: USA: California...
AACAAAGAGTAAATGAGAGAGACCAAGGTACTTGGAGTAAGTTAAAAAGTGCTACTTATCAAAACATTGGAGTAACTTCTGATGTAGGTGTACCAACGTTGTTGTTAAAAGCTGTAGGTAGTGGTTTTTTGTGGGCTTGGGAAAATACTATACCAAGAGCAGCAAGAGCTGCGGAATTGTTGCAATCTGACAGGGCTGCAAATCTAAGAGAAGCTTGGAATGAAGCTGATGTAGATGACCCATTTTCTCGTTACGTTACAGCTAGAAAAGAAGGAAGAAGTGTAGATATTGGTGACGGTTTTTTATCTGTAAGGTCTGACCCAGAGGAGACTGCAACTTATCAACAACTTATAGATGAAGGTGTAGTTCCTGCTGTTGCAAGAGCTTTAGCTTTACAACAATTAGGAAAACCAATATTTGAAGAATATATTGAAGAAGGTCAAAACAAAATACAATTTACTGGAGCTAGAGCAGAAGCATTACGCAAAAGAGGTATTGTTCCTACTGTAACTCCAGGAAGATTTCTATTTAAACCTTTTGAATTTATTGCTGGACCACAAACAGAGGCATACGATTTTATGACAGGTGTTATTGATTTAGCACTTAACTGGTATGCAGACCCAGCAAACAGAGTACTAAAAGGGGTATCTGCTGTATCAAGTAGAACTAGTAAGTTTGGAATGGGCAAACAAAAAACTTTCGCTACCATAACTAAAAAACAAGCAGATTCTATGGGATTTTTAGAACAAGGGTTACAAAAAGTAGCTAGACAAAAACCTTTAGAAGATTTTTTAGCAAGTGATGATATGGTACCTTTTTTATCTTGGATGTTTGATAACAGAAAAAATCCTGCAACTATTATTGAGAAATCAAACTTTAGTTTGACTAGGTTATCAGAAGCAGGAACTGGTTATGGTTCTAAACAATTTACAGATTTTTATAAAAGACTATCTGTTTTAGATAAAAGAGGTAAGTTAACTGACCCAATAGCTAAAGCAGATGCAGTAAGAAAAATATTAAAACCTAATGTGTTAGCTGCTGCTACAGATATGGCAGTACCAACTGTAAAGAAAGTTGGAGGATTTAGAAAAGTAATGAGTGAGACATTTGGAAAACAAAGTAGTTTTGGTTTTGACGGTCAAAGACAATTTGGTCAAGTCTATGACAACACACAATTAGATGTTAATAATCTAGATTATTTGGTTGCTAATTATGTAAAATATATGGGATTTTCTGGGGTAGAAGAAAGTGTTAAAAATGCTAGAGTTAACAATTTACTTGAAGGTGTCGCAAGAATTGGAGATAATCAACTTGCTAGAGCTAACTTTGTTGCAGGTGCAATTAAAAGCGATATGCTTAGACAAAGAGATTGGAAACTTAGTCAGTTAAAATCTAAAGGGGTTTCAACAAAAGAAACAGAAAAGTTCGTAGAGCTTTCAACAACAACAGCAGCAGGTTATCTTGAAGAAGCTCAAGACATAGGAAGATATTATGGAAGTATGGATGTTTCTATGCCTGTATCTTTTAAAAAAGAATTTATAAAATACCAAACAGAAACACTTGGAGTCACAGCAACCGAAGCAGAAAATTTATTTAGAGCGAGTTATCGTTATCCTACTTTTGAAAATCATTTAATAACATCAATAACTTTACCCGCACCATCTGCAGTAATAAAAGCAGATAGACCATTGCTAAAAAGTTTTAGTAATCAACTTGGAAAAGCCATAGATATTGTTGGTGAGTCAGCAGTTTCAACAGTTTTTGATGGCTATTATTCAAGTGTGTTTAAACCATTAGCATTATTAAGAGTTGCTTATTTGGTTAGAGTTCAATTAGAAGAACAAGCAAGACTTGCTGCAAGTGGTATTAATTCAGCTTATAAACATCCTATACAGTACATAGCAAACTTAATGGCAGGAACATATAAAAATGCAGAGGGTTTTTTACCAGGTAGCCAAATTTATAAACTAGGTTTAGGTAAAACACAAATAGGTCAAGGATATACAGATAGACAACTAAGAAATGTAGGACGAAATAACCAAGTTGCCGATGGATATAAATTAAAAGGTAAAGAATATTCAGGGTTTAATAAAGCATTTTACGCTGACTTTGCTGGTACTGCAGAAGACGCTATAGCTAGAAGAATTGCATTGATTGAATCTAGTCTTACAGATAATAAACAACTTGCTTATACAAAACTCATAAAAGAATTGAAAACCGAAGGTAATCCTCTAAGAGATACAATGATTAATGTTAGTGGTGGAGATGGTAATCCAATGGCTATATTGAGAAATACACCTGTAGATGCAAAAGTATATGATGAATTAGTTACTGATTTTGTTTACAAACAAAGAGCAGAGTTACACGGAGTACTTGGTGGAAAAGTTATTGATAAAGCTGCACAGTCTGTAACACCTACAGTTGAGTGGATTGTGTCTCCTGCTAATGATGAACTATTACAAACTTTAGCTACAAGAAAATTTATATCTAAAGGCGGTGTAGAAGTAGATTTAAATTTATCTAATATTGGAAAAGTAGATGATTTAACAATAAAAAGATTTAGAACGGGTGATGAGACAGTACAGAAAGCTATATACGATGAAGTAATAGAAGCAGAAAAAAAAGCAGAAGAATTATTTTTAAATAAGTTTCCACCTAAACAAATACTACCAGATGAATACCAAGTAAAAGCACCAGAGGATATAAGTGCAGCTACAAGAAGCAAATGGAACAAAGCTACTTCTCTTGGTTTTAAATGGCTATCACAACAACCAGCTAACTCTTTAACAAGAAGTCCTGCTATGTTTGGTTTTTATTATGAAAACGCAACAAAACTTATTGCTGTCAGTTCAGAGAAAACTAAAAAAATTATTATAGCTGGTGCCAAAAAAGATGGTGTAAGTAAAAAAATACTCAAAGAAATGGATAACACACCTTCTGCAGGAGCAAAAGGTATCAAAGACCCAGAGCTTATAAGTAAGTTAGCTACAGCTAAAGCTACAGAACAAACATTAAATTTACTTTATGACATTTCTAAAAAAGGTGACTTCTGGCAAACAACAAGATTTATATTTCCTTTCGGTGGAGCATACCAAGAAATATTTCAAACTTGGGGAAGGCTAACAAAAGCTAACTTACAGTTTGCTACTAGACCATCACAGTTATCTTTGTCAGGAATAAAACCAAACCCAGTATTTGATTCGGAAGGAACTAAAGGTTTCTTTTATGCAAACCCAACAAACGGTGAGATGGTATTCGGTTATCCTGGTGAAGGATTAATAGAAAACTGGATGTTAGGTGGAGACAGTGATAATGTCAAAGTTAACTTACCACTATACGCAGCATCAGTTAACTTAGCTGCATCAGTACTTCCAGGTGTGGGACCAGTTGTAAGATTACCTGCTTCATATTTGTTTAAAAACTATCCAGAAGAAGGATTTATTAACAAAATGATATTCGGTGATTTTGAACCGCCTGACATAACAGACCCAGTAGAATTTGCAAAAGCTTCTGGTGCTTACCCAGCTTGGTTAGAAAAACTATCTAAAGTTGTTTTACCAAAAGATGAGAACACAGTAGGTGCTTTTGGCAACACAGTTATGGACACATACAGAGCTATGATTTATGCAGGTATTATTTCAGATAGACCAGAAGACAGAGAAGCTGGTTTAGAAAAAGCAGTACAACAAGCTAAGTATGTTTATTTAGTTAGGTTTGCTTCACAGTTTGTCGGTCCTGCTGGTACAGCAAGTCCTTTGTATGAGTTAGAAACAAAGAATGGAGACTTCTATTTCTTTCAAACTTTAGCTGATGATTATAGAGATATTAAAAAAGAAGTTTTAGGTGACGATACAGAAGCTACAAGAATATTTATAGAGAAGTATGGTATTAATCCAATAGCATTAACTGTTGGTAAAACCTCTACAGTAATGAAAAGACCAGTTACAAAAGAGGGTAGTTTATGGTTGCAAGCTAGTGAAGATATATATACAGAATATCCTTTAGTTGCTTTTTACGCTAACCCAGAACCTTCATACTCAGACTTATCGTGGGGACAAATAAAAGATAACTATTTAGAGGGTGCAGCAGTACCAAGAAGTCCTAGACAACACGCAGCTTTACAAGCAAAGATAAAAGGATTTGTAGAATTTACACAATGGGAAAGAGATTTAGGTATTGAAAATGATAACTCACCACAAGCAAGAGCTTTAAAAAAACAATATCAAGATAACCTAGCACAAACGTATTGGGGTTATGGTTTTGATACAATTGTTGGGTTACCAGAAAGACCAACAATAAATATGCAGATAGAAGAACTTGAACGTATGTCAAGAGACCCAAGACTATCTGAGTATCAAGCAATAAAAGGTTTACAAGCATACTTAAGACGTAGACAAATTATTATTGATGAAGTAGAAAAGGCTACAGGTAGCAAAACTATATGGAAACAGTCAGATAACTATGTAGGTATGAGAGAGTTATTAAGAAGTTATGGAGAGTACTTGGTGGTACAATATCCACAATTCAACTCTGTTTACCAAAACCTGTTAAAATCAGAGTTACAAGGCGAATTTAAAGATAACATACTTGCTGGAGAAGAAGCTTAATGGACAAAAAAACATTTGTAGAAAATTTACTTAGTTGGATTCAAACACCTCTTAGACCAGGAGAATCTCCACCATTCCTAGACCAAGGACAAATAGATGCATTATATGCAGCTGAAACAGTTGAACAAGCAGCACAGTTCGCTATAACTCTAGGTCTTGGTGAGTATGTAACTATTGTTGGTAAAGGAACACCAGTAGAATACTTTGATGATGATGATGCTTTTCGCCAAGCTGTAGGTTTAAGTATTGCAGAACCAACTAAGTTTATTGGAGTTGACCCTGCTCAGCAGATAACATATCAAGGACAAGAAACAACAATAGGTGCTATGCCTGGTAATTTTTACCAAGTAGGAGATAACAATACATTTGTTGATATGACCCCTAATGAAATAAGAAACATACAAGCTGATTTAGTTAATGCAGGTTTGTTAGGTAAAAAAGTAGGTAGAAGTTTTAGACCAGGGTTTTTTGACCCGGAAGTTGATGGTGAAGCTATGAAAGATGTTATGACTTTAGCAAACATTATGGGTGTTGGCAAAGCAGAACAAGGATGGAAACAAGCATTAAAGAATTATATAGATAATCCTTTACCTAGTTTTAAAAATATACAACCATATCTTCCGCCCAACTACGATTCTATTGCACAAGATGTAAAAGGTTTATTTAAACAACGATTAGGTCGTGACCCTAAAGAGTATGAAATAGGTTTATTATACGATGTTTATGATGCAGAAGCTAGAAAAGCATATGGACAAACAATTCCACAAGACTTACCTGATGCAACACCTGTTACACTGGATATGTATTCAACAGAGTTTGAACCACAAATGGATGTAGGAGAACAGATTGACCCAGGTGCAGAGCTATTATCAACCTTTGATACAGTTACGCAGAAAGAACAAGAAGCTTTACAAGCAGGCGAAGATATACAAAATGGTCGCTTGCGTATTATTAATAACATTGCTAGGAGACCAAGGTAGTATTATGGCAGAAGAAATGAATCCAGATATAAACCCTTCATTGATAGATGTAGCTTTAGCTACTATTAAACGCGTAGAAACAGAAGGTGAAACACAACCATATCAAACTTTACATTCACCTGTGGATATATATATTTATGGGACAGCGTCTGAAAAAGCTTATAAAGTAAAACAATTTGAAAAACTAGGATTCCCAACTGGTATAAAAGATGGAAGACCTACTGTTACAGCACAAGCATTAGGTGCTTACGGTTTATTAGATATTGACTTTAATAGATTTGCTAAAAATGCTGGTCTAGCTAATTTTGATTTTAGAAAAGATGAATGGCAAGACCCTGCGGTGCAAGATAAAATAGCTAAAGCATTAGCAGAAGATTACTTTACAAGATATAACTCTTGGGATTTAGTAAGGATTGCTTGGTTCGGTGGACCAGAAAGAGCCAAAAAAATTAATAACAAAGAGGCAACACTTACTGAAATGCCGAAAAATGTACAAGATGACTTAGTTAAATTTCAAACAAAACTTAATGAAGAACTATCTAAAGCTCCTCCTTCTACTATAGGAACCGAAGAAGTTGTATTTGAAGAAGGTTTTGATAGAGGTATACCAGACCCAGTTCCTGGGTATGTACCTGGACATTTTAAAAATCAAGAAAAAGATTTTGTTCCAAAAGACATAAACACTCCTAATCAAGGACCTATGGGTAGAGAAGAAAAAATGATTGCTAAATTGTTTTCTTCTTTAGTACCTGAATCTAATAGAGGTGTTCTTAATAAAACACCTGGTTCAGCAAGAGAGATTAGATGAAATATTATAACTTACTAGGTCAATTTTCATACACTAAAGGAGGAACTAATCCTGATGCTCCTGAAGCAGGTCCATATGTGTACACTTCACCTCCAGGATTTGGAGATAACAAAGGAGTTGCAACTATACAAGGAGTTGTAACAGGACCCGTTGACAAACAAGGTCACAAAGAAAAACTTAAAGATTCTGGTTTAGATGAAGATGAAGATTTTACACAATTTAGTTTTGGTGAAAAAGAAGTTCCTGATGTCTCTGATGCTGTAAGACCATTATCTCAAAGAGAATACGCAACTATCAAAAATTTAGATGATATAAAAAAATTAAATCAAAATAGAAAATTTAGCACAAATCAAATAAATAGATTGAAAAGTGCTTTTGGTGCAAATGATATTGAAAATATATTTACTGTAGGTAGCGAAGAAGTATCTACAACTGTCGCTCCGCCTAACACTAGGTTCCCAAGAAATCCTAACTTAACTATTAAAGACGTAGAAGACTATTCAATATTTGGTTCTGATGCAGTCTATGTTGCGTCTGCCATAAAAAATATAGAAGAAAAATCTAAAACACAACCAAAGTCATTGACAATGACAGAAGCTATAAACTTATTAAGAAAATATGACACTATTGAAAGTGTTACTAGTGAAGAAAAAGTAAATCTAGAAACTACAGCTTCAGAGGGTCTTAATAATTTAAATAATTTGTTATCAGATGGAACTATAACTAATACAGAGTTTAATGCTTTTAGTAATGCTCTAACTGAAATAGTTGAAAAACCAGAAGGAAGTAAAAAGAAAGAAGTAATTACAGGTGGGGGAAGTGCAACTTTATATATTGTTGTTGGAAGTCCTGGTAATTACACACTCAAGGCTGTAAATCCAGGTGATGATGGGTATGAATCTGGTATGAGCCAAGAAGCTGCTCAAGCTACTGCTGATGAACTTAATGCTGGGTTTGAACCAACTGGTGGAAATGATTTAGAAGAACCAGGTAGTGGACTAGCTAATACATTTGTACCTGATAGCTTAGACCCAATAGAATTAAATAACATACCTGTCGGTGCTGAAGTATGGGATGTAGAAGGAACATTATATTTAGCGTATGCTGTTCCTGGTGCAGGAGACCTATACACAGGTAGTACTATATGGATGGCTTATGATGTTGTAGGCAATGACTTATTTGAAGCAGGATTACTTACAGAAGGATTTGAATACAAAGGACCTAATGGTTCTCCAAGTAAAAGTTGGTTTGATACTACAGCTATTTTATCTGGTAATAGCAATCAACTTATTGGTATGGATAGTGACCCATTTGCTTCATTTGTTGAAACATACAAAGAAGAAGCTTTATTAAGACCTTGGTTACTAGACAATGAGTTTATAGAGTTACAAGCAGAAGCTGCTTTAGAAGATAGAGATATATCCGAAGCAGAGTGGAGAGCTACAACTTGGTACCAAACTAATAACCAAGCTAAAAGAGATTGGATGGACATTGAACTATCTGACCCTGCAGAAGCACAGAGACAAAGAGATGATTTAGAAATTTATTACAAGAATCAATTACAAGGTTTAGGAGTTTCTAATGTACCTGATGGCTTGATTCAATGGGTAAGTAGTCAAAATATTACAGGTAGTTGGTCAGATTTAAAGACAGCAGAGCAATTACAACTGTTTGCTGACCCATATAAGACAGGTGAAAGAGATGGAGAGATGTTAAATCTTATATCTACATCTGGATTTGGTGATGTTGATAGAACATCAGCTAGAGAAAAAGAAGTAGTTGAACTATATAGAAAATGGTTAGGTCCTTCTTTAGGTTCTTTAACACAAGATGAAGTTTCTTCTATAGCGGGTAGATTACGAGACGACCCTGACTATGAAGATGCTTTAGTTAATTCATTAAAACAATCAAGACTTGCTGCGTTTGGTAATTACTCCAACCCAGAACTAACTTATGAAGATATAGCTAGACCTTGGAGAAACTTAACAACTTCTGTATGGGGTCAGACAGCAGATGAAACACAAGGTTGGTGGCAAGAGATGTTAAAGAGTAATGATTATTCGACCGCACAAACTACACTAAGAGAAAAAGGATTAGAACAAAATATTAATCAAGTAAGTGTTGATGCAAGCCAAGCATTACAAAATGCTTTAGGACAAGGTTCAGTATCACAGAGTGGAGTTAACGTATAATGGCAACTTTTCTAGAACTAGCAGAAAGTTTATATCCTAATCTACCGCCTAGTATATTAGATTTGTTTGCTGCAGAATGGGCTAAAACAGGAGACCCTAATGTTGCTATATCAAATGTAAGAAAAACAGACGCTTATACAGCAGAGTTTCCAGGTAATAAAAGACCAGATGGTACAGTTAAGTTTGATGAAGTGACATACACAGGTTTAAAAGAAAGCTATATAGGTACACTTGCTGAGTATGGTATTCCAAGAAATACATCAGAGAATTTATTACAAACAAGATTAACTGGATTAGTAGAAGGTGAAGTATCAGCAAGAGAGTTTGCTCAAAGAATTGATACCGCTTACAAAGGAATACAAGAAAACATACCACAAGTACAAGAGTTTTATGCGACTGAGTTTGGATTAGAGTTAACACCAGAAGCAATCTTTATGGGTGCATTAGACCCAACTATAGGAGAAGAAATTGTATCAGGAAATATTACTACTGCACAAATAGGTGGAGAGGCTTCAAGAGCAGGTTTTGATATATCAGGAGAATTTGCAAGAAGACTGCAAAGAGCAGGTGTTTCACAAGCACAAGCAAGACAGATATTTGCATCAGCAGAAGCACAGCTACCAACAATACAATCTTTACAAGCTGAAAGAGGAATAGAATCTGAAGAACAATTTACTTTAGAAGATTACACAGAAGCAGCAGTATTTCAAAGTCCTGAAGAAATAGAACAAATAAGATTATTAGAAGAAGAACAGGCTGCTACATTCTCACCAACCACTGGTGCCGCTAGAACAGGTCGTAGAGTTACAGGATTAACTGAAGTTTAATACTTGTACATACAACATATGGTGGTACAATATATAGTATAGCCTGGCAAGAGTCGGCTTCGAATAGATGTTGCACCTCCAGCTTATTGCAAGCGTGTAAGCTGCGTATTTAAATCGCTTAGTTCGGTACAGCTAGAAGTGGCTGACAATTCTCATTTGTACTTTAATTATAACTTGTCGCCTATCGCATTATTTACCCCAGGATAATGTAGTTAGTAGAAATCTGGGAGAGGAGAGAATATGGAAAACGATATGGAAAATACAGTGGAAAACACACAAGAAGATAACAATGCTATCAAGTCAATGCGAGAACGCATTAAAGAACTTGAAGGTGTAGAGAAAGAATATAAGTCTGTACAGATGGGTAATGCCATTAAAGATGCAGGTTTTGACCCTAGCTCTGGACAAGGTAAAGCATTAAAAGACTTGTATAAAGGTGAGATGGATTCTGATTCTATAAAGCAGTTTGCTTCAGAGAACTACGGATGGGGTGCAAGTCCTGACCAAGTTACTGAACAAGAAGCTCAAAGGTCAAGAGTCATAACGAGCCAAGATAGTTTAGATACTGTAATTGAAGCATCAATACCAGTTGAACCAGTAGGCATAGATGACCAAATAAATCAGGCACAGTCTGATGGTGATTGGCAAACCAGTTCAGCTCTCAAAGCAGAAAAACTTAAATCGTTAATGGAGAGAAAATTATAAAAATTACTCTTTATTACTAACAATAAAAAGGAGAATTAACTATGGGTGCAATAACAGGTCAAGGACAATCCTTTAACCTCCCTAACTATGTAGGAGAACTATTCAATGTTTCCCCTACAGATACTCCATTATTGAGTGCAATTGGTGGTATGACTGGTGGTATATCAGTCTCATCAAAACAATTTACTTGGCAGACAACAGACCTCGCAGGTGCTACACAAACAGCAGTTGTTGAAGGTGCTGACCCTACTATGAAAGGTAGAACAAGAAGCGAAGTAAGTAACGTAACTCAAATAATGCAGT
>Ga0315320_10005459_pt1 | contig 10418 bp, 14 predicted proteins | sample M140m21515metaG_FD_203458 | JGI IMG/M metagenome (GOLD analysis project Ga0315320, IMG submission 203458) | Ammonia-oxidizing marine archaeal communities from Monterey Bay, California, United States - M1 40m 21515 | ecosystem: Environmental > Aquatic > Marine > Coastal | place: USA: California...
CCTAGATTATTGAAGTCAGTCTTGATATAATCAAAACTAAAAATCATGCGGTTACCTCTACCGACCTTAGAGTAATAAAATCTCTTGAGCAAAGAACACATCTCATCAGCAGACATCCCCGCTACATTTTCATAATAAAACCTCATCTTGCCCGATTTAATTTTACCCCAAGCCGAACGAACTTTCGCTACTACCTCTTCAGCAGTCCAGTCTCCATAACTCGAACTCCTCCACTTACCGCTTTGCAGTAAAAATATAGGTATTCCTGTCATAGCGGAACATTGGCGAAAGATAAGTTCTTCCTCGCTCATCTCACCGTTATCAAAGTGAAGGACAGGTATATCATACTTAGAAGCGGCTCTAGTAGTATAATCCATGCAAAACTGAGTCTTACCAACTCCAGAACGAGCGACTATAACAGAGATGTTTCCCTCTAAAAGGAGAGAACCATAGATGTCATTTATGCGCTGGTGTGGCCCCATCATACCCGCCTCCTCTATGGGGTTATTCCCCCGCTCTTCAACAACAGACTCCATGATCTCGAAAAGATCAACGGGACCATCGTCACTTATCTCAAATTGTTTTATATTCTTGTTGTAAAGCTCATCAGCCTTATCTATAATCTCAGAATATTTTAAGTTAGGATCTGTCTTCTTTACAAAACTTGCTACATCCTTACACGAAAGATAAATCTCCCTACGAGCAGAAAACTTCTTCAACTCTTTAACTGAGGAGATGAAAACATCTTCATTGATCTTTTGGAAAGCTAGAGAATAGATATATTCAGAAATGTCTATACTATCTGGGAAGCTGACTTTTAATTCGTTTACTCTTTGAATTAAAATCGTTTCGTCTATCACTTCGGCATTATCCAAAGCATTCCTAATTAACTTGAATATAGATATGTGGACTTTAGAGTCCTCACTATAAAAATCCTTATCATTAAGAAAAGTAGAAATTTCTTCCCACTTATAAGGATGTTGGAGTAGACCTTTCAATACAGTCTTCTCTAGATCCATATTAGAGATCATTGCCCCACCTCCCCTGTAGACATTTCAATCAGTTTTGTCAAAGCCATATCGACACAAGCATTTTCAGTCTTAGTAGAAACACTTGGTTGGCCCAAATCATTAATGTAAAACAACACAAAACCTTTGTTGCCTCCAGTAGGAGATCCAGTGCAATCAAAAAGTTTAGTGAGTATCACTTGGGGTAACGTATTGTCTGTTTTATCTAAATGACTCATATTAAGTTTAGCTCCTCAAGAAGCTCTTCATTAAGTGTATCGCTCTCAACAATTCTCACAAGTCTAATTTGGTTAATTTCACAGAAATATTCCTTATGCTCATCCCTCTGTAGTTGAGATAAAAAATTCTGCCTAGAGTTAGAATGAAAAAATTTATTAAATTTATAATGTTGATTCCCGTCCACTTCCAAAGCTATTTTTTTATTAGCATTATAAAAGTCTAAGGTCATTCTTGTCCCAGCCACGGGGAACTCTTCGAAAACTACATCTGCATCCCAATAACCATGCAGCAAGTCTTTTACTCTCTTTTGAATTTTAGACCTACATTTTTTATTCCAGTCTATTAAATACCTAGTGGAATTTTTGATCTTTTGTTCTTTGCCAGCTTTAGTTAAAAAAATCATGACAATATCGTCTCGCGCACAAACTTTCTGAGACAATCAGTCAATTCTTGACTGCTCTCAAGCAATTCATACAAAGATGACATACCTTGATACTTCTCCTTGATCTCTACACCAGCTTCTTGAGCGTAAGCTATAATCTCAGCCTCTACAGAGAACCAAGCTCCAGATTTTTCAATATAACCCCACATTAAGAGCATTTCGATGATTTCTCTTTCCACCCAAATTGATTTTCCGTTATCACGACCATGTTTGATCGGATATCTGACTTTAGCCCCAGTGCTTTCATTAGTAGATTTCTGAAAATGGACTTTGGCATAATGACCTATAATTTTATTATCTGGTCCGGGTTTAGCATTAGGATTCTGGAGAATCAAATCAGACTGATTCCTTCTCTCGAAATTAACAATCCAATCTGGGTAATGAAGAGCTGCATTGCCACCGCTAGAATTGGTCTGATTATTCGGGTCTCTTGGAGCATATTGACTGATCTGTATGGTTGACCGAACCTGTGAGATCATTATACACATGTGACCAAATTTACTCATCCCAAGACTAACTCTTTTTAGAAAATCAGATGTCAATGCAGCACCAGCTGCGACTTTATTCGCATCACTAGATGTTTTATCGAGATCCCCTTTCGAAATTAAGCCGTCCATGCTATCGATGACAATGCAAAATTTTTCTTTATCAGGATTATTCCTCAATAACTCCCGTAAACCATCAAAAACTATATCATATATATTACACTCCCAAACCAAGCAAGTCCCTAGTTCCCAATCTTCTGGATGACTGACAAATTTGAGACCAGATCTCTTCATCACATCGTTAGATAAGCGCCCCTCTGCTTTAATATACAAAGCCTTACTAGCTTCAACAGTGTTCATCATATTCAACATGACTTGCAGGGCTTCATTAGTCTTACCTCCTTCGTTGCACCCTGTGAACCTCTGCAAACCACAACCCAAACCTCCCCCCATATATTGGTCTAAAATCATAGACCCTGTCGAAACAACATATGGTTTAGCAGTCTCTTCAAAATTATAATGATACTCCTTCTGAGCTTTAAAAAACTTCGTCATATACTCCGAAGTCCCCGTAGTTTTATTCTCTTTCTTACTCATCTAAAAAATTTCTTAATGTTTTCTTCTTGTTTACAACTGCATCCTCTCCTGATTTTTCTTCTTGGTCAACCATTTTCTGGATATTTTTAGGACGATAATGAAACTCCCTATGTTTCTTTACCAAATAATCACGACCGTCCTTGCTTAAAAAATACTTTATAGACCCATCTAACTTGAAAGGAGGTTTAACTTTAGACAAAAAATCTACATCATTATCGAAAGCCTTAAAGACCTTCGTAGCTGTCATTATATCTAGCTTGTAATCGCACGAACGACCTCCATCAAGCATTCTTTTTATAAAGTCCTTCCTCTCTTTGAAAAAGGAAGGTTTCTTTTTGGAGGAAGCTTTCTGGAAAACATGTCCACAAGAACATAATTTCGTAGAAGCTGCACAGAGCAAATCACATTTGGGGCAAGACTTTTTCCCTCTAGGCATGTTAAGAGCCTAAGCCTTATCAGAATCAATGTCAACTGATAATTCGGTAAGCCAATATGAAACCATGTCTGCCACCAGCCCTTTGAAGTCAAACTCTGGTTCCCAATTAAGGGCTTTCCTAGCCTTAGAAGAGTCGCCTTTGAGCTTTTTCAACTCTTCTGGCCTATAAAACTTAGGATCACTTTTCACAAAATCCTTATAATCTAGATCAACAAAACCAAACGCTTCCTCGCAAAAGTCCTTAACAGAGTGAGTCTGCATTGAAGAGATAACAAAATCTTCTGGTTCGTGGTGCTGCAGGATAGAATGCATCGCTTTCACATAATCTTTAGAATGGCCCCAATCTCGATAAGATTCCAAATTTCCTAAAACCAAATCGTCCTGTAACCCCAAGTGGATTGCTGCTACAGCTTTAGCTATTTTTGCTGTAACAAAGTTTTCTCCTCTACGAGGGGACTCGTGATTAAACAAAATACCATTAGAAGCAAACAAATTATAAGAGTTCCGATAATTTCTTACAATACAATGAGCAGCCAACTTAGAACATCCATAAGGGCTAACAGGCTTCATCTGCGTAGATTCTCTTTGGAACCCATCTTCGTCAATTTCATTGCCAAACATCTCAGAAGAACTCGCCTGATAAAACTTAGCTTCTGGACAACAGAAACGATATGCTTCAAGCATATTCAAAGTTCCTATCATATTTGTTTTCAAAGTAAATTGAGGAACATCAAAGCTGACTCTAACATGGCTTTGAGCTGCAAGATTGTAAATCTCATCTGGTCGAATAAGACCCATCAAACGATTTATAGAGGAATTATCCAAAAGATCAGCATAATCCGTTTTAACCAGACCTTTGCTGACTAGATGATCAATCCTAGCCTCTTGAGTGCTAGCTAAAGAATGCCGCCTAATAAATCCATAGACTTCGTAATCTTTTTCTAAGAGTAACTCCGCCAAGTAACTTCCGTCTTGACCTGAGATGCCAGTAATAAGAGCTTTCTTCTTCATTTTTATTTAAATTCTATTAATCTATGTTTAGTCACCTCCAAAGCAGCTTCGCGACTAGCTTCAACATCACCATTTGTATCCAGATAAACTTCGTAATCTAAAAATAACTTATGTCTTTCTGGAATATTGAGCGGTCTATGATGCACAAGACTGCAATCATTTTCAAAATCACTTAATTTTGGTATTTCAAAAAGATCTTTGTAATCGTCGTGTATAAAAAAAGCATCCAAAAGTCTCTCCACATAAACCAAATGGTAATTATGTTTTTTTGCGGCTAGAACTAAGGCTTTTAGCGAAGCGCCAAAGCCCCTATCTTTTTGATGAACTTCGGAAACATCATTTGGAAATGTAATAGCCTCGTCAATCGAATAGTGAGAGTTATATTCAACGCTTACAAGCTTGGGACTATATTCAGTTAAAATTTTATCAAAAAGCCAAAGGTCAGTGGAATCTACATCTATAGACAAATAATCTAGATCAGTTGGGACATTGTGTTTTTTAAAAACATCACAAATATTTTCAGAAGATAAAAATTCTTTGTAGAGATTTATATTTTCATTCTCGTAATCTCCATCGAAAAGAAGACCTCTCCAACCTTTATTTAAAATTAAATTAGCTGTATTGGCCCCAGACCCAGATGTAAGAGAATTAGTATTGTGACCAAACTCGACACAGAATTTATTTGTTGGCTTAATTTTCTCAAAGACCTTATGGATGATAATGTCTTGATCCCCTTGAGAGTAACATTTCTTTGTCATGCCTTATTATAGAAAAACTTTCATCTTTGTCAAGTCTGGCCAATCATTTATAACCCATTCTCGGGGCTTAGTATTAATAGCGTCCTCTAATTTATCTAAACCTATTTGAGCTGTCTCTGGGGTCATGTAATAATGATACCCGAAACTAGATATGTCCTGATCTCTCCAAGGAACATCTGGTAACCTTCCATCATAAGACATTTTCTTTAAATCTTCAGCGGCTTGTTTGTTGTCGGTTAGAATCATACCCCCTCTCCCAAGACTAAGATGTTTCTGAAATTGGAAGCTTAAACACATAAATGTATTTGGGATATAACTACCCTTGCGCCAAAGAACTGCTGCATCAGCAATATTTGTCCCTTCAATGAAATAGTAATCTTGCCAAGATTCTTCTTTCCATTTGAGCGGAATCCCTAATTTATTTGCTAGAAAAGGAACTGAAATATATGTTCTCTTAGGAACGCAAAGCTCTTTAATGTTTTGCATTCTTAAACAAAGTTCCAAGCCATGTGTGCAGCTATCTACAGCTACAGCATACTTAGCCCCGAAAAACTTAGCCACATTATCCTCAAGGTCTTTTACTTGTTTCATTCTAAGATTTTTTACATTCTACGTTTAAACTTATTAACGTCCCATTATCTTTATCCATGTGGGGCAAATAAGCCTGAGAGCAATCATCAATATGAGAATGATCCGTATCCCTCCAATTATAACGCTTAACAGAATTAAATCCAATTTGCTCACTAAGGATCTTACTTATTGAATCGAAGTCGTAGACTGTTTTGTGATAAATTGTTTTATCTGACATTTTCATCTTGCCATACAAAGGCCCAAGGAATCTATCTAATGGATACTCTCCATCTTGATACAGTCTAGACATCACATCGAAATCTGGAACAGCTAATCGAAGAGTCCCCCCTTTTTTAAGAACTCTTTTCCATTCGGATAAAATCTCCAAAACTTCTTGCCTATCAAAATATTCTAAAACGTGAGAAGAGTAAATAACGTCTACAGAATTTGATTCCCAACGTAAATTAGTAATAGAGTTAAATTTCAAATCCAAGTGATCGTAGTCACCGGAATCAATATGAACCCATTCATCTCCAAAGTTGGTAGGGCCGCAGCCTAAATTTAACTTAATCATTAATAAATGTTTTATCTTTTGCTTGTCCCATATAAGGCCCAGTTTTTATCTCGTAAACTAGCGCACCTTCTTCAAGAGCCTGATAATTATGACCTCCTCTGAAAGTTATAGTCGCGTCACCAACCTCTAAAATGTTTTCTTCTAAGAGATTATCGTCTTCATCATAATGGAATGTTTTGACTTTACCTTTAACCACTACCCAACATTCTTGGGTGATGTTTGTTTCTCTAGGAAGAGTTAGGTGTTTGTGTCCCCGAAATTTATGGTTATTTGGGATTTTAATTGCGGCAAGTTGCAAGAATTCAGACTCATCCGAAATATCCTCTCTAAAATCTAAATCTTCTAGTTCTGCTAATCTGTAGATTATGTGCAATACATCCCCATTATTATTTTTTATTTTTTTCATATCTTTACCCAGTCCTCTGGAAATATTTCTGCACTTTTACCTTTAAACCAATTATCAGGGTAAACAATTGTCTTATCAACAGTTTTATTTAAAAAGGCTCCCCACCAAGAAAAAGTAGAATTTGCTATTATATTGTCAGAACAAGCCGACATGCAATATAAATCTATAAATGCGTCCTCTTGAGCTGGGAAACATACAAATCTTTCTGAATCAAAATTATTTTTAATCCATTCGTAGTCGTCAGAAAATACTAAAAATTTACGATTTGGGAATTGGTCAACAGCTTTATTATAATAGTCCATAGTTTGAACAGGGTGCTGATCTATTTTTAGATAATCTCCCCTCCTTACATGAATAGAAACAAAGTCTTTTGCTTCTACTTCAAGTTTCTCTAGAACTAAAAGTGATTGTTTAATTATAGACTCCTTGAACCTAATCCCTTTTTTATCGTTAAAATTAAAGAATCTTTGATTCTGAAAATATCCAGTAAAATTAGTGTCGTCTTTGATATTGAAAACATCTTCATCGAAAATATTGTCCTGATGCTCTCTGTAAATATACTTTAAATGCTTGTTTATCTCATCTACTGGCATCTTATCTATATCAATATTAAATCCAGATTGTAATTGTTGTATCCTTTGACCAGAGTGGTGCATGAACTCTTGAGAGACTGGATAAACAGGCTCGTGACCAGTCTTATCTGCCACCGTAAGTAAAAAATAATAATTAAATAAAGCATTACCAATCGCTCTATTAGAAATGTCTATACAAGTTATCATACTAAATCTCTGAAATTGAGTTCCTAATTATAACATCTCTCTTAGAAAACTCTTCATCTATATCTGAATAATTATCATACTGTGATGAATAAATAAATTTTGGGCTAAAGAATTTAAAATTAGATCCTTCAAACTTCAACCAATGGTCATAACAAATGTATTTTTTTTGCCATTCAACCCATGATTTTGTGTCGTAGCTTTTAGGGAAAAATTTTTCATCCAAGAATTTAGCGAACTCCAAAGAATAAGTAATTGCATGAGTCGTTCCTGCAGAATTTACTTTGTATAAAGTTTCTGAATAATTTTCTGCGCTCTTCTTGCTTTTATCTGAAATATACATAGAGCCACTTTTTTGAAAAACACAGCCCCAATAAAATAAATCAAAATTTTCTGGCAGAGAGTTGTAAGATGTAACAAAATGTTCTGTCTTTAATTCGTCAAAAACTGCGTCATCTTCAAAAATAGTGAATTTAGTATAACCATCTTTTATTGCTTCCCTAATTGCTTTAGCATGTGAAGCGGAACAAGAAGCTTTGCCCGCATAAAAGTGATTCTGGAAGGGGTCTTTGTTAAATTTTATAGCTTCTATTCTATCGCAACCATCGACGAATAAACTGCGAACTTTTTTAAACTCACTTAAAAAACTTTCCAGTCTGTCTTTTCTAGATTCAAGGTTAATGTAATATGATTTCATTTACTTGCCCACAATTTTTAATAGTTACTGTTTCTAGATGTTTTTTTGATTTAAAATCGAAAATCTTTATTTTGCCATCTACATCTTTATGCCTTTCTGCTCTAGTAGCCTTTTCCGACAACCCAACGTAAAGCTTGCCATCCTTAAGAGCCATTCCTCTAATCAAACAGGTTGAATCAACTTGTATAGAATTACCACTAATCGAAGTTACCCTAGAATTAAAAGAGTCACAATACCAAAATTCATTATCATAATACTGTATCGTATGGCAATGTTCCCCTAAATTAGCGGCAAACCGAAAAGATCTATTCAATTCTGGGCTAAAAAGATGCAAGCAAGATGAATCTGTATAGTTATCACGATGAGACATAACAAATAAAAGCTCTCCGATTTTTTTGATACTATTCATATGTGGATTTTTGTTCCCAATACAATCTCGAAAAATGCCTTCTACTTCCTTAGAGTCCAAATCTACTTTTAGTATGTCATTACTTTTAGTAGAAAGAACGTAAAGTTTATTATTATAAATTTCTATGCCATGAGCATCCATACAAGAATCCGTCTTGATGGAATAAATTTGTTGATAATTCTCATCTAAAACAACTACATCTTTTGCGTCCCTCCTAGCTGCATACAAATTACCATAATCATCTTTGGTAATACCAAAATACGGACCTCCTCCTTCTATTATAAAACGCTCTTGCTCAAAATGATAGAGTCCCTTGGAAGTAGAAATAATCATATACTAAAAGTTTGTTGTATCGAAGTATTATAAGGAAATATGGAACAAATTCTATTTTCCAAAATGTTTTCCAGACCAACTGCAAAATACTCAGTATCAGAATAAAGAGGCAACCCACGCTCTTGAAACGGCAACCACCTTGCCTTAATCTTCGGATGAGTTATCCCAATTTGAGAGTAATAGTTGGCAGTTTCTAGTGTCGGAACCCCATTTGCATAAGCCATATACTTAAACCCAGAATCTATAGTAATAAAAGCCTTCGCAGACATCACAGTCATGCAAGCGTCTTCAATGCTAGAACAAACAATTTGGACTTTATCCAAAACATCAGAGTAACGCTCTCTTTCTTTTTCAGTGCTAATCGCAACTAACTTATGCCCCTTATCGTATAAACAATTTACCAACTCAGTTATATAATCTTTTCTAAGATTTTTAGGCTCCCATAAATTATGAGTCAAGTGCAAACAAACATAGTCCCCTTTCTCCACCCTAACCTCTGTTTTGGGGAAATAATAAAACCTACTTAGCCAATCGAAATCATACTTAGTCCATTCCATCTTATCTATGTGGAGGTCATAAAAATAATCAAAATAATTTTTGTTATTATTTGATTCTTGCTCTATCTCCTTTGAACAAACATCATCCCACAAACAATATCGATCAGACATACTTGGATAAAACTTATTCAAAACATCTAATTGAAAAGACTCTCCTCTATTATTTTCAAGAGCGAATGTAATATGGCAATCAGAATGATACTCTCTAATTGCAGGAATAAACCTATTCGCAAGTAAGCAATCACCCAAACCTCCTTCTCCCCGGATAAGGATCTTAGATTGTGTCATAGAGGTCGTTTTGCTTTTCTTGTTTCTGAATATCTTTAACGTGAAGAATGCAGAAATGCTCAATAGGATCAGTAAGTAATCTAGCTTGATTATTAGCTCCACTTAAAACCTCGTGAACTTTATTTTTCCACTTAACATGGCCTTTTGTAGAAACAAAGCGAGACTGGAAATCAGGGAATCCTTCCCAGCCCATTTCGTTTATTGTCCAATTATATTTTTTGATATGATCTTCCGTTGCGCCACGAACAACATTAATCCTTGGAATCCAAAGGAGGTCGATGTCTCCCTTCTTAGCAACTGCCCTTAATGCATTTAATAAAGACGGTGGCATTTGTTCATCAGCGTCAACCTGCATCAAATAGGATTTTGTAGATAAATCAAATAAAGTATTTTTAAACTCAGAGAAGTCTTTTTGAAAGTCGAAGTAGTTTACTTTCAACCCGCAAAGTTCACAGAACTCTTCAATCTCTTTAGTTACTTTGTTCTTATCTGCCAAGATGACAATCTCTTCCTCTGGTAAAACATATGGCTCAAGTGAATTAATTAATCTTTTAAATTCAAAGAACTCGTCTGCTACTGTTATCCCGTAAGTGATCATGAAAAAACTCCTCCTAGGTAAGCACAACCTAGAAGGAGCGATATAAGTCACTTCAAAGCTTTACTTAACTTTGATCATTATATCTTTTTGTTCCTCTTTCTCAAGAGGTATTTTGATTCTCAATAGGCCATTTTTATATTCTGCCTCAATGGAATCCTTATCAACGTTCTGGTGCAAGGTGAAGTGCTTCTTGACAGATCGTCGAGATATTTTTCTATGGTAGAATTCAGCATC
>Ga0315320_10005463_pt1 | contig 10415 bp, 9 predicted proteins | sample M140m21515metaG_FD_203458 | JGI IMG/M metagenome (GOLD analysis project Ga0315320, IMG submission 203458) | Ammonia-oxidizing marine archaeal communities from Monterey Bay, California, United States - M1 40m 21515 | ecosystem: Environmental > Aquatic > Marine > Coastal | place: USA: California...
CGCCTCGTGCGTGAAGTTCGAGATGGTGAATGGTGAATGGTGAATGGTGAATGGTGAATGGTGAATGGTGAATGGTGAATGGTGAATGGTGAATGGTGAGTCTTTTTTTCCATTAGATGAAGGGTCAGTTGAATGATTGAGCTAGCAAGCAACGTATTGAATTTTACTTTTCCGGACGTCCATCCTGAGGCTGAGTTACAGATAAATTTCCAGCGAACTCTGCGCATCCCAGATGATGACCACGATTATCCGCTGCCACCTGGTTTGGGTACCTTCCCCATTCAGCACGTTGATGATCATGCTGCCAACGTTCCCTCGTCATGGCTGCAGCACGGTGGTGTGATGTTGCCGATGTTCCAGTCGGAAGCAATGTGGTTAGATTTCGATTCGTCATGGATCGAACAGAATGACGTAGCCTACCCGTTTGCGATCAAGGTCGCGGCTGGCAAGCAATGTGCTATCAGCGGTGAGCCGTGGAATGAGGGGGTAACGGGAAAACCGCAGAACTACATGGTGGCGCCAGAGCAGCCATGGTTAGACGGATTTGTCGTGGAGAAAGGTTGTATCCGGCAGTTCGTTGCGATGCCACTTGGGGCAGGTTATTCAGCCGAAGAGCAGATCACGGGAGCAGCCCAACACGGCGGGTTGCAGGTGGCGGTCTATCCCATGAAACGAAACGTTTTTGAGCGACGTTTCCCCAAAGTAAAGCGGGTGAAGGATATGCAATCGCACGATGTTTGTTACTCGATGCCCGAGTGCTGTTCGGCACCTGATATGGGGTTGGCACCTGGCGGCCGAATGAAGCAGGAAATCTACAGCGATCCGTACGACGTACATGATTGGGACATCGAAGCTGGTGGGCGTTGTTTTGTCCATCTGTGCAACTCCATGACTTGGCAATCGCTGACGGGAGAAGTGCCGCCACACCCAGCGCCGACAGCCAAGGTTTACAACAGTTCCGGTTTGCCGTGGTTTGACTACTACGATGACTCCATGACCGCGGTTGGTGGCTCGCCCATTTTGGCAAAACTGAAGAGTGTGGCGCAGCTAAGTGCAGAGAGAGAAGATGCCGCGCTGCCTGAAAACGAGTCGGTAACTCCCGGTAATCTGGTTCTTTGTCGCAAGGGGCTCAAGCAGGGGCAGGTACGAGAGGGGGCAATTTAAAACTTTGCGAACCGCTTGCATCCAGTGGCGATGAGCCGAACCCGGAAGCTTGAAAAGAAGGCTCGTGGATCTGATTCGGTTGGTTGGCTGCCTTTGCAGATCTCGCTGCAGTTCTCGCTATGTCAGCTGATTCGTGTTCTCTCAATTTCGTCGAGCGCAAAGCATGCAGAAGTGATGCTCTTGCCAGAAAATCTCTTTTTCCATGATTCAGCCGACGGGTTGCTTGGTCTCAAAGCGAGCCAGTACAGGCTCAGTGAGACGGTGAATCCCAATATCCCCACGATCAGCGATGGGACCAGTGAGTTTGAGATTAGGATCTCGTCGTAGCCCAGCGCAACGACCGCAGGAATCCACATGAGCCACCAAATGAACCCTATCAATACACCCGCTCGCAGGTAACCGGAACGCAGACGGTTGAGGTTCGTTCGGATTTCTGGCAGGGGGCGGCTGTAATCAATCTTTTGAATTCGGGTGCAAACGAGAATTGATTGAGCGACAATCAAGATGCCGTAAATATGCAGGATGACGCCGTTCACAACTCGAGATGGCATGTGTGTATTGGGAGCCCAGCAGTAGGCGCCGAGCACGATCAACGCAACGCCAACGACTATCTGTAGTACCTGCCCGCGAAACAGTGGTCTGAGTGACCTCTCAACGCGTTCGAGAAGCTCACGCCGTGTTAATAGTAGCCTGGCTGCCAGTTCTTGCTGTGCAAGTTCCGGTTCCGGGGGCTGGTCTGCTGATGTTTGATTTTTTGGCGAGTTGTCTGGCTCGTATGTACCGCCGGAGCGAGGATCATGAGCAAGGGTTCGTGCGAGGGCAGGATTTTTACTTGATGTGATTGACTGTACATCGGACTTGATCTGGCTCGCTTTTTGGTAACGACGTTGAGGTTCTTTCTCAAGTGTCCGCAGAACGACTTCGTCAAGACGCACATCAATTTCAACCTTTTTGGAGGGAGCGGCAAAGTACCCCATGGGTAATTCCCCCGTTAGCATTTCGTAAAACACCACACCCAGTGAATAGATGTCCGCTCGGTGGTCCACGCCGCGAGAGCTTTCCAGTTGTTCGGGTGCCATGTATCGAGGCGTGCCCATGATTTGGTGGGTGCCAGTGAGCTTTGTTTGATGAGTTTCGTTTCCAATGATTCGAGAGAGTCCGAAATCAGCGATTTTGACGACACCGTCTGAGGAGATGAGGATGTTCTCGGGTTTGATATCACGGTGGACGACCCGTTTGTCGTGCGCATACTGCAAGGCATCGCACAGGTGTGGCACGATGCTCAATGCTTGTTCTGGTGCCAATTGGCCGCCAGCGACGATCTCTCGAAGCGTTGTTCCATCAATGAACTCCATTAAAAAGTAATAGGTGTCACCGATATTCCCAAACTCAAAAACAGAAATGATGTTGGGGTGGCTGAGTTTTGCCAGTGTTCGTGCTTCCCGCGTAAAGCGTAAAGCAAATTTGACATCGTGCGAAAATTCTTCTGGCAGAATTTTAAGGGCTACAAATCGGTCGAGGCCAGGTTGCTTGGCTTTGTAAACGGCAGCCATTCCGCCCGTACCAACCAGCTCGATGATTTCGAGAGCCGGGAATAGTTCTGCCAGTCGATCGATGGTGGGTGGTTCGAAACCTGACGTGTTTTTTGGGCCGTCATCGATAGCGTCATTGACCGCTTGGGGGCTTTCAGGAAATCGTTCTAAATACTCCTGAAGCGCAGGTGTTTCCCCTCGCCGGCGTCGGTAGTCGTTGTCCAACACGATGAGTTCGGCCAGTAAAACATCTCGTTCCGCGGTTGACTTTTCTAACGCAACGACGGATTCAATTGTGACAGGCTGATTGGCTTGCCATTTTTGCTCGAAATCAGCACAAAGATCATCAATGCGTTCGAGAGTTTCAATCGGTAGTCGTTTGTGACGGATGTTCATGGAATTCAATCATTTCCTGCTGACATTTTTCGCGAATCAAATGCAGACGACGCTCAATCGTCCGCTCAGAACACTCAAACCGAGTTGCCAATTCGGCGTTTGAGTACCCTTCCAATTTGGCACCCGCTAAATCTCGTAGCTGCCCGACACCTAAATGGGAAAAAAATGATTCGACGAATTCTTGCATCATCAGCACCATCTCCGGAGACGGTTCATGTGCGATCGCTTCCAGCACTTCCTTGGTATCGTCAGTTGGCCCAAGTGGATGATGCTTGATGTCGCCCCCACGCCGCTGTCTGAGATCATGCCGCCGTTTGTCAATTACTTTTCTGCCAGCCATTCGTAGCAGTAGCTGCCACAGATCGTCTCGATCCGATAAATCGGGAAATCGACCTTTCTCAGCAGCATCATAGAAACTGTCAAATACACTCAGGACGATATCTTCCTCGTCCCGGATCGCTCGATTTTGGCCTTGTAATCGAGCACGGACCGATCGCACTAGACGATCAAAATAATGCTGCCAGATCTGGTTCGCAGCGTCTGGATCACCACTTTTCACCAAGTCGATCCAATGACTGACATTTGATGCTTTTGACATGGGTAACCGTTTTGGATGCTAGGTGGCAGCAACGTGAGAGGGTGTGGGAGTGGCTACCATCCGCGTGCATGGTAACACAGTTAACCCCGCTCACGAAGTTTCGTACCGGTTGATTGGAGGTTTGCAATCGCGGCTATTCGTTACGGTCTCCTTCGGTTTCAATCGCAACGCTCACAGTCGGATTTCATAAAGTGGATCGTAGCGGTTCAGGTTCTTCAGCATGCGTCCTGACAACGGTTCAGAACTGGGGGATTGGTATCCGTAGAACGCAACAGCGATTGGGCCAGCGATAGCTCTGGTTGTGTCTGCGTCGCCCAAGACATTGCTGACACGACAGATGCAATCCGCGAAGTTTTTGCTGGCCTGCATCCGATTTTTTCACTGGTCGAGAAAAGTTTGATTGAGACGACGCAAAAAGAAGAATTCCGTGGTGGAATTACATTTTGAGGTGTGAATGAGAAGGAAGCGTTTCGAGTGCGGGGCAGGGAGTTGAAAAAGGCATGATGGATCTCATCTTCAGCAATTAATTTGGATGCTCGAGACCGCTGAAAAGCCATTTGTGTCGATCTTGGTTATCGTGATGTTCCTGCCGGAACTGTCTGCAGTGAGACTCATGTCCAGGGAATCTTGTATCAAGCGTTTCAGCATGAACAACGCAAGATTTATAGGCGATTGAGCGAGTTGTTTTGCTGTGCATCAATAGCCAGTCCAGCGGGCCAGTCCAGCGGGATGATAGGCGGTGGATCACCAACCCAGTCAGTTGGGGCGTAGATACCGGTTGATTGGATTTCTTGCTGCTGGCGGTGAGGTGTTCTTTCTCACACTGCTCGGGGCTCGTCGCAAGAGGTACCCCATTTCACTCAATTCTGCTCTGTGGCCCAGTTCCATTCGCATTCAGGCTTGGGGATGAGGGGGTAACGAAGGATTTTGTGGCTTCGTTGGCGTGAATCACCGCGGGTGGCTGTAGTAAATGCACCTTTTCGACGAATAAGTGTTATTTGTACTGCCGTTAGTTACACTTCTGTAAGCCGATGCTACCCTAGGGTGTAACCCTTTGGTTTACATTTGAAGTAAGTGGATGTAATAAATACCATGATTTGGGTTTTGGCATGCTTGTTGCTCTAAAGCGAGATCACTTCTCAGCCAACTCTTAAAGGAGCATCTCATGACTCACCGTATCTTCCCCGCTGCCCTCTGTGTACTTGGTCTCGCCGGTCTTTTCTGTGCGGAGGTAAAAGCCGAGGATCGCCATTCATACGTGAGCAAGGTTCAGGGTAGTGCCAAGGCTGCAGCGAAGTCTCGCTTCCTCGTTGATTTCAAAGAGAAGTGGGTGTACTCACCTAAGGTAAAGATGTGGACCAATTCTCGCGGTGAGGCGATGTCTGCTGATGAGTTGCTTCGGCAGGGCAAGATTTCTCTTCGTCCCGTGGGTTCCACTGGTGATCAGGATGACAAATCAACTGTGGTTCCATCGGTGCAGTTGGTCAGCACTTCTGCCAGCCCGAATCAACGAACCCTCAAGCCAGTTTCAAAGCCGCGCAAAAGTCCCTTTGTCTACGTTTGGGATGAATCAAAGGAAAACAAGATCCGAGTCATCTGCACCGGCTTTGGGACTTATCACAGAGGCGTTAAGCGTTGAGCCTGGGTCACTGTTTCTGATTTACAAGCGTTCGTAATGCTTCGCCCTGGTTAATGTTGTTTCTCGTCTAAATGCAAATGATCCGTCATTGGCTCAACTGGGAAGCCCGAAACGCACCGGAGCGTCCTTGGCATGATTGAGGGCAGCAATGAGGTGAGGGTTTGTTGGCTTCTTTTGTGATGCCAAATGCTCAGTGCTCTGGTCGTAAGCATTGAGGTTTCTGTTCGCGAGTCTGCTGTTTCTGGTCTATCAATTTTTTCTTGTTTGCTATTCGTTCAAAGTTGTCTCATCACGGGGGTTGGCATGTTGTGGAAAGTACTGCGCGTCGATGAGCACGAGGTGTCGCGGATTGGGGCACGCCGGGTCCTAGATAAACCAGATTTTCACGTGTGTGCCGATGTGTCTACGTTTTGGAAGCCAAGTCTTGTCTGAGAGACGAGGAAATTGAGTTGGTACTGCTTGATCTGCCGCTTGTAAAAAATAGGGGCTTTGATCTTCTCGAGCATATTCAGCGGCACTGCCCAGCTGTCTCGGCAGTTATTTTGACTGCGCATGACAATCCAACTTTTATTGCTCGGGCTTCTGTGTTGAACGCCACGGGCTACTTGATGAAAAATGCTCCGGTTAACGCGTTGTGTAGCCAGTTGGTCAGCATGATGGCTGACGAATCGCTTTTTCTGCGTTGCCTGCTGGATTTCCTCTCACCCCACGCGAAAGTCAGGTGCTAAGTTACTTGGCACTTGGGTTGAGCAATAAAGAAATAGCGTTTTCTTCGAATGTTTCCATTGCGACGGTGAAGGAGCATGTTCAACGCGTCATTCGTAAGACTAACGCGAATGATCGGACTGACTTCGCGGTACGCACTATCAAGTCCAGCATTTTGCAAGATATTCGTTTGTGCGCAGAGCTGGGCGTGTTGGCGCTCGCCCGTCCAGATCAATCTATTCCTTCCACTGCAGAAAAAGGCTGAAGGAACCCATTGGAAATCTGAAAATTAGAAGCAGGCTTCTTCATTGCCGGCACATTTCCTCTTTAGCACGTGAAGGTTTATCTCATGATTATACTAGCTTTTTTCTCCGTCTTTGCTGTCGGCTTCTTGGCCGGCATTTTGGACCTTGATGGGTCTTGTCAGTGGCCATCAATCAGCTCCATAGTAACTTGTTAGGACACCGCCTTTCTTATGGCTTCGCGCACTTCATTCACATGCACTTCCATTCATTGGCAGGGAGCGAATGCTGGGGGAGCGTTTTTTGAGCGGCATCAAGTCACTCAGTTTTTTTGCCGAACGATATTGCATTGTGCTAGGTTGCATGCAGGATTTTCTGTGATTGAATCTGCCCTGGGGCAATCAATAACTGATTAATAAACCCAAGTGAATTCGGCTGGGTGGCTGTTGGTAGACAGCTGGAAGCCTACTTAATTGCCAGGCGTAGTCGCATCGTACCGAGAACGTTGGGGCAATGTCGTACCGGAAACCGAGGCCAGTGCCCTGCATGTTGATACTGCTTGCTTCATCGGGTAGCAGTGTGTGATTGAAGGCTTGCCCGGCATCAAGGAATGTCAAGGATCGAAGTTGACCTCCCCACAGGCACATGCTTGGCGACCAGAGTTCGATATTCGCAAAGTAGCCTGAGTCGCCGACGACGGAAAACAAATCGTAGCCACGGATTGAATTGTAGCCACCAAGTCCGAGTTGCTCGGTCGGTAGCAGGTTTGCTTCGGATAATTGGCCGGTTAAGCGGGCGGTGAGTTCGAAGCACCATGGAAGCTCAATGATGCGTTCGGACCAGGCACGGGCATAGGCATAATTTGCGGTTGCAAATGCTCGGACCTCCTGAAATGCGGCGTCGTTATTCTCTGGCAACCAGTCACCCGGGCTGAAGAAGCCGTCAATTCCATAGGCAAAGCGTCCGTTGTTGCATTCACGCCGTTCAAGGTAACCCAACATGAACTGCAGGACTTGCGCGTTGGAGTTGAATACTGAGATACCGCCTTGGTCCAGGTTGTTGTTGGTCTCCTTGATATCAAACCCTGCCGTGATTGATTTTTCGCAGGTATCTGTGACAACTAGTTCGCGATACCACCGGTTCAGGATTTGCCACGTTCTACCGCGGTTGTTGATCCCTACGAGTGGGGATTCAAATTCGGCATAGCTGGCATAGGTGCTTAGTATGTCGCGGTTGTGGAGTGCTTTGGAGTAGAACGCCGAGTGTGCCTCTAATGATTCAAAGTCGCTGCTCGCCGTGTACTGGTAGCCAATGTAATCATCTTTGCAGAATGCGTTATACCAGTTAATTCCGTAGAAGGTTCTCTCTAACCCAAGTGCCTGATTGCCGGTGTCCTCGTAGCCTGAGTAGATTCGGACCGGTCGCTCATCGCGGACATTAAAGATCACATCCGTCTCGCCGGCATTTTCGCCCGGGGTTAGTTCCAGGTCAATGGTTCGGAATGGGTTACGGTACAGCCACCGTACTTCGTCGTTCAGTTGTTTCTCAGAGATCGACTGGCCGGGGCGAAGGAATAGTTGATTTGCCAGCATTTGGTTATCGAAGTAGCAAGCACCCTGTACGCAGGCCCGACCAATTTTTCCTTCACGTACAAGGATCTGAATCGTTCCATCCGTTACGTCTTGAACAGGAACGCTGATGTCCACGACGGGGCGGTCGTATTTTCGGTACAGAAGGATAAGGTCTCGAATGAGCTCATTGAGACTTAGTTGGCTGACAGGACTGCCAAGGTAAGATTCTGCGATCTTGCGAAATGCCTTCGTGTTCGCGACGCGGGAAGGTTGGTCAAAGCTGATTGCAACTCCAAGTTGATCGCCCGCATTCTCCACGACGTTCTCATCGTTATCAAGAAAAATTAAACCTAGTAATTCCTGAACAACGACTTGGTCATCACCCGTTACATCTCGTGCGGCGTCAGGAAGTGGCTGCGGACTTTCGTTCAGCTTCGGCAGACGCGGAAGGTACCGATAACGATCGTAATTCTTCCACAGTCTCAGTTCGTCTTGGCTAGTTGCATCTTGAGTTGAGAGGAGCGAAAAAACTGAGGTTAGTAGGAACGCGTATAGCAGAAGCGGTCTTCGCGTTCGGTGTGCGCGTTCCATAACAGAACTTCCTTTCTTATGGCCTTGAATTGGTTGCGGAATCTCCTTGAGGGGATGGGAGGGAAATCCCGCAGGTTCTTTTCATCGTGCTCAGCGTGAACACTCGTAGACAAAAGCTCGAAAACAACGCTTTGTGCGCGATGAATGGCTTATGGGTAAGAAAAGGTCTGCTTTAGGTATTGCCGATAATCCGAGGTCGGCTTGTGCGGAATTTGCTTCCTCACAGGGTGCAGGAATTAGGCCAGTATTGTCAGGTTCCGGAACCGCTGCAGTCGTCAATTTCCGCGTAGTTGAGCGATTTGCTTCTCGCAGTCCTGACGACCAGGAAACATCGCATTGCTTGCCAACGCTGCGGCTAGTGCACTCTGGGCCGCTGCCGTCTGTCCGCGGGCTAAATAAATCAGGCCCGAGTAGTATGTTTCTTGTGGTCCAATTCTGCTCCCTACTGGAACAGATCGAAGAACAACTTCCGCGTCAGCAGAGCGATTGTTGCGGAACAGCGTCCAAGCGTAGGTGATTATTGCATTGACGGCTGCTTTTGTCTTTGTCTTTCCAACAACATTGTAATTTCTGCGAGCGTATTGGAGCCCCAGTTTCCTCTGGTTCCCGTCTTCAGACTCGGCAAGAATTCGAGCTAGTTCGTCAACTGCGGTAACACTATTCGGATGTGCCAGTACCACAGCGCTGGCTGTTTTTTCCGCCGTTTCAGTATCGCCTTCAAGGTGTTGTAGTTTTGCTGTTATGATTCCGACTTCTGCAGCCTTGGGATTGAGTTTTTTCGCAGCCTCAACGTTCTCTTTTAATAGGCTCAAGTTCCCGGTCTTTATCGCACGAGACGCGATCGCTAGCCTTACTCTTACGTCGTCGGGATAGAGTCTTGCAGCGGTGCGCATCTCCTGCGTGGCTTCCTCTTTCATTCCTGACTCACCGAACAATCGCCCCATGACAATTTCCATGGGTGCCGAATTTGGCTCGAGCTTAGCCAGCTTTGAAAACATTTCTCGGGCCTGTTCGTATTTTCCCTGTTTGAAATAGATTCGCCCGAGGCTGCCAGTGATGACAGGTGAGTCTGGGACCACTTGTTCCCAGTCCTTGAGGTGTTCTTCTGCCTTCGAAAATTGCCCGCGGATCTCGGCGAGTGACGCCATGCCAGCATGGACCCGAATTGTTAGTGCCTCGTGCCTTTTCGGGAATTTGGTGATTCCCTCTAGGAGAGCTTTACCTTTTGAATAACCCAGATCAGCGACTGTCCGCTGCGCATCTTTTAGTGCAAGGTCAGCAAGCAACACATAGGCTTCAGGATCTTCGGGATTATTGGTGACTGCCGAGTCAAGGGCTGCCGTTGCCAAGGCAGTCCTGCTGGTTGACAAATACAGAATGGCGAGGAAGGTATCAGCTGGTGGCAAAGCAGGCTGCGTCTTTCGGGCGGCCTGCAGTTTCTCACGGCACTCCTTGATGCGGTTCGCCTTGAATAGGTTAACTGCATCGCTGACACCCTCTAGGTTGGCCGAGGGTTGTTCTCCGGAAGTAGATTCGTTAGCCGCTTCGTTCTGGGCCAGGCAGGGACTTGAAAACCAAAGGCACGCGGACAGGACCGCCATATGAAAACGGGTTCGTCCGCTAAGTCTCATGGAAAACATCGTCTGCAACTCGCTGCAAGCGTACTGAAGAAACTGGATGACTGTATTCTTTTAGGTTAACCGCAGCAAATTGCTGGTCGTCTTAAACCCCGGAAAAATCAAGGAGAAAACGTATCGTAGCTGGAACTGCCGGCAATTTCGCCTTGACCGGCGGCGTCTGTACGTACCGGAGCCCCGTATTCAAGGGCACCGACTCCGACGCCGACTGGATAAATCGGTTCGTAACGGAAGCCGATCGCGTTGTTGGCGACGGTGATTTCAGCACCCTGAGAGTTCTGGTAGGTCAGCGTGCGAGTGTCACCTGCAAGTACAGTCACGGCCTGGGTTGGCGTGAGCG
>Ga0315320_10005465_pt1 | contig 10414 bp, 11 predicted proteins | sample M140m21515metaG_FD_203458 | JGI IMG/M metagenome (GOLD analysis project Ga0315320, IMG submission 203458) | Ammonia-oxidizing marine archaeal communities from Monterey Bay, California, United States - M1 40m 21515 | ecosystem: Environmental > Aquatic > Marine > Coastal | place: USA: California...
CTAAGCTAAAAGGTAATTGTGTTGTTTCATCTTTTTGGGTGCTAAACTCGCTGATAATGTCAAGTGCAGCGTTAACTTCACTATCCATATCCATTTGGTCGTATTGTGAATATCTCTCAACACGATTAGGTTGTCCACTGTATACTTCAGGTAGCCAACTTTGGAAACGACTAGAACTACTAGGTTTCATTTCTTGGCCTTGTCCTTGATAGACAGTAAAGTGTTTTTTCCAGCTCATATTTTTCTCTTTATTTGTTTATAACATGTATTTATCGATATGTCAATGGTGTTTTAATTGTCACTGTTTGGGTCGTCATTGGGCATATTCAGAAACCGTCGTAACATCTCTGAAAAAGCTGAATTGTCCATGGCCTCTGCCATATCCGCTACAGCGTCAGTTAATCCTTCTATGGCAGGTTTTACTATTGTGTCAACAGCCCCTGAATCCATTCCTGCTTTTATAAATGCCGCCATCCTTGCTCCATCAGCTACCGTCCCCAGGTCAATTCCTGCGCCTTCTAATAGAGCATTTACCATATTAGTTTGTGCTATCGCTTTGTCTGCAGCACTTGGATTACCAATATCCGAAATTGTAAATACTATACCTGCAGCGCCACTTGTATTAGCGTTAAACTGCGTTACCATATCCATAAATGATCTAAACCCTTCATTACTGGGGAAATTAGAAAGTGAATCAACAAAACTCGAGAAGTTAGAATCAGTAATACTTGGAATTTTAAATGCGTCTAATATACTGTCCATTAATGTTACTCTAAATTGTTCTGCGGCTATGTTCATTGTAAGTCGAGTAGCAGTAAGGTCTATATCTCGTTGCTCGGCAGCAGTTGGCGCTCTTCTTGCGTCCTCTAATGCTTCAGCAGTATAACCAATAGCATCAGCAGCCATCTGAATTGCCAAGGCTGCAGAATTATTAGCTATAGATAACCTGTTTAATTCTGGACTATCTATATCTTTCATACTCTGTGATAAATTTCTCATAAGCTCAGTAACACGTTCTGAATCGCCTGCTTGTATTGCATCAGTGACTTGTTGAATACTGCCTGCTAGGTTTACATTTACACTGGAAAACAACCCACTGAGCTCTGCGGCGCCGTCAACTTGTCCAATATTGCCTCCAACTAAGCCATTTTTAATTAAATCTTCTATCATAGCTGACCCAGCAGATCCTCTTCCGCCAAATAGTGTTGTATCACCAGATGCTCTTTGAAACGCTGCAAGCTGTCCTGCATCAAACCTCCGCTGAGCCATTGCCATTTGGGAATCTCGTCTCATTTCAGTTTGTGCTTTTATTCTATCAGCTAAATCTGTACCAGTGGCGGCGGCCATCGCTTCTTGCAATCTTAAATTTTCTTTTATCGAGCTAGCAAGCGCAACACGGTCCATATTTTCATTTGCATTTAGCGCACTAGCTCGTCGTCTTATTTCAATTTCATCTGTTAAGACTGCCGCTAATTCATCTGCGGCCATACCAAAATATCCTAATGATTTTGTTTGTTGTTGTAATTCACTATTCAACGCAACAAAATTACGAGTGCCTTCAATAGTATTTTTTCCCAAGGATCTTATAGTTTGGCCATTATCTGTAACAATTTTACTCAAAGTTTCTAGTCCAAGCCCAACTTCTGCAGCATCGGCTCGCAACTGTTGTAGGTTCATTCCAACACCAGCACCGACTCGACGTAAGGCTCCCATGGTATTACCAAATTCTTCAAGTATACCGAATAAACTACCAATTGAAGCACCTGCAACAGCAAGTCCAGGCACTGATCCAAGTAGCCCGTCTTTGCCCAGTAAGTCTGTTACACTTTCTTTACCAGAAATGCCACTCAATGCATTTTGAGCACCAGTAGTCCCCCTAGTAAGCATTCCTCTTGTGCTGTCTTTTATTTGTCGACCTAGACTTTTAGTTTCTTTAGTTTGTTGATCTATTTTAGTAATTAATTGGTCAGCAGCTTTACTTTGTTCTTGGCTTAGTTTAACCTCAACTCCCATATGGCTTGCTATTTGAGAAAGAATACTGTTTGACTCAGAAGATTCACGAGCAATATCTTGTTGTGTTGTTTCTAACGCAAAATCCGGAACGTCAATAGTTATTGAAGTCCCACCATATGGTATTTGTATTGCCGCCATTAAGTACTCACTTTTCTAGATAAATAAACTTATATATAATGTATTTATAGGATTAAAATGACACAATCACTTAGCGATTTTTATCGTACAAAAGAAATTTACACCAAACTTCCATCTGGTGGAAAATGGTATACTAGCCCAGTAAAGATAACAGACGACGGCGAAATTGGTGTTTATCCAATGAGTTATAAAGATGAAATGTTATTAAGAATCCCTGATAGCTTGTATAATGGAGAGGCATTGTTTGATGTGATAAAGAGCATCTGTCCAGATATTGCTGACCCATATGAAATTGCAATGATTGACGTTGATGTTATCTTAATTGCTAGTCGTATTAGTACCAATGAAGGGCAAATGCAAGTAACAGCTACATGTCCACATTGCAAAACTAGTGAAAACTACTTGCTTGGTATTACTAACATTCTTAGCCAAATAAAGGTGATTGACTCGATTGAAATTGATTTACCCAATGAGCTAAGTGTTAAGTTTAGACCCAATACATTAAAAAGTATCAACGCAAATCAAATTAAAGTTACTGAAGCAAGTTCAATCACTAATAATTTAAGACAAGACTTGCCTCCAGCAGAAGCAAAAAAGGTTTTTGAAGATAGTTTAGGAAAAACTACAGCTGCTAGTTTATTACTCATTGCAGATAGTATTGAATGTATAACTTTACCAGATGGATCAGTAGTATCTGATATACAGGAAATAATTCAATGGCTATACAACATTGATAGTGGTACTATGAAACAATTACAAAAAGCCAATACACTGCAAAATGTCAATGGCATTGATGAAATGTTTAACTTTGTGTGTAGTAATGAAGAATGCCAAAAAGGCTTTAAAGCACCGGTTGAATTTAACCCATCTTTTTTTTTCACCAACAACTAAGGTCATCTGATGACATAACACCGTTAATTGAAGCGTTGCAACAAGAAGCCAAATCCATGAGAGAAGCAGTGTTTAAACTAATGGTGTATAGTGAGGGTGTATTTAACTTACAAGATCTATATGCATTGCCATTGTATCAACACGACGAGATCATGGAATCATTCACAGAAAAATCTAAACAACAACAAGAGAGATTAGATCAAGCCAAAGGTAAGAATACTCAAACTTTTTAATCTGAAGTGTTCATTTATATCTAAGTAAGTTTTATCTTTATCTGATGTCTTACGACATCATCAATCTTCACTATCGTTCGATTGAATCATTTCATTCAATACATTCGAATATCATATCATATCATATATCATTATGATATATATATTATTGATCATTACCATGATCTAAAGTCGCACTTAGCCTGATTTAGGCCAAGCACGACAAAAGAGTCTGATATTACCAGTCACCTTGTACACCCTTATAGCAAAACTAGTAAACTAGCAGAGGCGGTTATGCTGTACCCCTTTACATGCTGCTTTCAACGCAAGCTACCAAGTTGCAATAAAGGCTACTAACTTGGAAATACTCGTGGGTTACAATGGCGCAGTAGAGCCCACTCATTTGGTTTGTGTCCCCCAGCAAGTTCCGTTGTCTAACCAAATCAATGGCGACTCCTCAATGCTTTTTGTAGAGGGGGTATATTATTTTTTTAGAGATTCTTTAAGAGCCTGAGATCCGCCAATGCGGACATTTATGATGCCGTTATAGTATTCGTCAGTAAGTAAAACTTCTCTGTCGAATTGTTCTTTTGCCTCACGGTAGGAAAGTTCGCCACGTGTAGTACAGAAATATAAAATTTCTCTACTAAAGTTTTCAGTGCCTAATTCAGCTACATCTGCCAATAAGTGTTCTGAAGATCCCCAGTAAGTCTGCCAGTCGCTTTCCACTAGTGATTTTCTTTTACGTTTTTTGCCTTTAAGGGGTGGCCTAGTTTTTTTAAACTTGGCTAATTTTTTGCCTATATATTTTTTGTTGTTAGTCAGATTAGTAATGATGTATACAAATCCAATATATTGGTCAGCTATCTCTTCAACAAGATTGCCATTGTATTTCCATTGCATGTATCGTATATATCATTTGTCATCATAAATCTACTGATTATGGTACTAAAATTGTGTTTTTAGAATTTTGAATGTTTGTTGCCAATTTTTTACTGTATATGAGTTGCCATTTTCAAGTTTGTTAACTGCCATTGCTAGTGTATAATCGTTGCCGCCAGGTATAATTTTATCGCCAAAAAAATGTATAGTGTCTTGTGCCTCAAAGTATTGTATTATTTGTGCCTTATCTTTGCCTTTTTGTGTAATGTCTATACTTACTGATCCACCAATCACTGCAGATGATTTGTGTCCAAATAAGTTATTAAATGCTTCTGCTATTTCTTGTCTTTCTTGATGTTGTTTATCCCATGTACTGTATGTACTACGGTCTAATTGAAACTCGCCTACGCCAATAACACTAAAGTTTGCGCAACCAATTCGTGTTTCAATACTGTTTACAGAATCAGAAACTTTGTTAAAATAATCAGATGCTTTTACTTGTTCCATAAGGAACCAGTATTCTTCTTGTGACAACGACCATTTACTTTTGTATACGTCCTTGCCATCCTGTACAACATGATTGCCACTACTTAAAAATAGTGTATCAAATCTTTCAGTTAAGTTTTTTCCTAACTGGCTTTCAACTTTGGCATAGTCACTGCCTGTACAGATACTGCATGAGTACTTTTCAGTAAACTCATGCATAAATTCTTTAAACTGTGGGTCAATATACTCTCTGGCATCAGTTAGTGTGCCATCGAGATCAAAAATAAAGTCAATCGTCATCTATAACTCCATTATTATACAACTTAGCCCAAATGTCAATCGGTAAATCACCTTCATCACGTAAATTTTTACGTTTTGTATCTATATACACATCAATATCATCAAGTGTAATTGTGGATCCAGTATATGTTGGTGAAGATATAGTACTAGTATCAATAGTTATAGTTGGTGTACAGATCGACGAATCATACGTTACTGTGTCTGTGTCGCCTGACAGCGTGATGTCTGAAATAGTCACTGTATCTGTAGTCATTATTATCTGTCTCCATATAACTTATACCAAATATCAATTGGTAATATTCCGTTAGAAAGCAAAAATACAGGATGCTCAGGACTAGGTCTGCTACGTACTGTTTTGCCTTTATCAGGAGACTCAAATATCATGCCTCCTAGACTTTGTAGTAAATCTTTGTCTATATCATCCAGCAATATCTGAAATCTCCGTGTCTACACTAAACGAAGTAAATCCGTTTTCCTTGATAACTTGTAAGATAGTATTAACTCTACCCTGTAGCTCATCTCGATGTGAGATAAGGAAAACGTTTTTACCACGTTCACGTTCCATTTTCTTTAGTATACTAAGGGCACTGTCAACACCATTGGTATCCATACCACTATCAACAAGCTCGTCAATAGCAAGGAAGTTAATTGGTGTATTCATGTTTTCAAATACATCTCTAAAACTCCAACTGAGACCAAGTATAAGTCTGTTACGCTCGCCTCTGCTTAGATTGTCAAAGTCTAGTTCTCTACCTAGTTCTGTAATTTCTACATTCAGATCTGGTTGGAATTGAACCTCATGTGGTAGTCCAAGTTTAGTCAAATAGTAAGCAAGTCTAGAATTTAGATACTGTAAGTTTTGCTCAATAATACGTTTACGTATAAAGCTATCTTTGTTTGTTAATAGTTTGTACAGGAAGTCTTGGTGTTCTTTTATTTGCACAAGTTCATTCATCTTGTCCCAACTAATTTCTTGTAGTGCAGTCTCCTTTAGACTATTAATTTGTTCTTGATATGTATCATTTTCATTTTGCTTATTTGAATACTCAGATAGTAACTTATCAACTTGGCTTTGGTGTTGATATGCTTCTTGCTCTGTATTATACAATGTGGCTGGAATTTGTCCTAGTTCGCCAATTTCAGCTATAACTGTTTCATGTTCTATCAACTGTGTATTGTTTGCTAACAATTGCATAGTGGCTTCCTGCTTTTGCTCTTCTTTAGCAGCAAGTATGCTTTCTTGTTTGTCGTCGTGCATTTCTTGACCACAAGCATAGCACGTATGATCTTTAAGTAGCTTAATTTCGTTGTTAAGTTTAGCAATAACTTTTTCTTGTTTTGCGTCATCAGTATTAATTTTACTAATCCAACGGTTAGCTTCGTCTAGCTGACTTTTCTTTTTCAAGTATTCAGCTAGGTGTTTGTGATTTTTTAGTTCTGCTTCAATATCAACTTTGTCTAATACGTTGATAGCTACTTCTAGTTCTTGCAGACTTTCTTGTTTTTTAGTTTTCCAAAGCGTTTGTCTACGCTCAAGGTCACTAATACTCTTCGCAATTGTTTGATTTGCGTCTTCAACTGCCTTAATTCGATATTCTTCTTCTTTGATTGCATCCTTGTTCAACCTTTGTTTTTCTTTAAGAGCCTCTGCTTTTTCACTTAGCATAGTAATACCAAGTAGCTGTTCGATAATAGCTCGCTGATCGTTAGCTCGCATACTAAGGAAGGGCTCTGTATATGTATTTAAGGCGACAATATGTTTAAACATATCGTGACTCATTTCAAACAGTTTGTCTACTTGAGTTTGTGTTTGACGATTCTCACCTTGCGCTTCATTGCCGCTATCAGTGTCTATATCGTCAACATAAAACTTAAAGATATTAGGCTTGCGTCCACGCTCAATGCGATACTGTACACCATCCTTTTCAAAATCGAGTGTAACTAACATTCCTTTGCCGTTAGTTTTATTGATAAGATTGTCTTTACGTATGTTTGTTAGCGCATTTCCATACATAGCATAGCTTAATGCGTTAATAATAGTTGTCTTACCAGTACCGTTACGGCTACCATCTCCACCTAAGTCAACATTGTTTCCTAGTACAAGTGTAAGTCCGTTGTCGTTAAACCGCACAGCTTGGGTAACATTACCCACACTCATGAAGTTTTTTATCGTAATGTCTTTAATAATAATCATAGGTTGTTATATATGTCCACTAGTAATTTTTTGTCAATCATTTCACTATCTACAGCGTTTAAGCTATTATACACTATTTGGTCTACATTTTCAACCTCAATATCATCAACTTGTCTCCAATCTTGTGCGTGTTCTTCTTTTTTACTAGGCATCAGTGTAATATCACGTAGTTGATATTGTTCTGCGAATGTTTCCTTGATAAAATTTGCTTCTTCGTATGTAATGTTTACATCTAGTACAGCACGACAGTAAGTATTGTGGTTTAAGATGTTTTCAGCATCATCAATTAGCCTACTAAGTGGTACAGTACGATATCTAGGTCCATCAAAGTCAAAATATTCTGGCTTTCCGCCCCAAGATAGTTTCATCATGCCTCTATCATCGTCCCAAGCATCAGCATAGTTGTGTGGAAACGGTGATCCCAAGTAATGGATATTACCTTTGTGCTGGCGCTTGTGAAAATGTCCACTGAATACATATTCAGGAGAAGATAAGTGTTGTACATTAATCCCTCCGTGATCTGGCATCTCAACCATTGCGTTCATCTTAAAGTGGGGCAATTCAAAGTGACCAAACATATATCGAGCTTGTACTTTGTTAATGCGTTTCCATTCATCACCTACTAACCAAGGTACTAATGCTACATCATCTTGTTGTAGTATATTTTCCACTAGTGTAACGTTGTTAAAAACTCCAGCGTAAGGCAAACTATTAAGGTCTCGCTTTTCTCGATAGTATAAGTCATGGTTGCCCATAATCATATATACCTTTTCAAAGTTTTCGCTTAGTTTCTTTACAGCTTGTACGCTGTGATTTAGTGTACTAATATTAATGCCTGATCTATGGTGATGAAAGTCACCTAAGAAAATGCAAGTTTCGCAGTCTTTACTATTATCGACAAACCAGTCAATAAACTTGTTACAATCATCATTGTATTGTTTACTGTTGTTTTTTTGTCCATAATGGATATCACTAAAGCAGGCTGCTCTATTAAAAAATGTCATAGAATACTTTCCATTATTGTATAATGCCAATTTACAACGTTATTGTATGATTGTCAACTAGAAATTTGTTCCAGTAGCTTCTTTGCGATCTTTCTCGCTTTTTTCGTCCCATTTTGCCTTTTCAGCCGCCTCATGGTCAAGTTGTCTACTAAAGCTAGGATTAAATCCGTTCTCTTGAAGTAAGTCATCACGTATATTTTGATTACGTTTCTCAAGGTTTAGTACTCTTGTAAAGCTATTAGTAACAACTGCCGTATAATATGCAAACGGATTTTGACTTTTAGCTTCGTTAAATTTTAAACCTATCTGAGATAGTTGCATAAGAGCATGACTGCGCATTTCATCTACATAAGTGTATCCACGCCAGTTACTACGCATACTATATCGTTCACATAGTTTGATATACATTTTTGCTAATTCGTTTGTTGTATTACCATGTGTTGTACTAAATGCTCCATTATCAATACCACCTTCCCAGTGGCTTCGTACAACTTCTTGTACTTCTCCATTGCGTTTAGCGTAGTGTTTGAATGGTGGGAAGTTAACCTTGACGTGTCGGTCTGCTACTGTTTTTGGATTAGTTTTACGTTTATCATCACCAGGTACATGTTCAAAGGTCATTAAGCGAAAAATTAGATCATCTGGATTGATATCTTCTGGATTGACTCTTGTGTCAATTTGCTTTGGTTTGTCTTTAACTCGTTTACCACTAGCTTGCCATCTTTTGTATGATTCTTCATAGCCTTGTGAACTTAGTACACTAGCTCTATTTTCTCTTGCTTGTTGAATTACAGCTGGATCAAAAATATCTTCGTATTCGTCTATAATGATATCAAATCTAGCATATTCATCATCCACTAAGTGGCAATATGTTAGTTTACTTTTGTGAATTTCTTTTAACATATCCTTATTGTTAAGATAGTTTTGTTTTCTCATAAATCTTTCCTTAGGTTACTACGAATATAACACATATTTTATTGTTGTCAAGTTCTTCTAATTATACTAGCACTTATTCGTGCTATAAATAGTATTATAGGAGAACGAAATGAGATACTCACAACTCAATGAAGCTGAAGCAACTGATATTGCTGTGTTCTATGGCGGAAGGTTTCAACCTATGCATAGTGGGCACCATAAAGTTTATATGGACTTAGTTCGTAAGTTTGGTTCTTCTAATGTATTTATCGCTACTACAATCGCCAAGAATGCACAGCCAGAAAAAGATCCGTTTAGTTACGAAGAAAAAACTGGTATTATGACTGACATGTTTGGTGTGCCAGCTGATAAGATTATACGTACTAGTCCGTATCAGCCTGACGTTAGCGCAACTGGTAAAGATCCAAACAATACTGCGTTACTGTTGGTATTCAGTGAAAAAGATGCTGGACGTTTAAAAACAGGTGGCTATTTACGTATGTATAAAGACGGTGAACAATTAACATCAAGTGACGAAGCAGGTTACATTTATACTGTTCCTGTTAAAGATGATGGGCGTAGTGCTACTACGTTTAGAAATGTAATGCGTATGGATGGCATTGAAGATAAAAAGAAGCGTGAAGCATTTGAAGACTTCTTTGGCTCATTTAATCCTAAAGTGTACGATTTTGTGAAAGGTAAATTGAATGGCGATCAATAATGCAAATAGAGCAAGACTAGAAATGTCTGGAAGCAGCACTTTTTATTTTCAAGGACCTGCAGCAAAACTTGAAACAACAAATGGTATTGTATTTGCAAATCAACCAGACATTGTTTACGGTCAATCAGTAAATCAGTCTCCAGTTAGCTTAACACACACTAACTATACAACTTATGCGTATGGCGGAACACCTAGTCCAACTATACAAGTAACAGCACAGTTCAGTAATGTTACTCAAGAAGAACATGAATATACACAAGGGGTTATCCACTTCTTGCGCAGTGTAACAAAAATGTATTATGGATTAAAAGAATCTGGTCCAGTACCAGCTGGTACTCCTCCGCCTGTGTTAAAATTTAGTGCCTTTGGTAGTAATCAATTTAATAACGTACCAGTGCTAGTTGGAAGTTTTAACGTACCTTTTCAAAGTGATACTGACTTAGTTGAAGTAGGAGGGCAAGCATTGCCAGCACTACAAACTATTGCACTAGACTTACTAGTAACAGTTAATCCAGCTAAACAGAAAAAAGAGTTTAGCAAAGCACAATTTGTTACAGGTAGTTTGTATAGTCAAGGATTTATCTAATGAGAGCAAAATATTCAAGTACAAGTAACTATTCAGATACATCACTAAACATGAAATACTTAGAACAATATA
>Ga0315320_10005466_pt1 | contig 10414 bp, 10 predicted proteins | sample M140m21515metaG_FD_203458 | JGI IMG/M metagenome (GOLD analysis project Ga0315320, IMG submission 203458) | Ammonia-oxidizing marine archaeal communities from Monterey Bay, California, United States - M1 40m 21515 | ecosystem: Environmental > Aquatic > Marine > Coastal | place: USA: California...
CATCAGGCTGGCTTCGACAGGCATTTCGTTTCCGGAACCGCACAACTCGTTGGAGTCCCAGTTTTCGCCATCCGGGTATGTCTCGTAGTTACACAGACAATCAACATATTGGGTCGTGGCTTCGCCGGTTTCAGGGAATGGGCAGTCTCCTGCGACACCGGTGTAGGTGTTGTCGGTGGGCATATCGTAGCCATTCCAGCAACTGGCCCAACAGCCGAGTTGTTGAGCGAGCCCGTGAGTACTGTTGTCGTCTTCTGCAGTGACGGGCATATCCACAAAGCGTCCGGCTTCACCCGGATCCACATCGAGCGTGAAGCCACCGTCAAAGTTCATGTTGGTTGTCGTGAAGGCCATATTGAAGTCGACGGGGCGACGGGCGTTTTCCATGGCCGTCACAAAAGCGGGCATCTGTTCGATCATGGCCGCTGAGTATTGGGCTGTGGAGCCCGAGTTGTCGACCACAAAGAGTATGTCTGCCGCGACGCTGAAGGCACCACCTCCATCGCTTTCGTTGTCGTTGTCGTTTGGCTTGAACACAGAGCAGCCCGTAGTCAGCAGGGCGAGGACCCATGTTCTGAATGATAGAGAATAAATCATCTGCACCTCATTTTAGGAAAGTGTCCGTTCTTCGATGATAATAGAGGAGGTTCACTTCGCATGCTGCGCAGATTCAGGGAAATTCGTCTGAAGTCCGTTTGGCTGGCGCCGATGGTGTTGTTGCACAGGAGCCAACCGATGCTGACCACCAATACTGCCCTTGCTGATGACGACCTTCAGGTCGCCCCAATTCTGATGGAAGCCCATCCTCAAGTACGGGTTGAATACGCGAATGTGGAAGACTTTCTGGTGGACTACACTTCGAACCAAACCATTGGTGGCATGTTCATTAAGACGGCCAAACCCATGGATATCGGCACCCAGTTTCGACTGCGGATTCAGCTGCCGGGTGGGCGTCGTCCCATCGAGGCAGAAGCGGAAGTCCGATGGACATTGCCCCGAGATGTTGCCGCCCCAATGACACCGGGCATGGGGGTCCGTTTCGGTACCTTGTCCTCAATGGATAAGGGGTACGTCGAGACCTTGCTCTCAAACTGGGCCTAAGCCGAACAGGCGTTTGCTCAGAGTTCCCGCACGATGGCGTGAATCGTGTTGAAGGTCGTCGTGAGTGACGGCTTGGGACGCAGCTTCTTCTGCTTGTGGTAACGCAGCAGTTGATTCCAAATCTCATCGACTTCATCGCGAACGGTTTTGTAATCTCGCTCAGCGACGAGTTGGGCCAGCCGTTGAACGACGGGTGGGAGTTCGACGTCCGAGTAGTAGCTGACCAATTCGTTGACTGCATCGGTAATGCGTGCGTCGATTGCGGGGTCGGTCTCGCTTGAGTCCTCTGTCTCATCAAAGAGATCGAAGAGCTGTTCAACTTGTTCGGCCCGCTCACCTTCTTCAGCGACAGGCATGTTGATGGCGGGTGGTGTCGTGGGAGGCTCTTCCTCTACCACCTCCGCGGCCATGACAGGTTCTGGTTCTGGTTCTGGTTCTGGTTCTGGTTCTGGTTCGGGCTCAGGAGTGACCTCGACCTCGACCACTTCTGGCTCAGGTTCGGCCTCGACGACAACCTCTTCGACGATTTCCGGGGCCGGCTCAGGCTCAGGCTCGGGTTCGGGTTCGGGCTCCTTGCGTGCGGGGGGAGCCTTCTTCTTTGGGGCGGCCTTTTTTGCGGAGGATTTTCGTCCAGTTTTGTGAAGGGGTGTAATTTCCCATCCACGGATAAATCCTTCAGAACCATCGAACAGCTCTTCGAGGTCTGCCAGGCTCAGGCATCCCTTGACCTTGGATGCCCCAAGCTCATTGTGCGCCTCGACCACTGTGATGCGTCCGACAGCATCGGCAGAGAGGTTGACGACCGGTGCAATCAGGACTTCGGCATGGGTGGTGGTGCTCCCAATCGAGATGGACTCGCTGGCCTGCACAACCCGGACAGTAAAGCCTTCGCCATCCACATCGACGCTTGCAGCTTCGATACGATCGGCTTCGAGTTTGCCGCGAACTTCCACAGCACCATTCGGTGCATCAATTCGATGCATCGTGAAGTCGTTGCCCAGAACAACATTGCCGTTCAGGCTTGTAAGCGTATGCACACCACCGGCGATATTGCCGTTGAGTACAATGTCACCCTCGTTTTCAATGACCAGTCCTTGGTCGGTCATGGAGAGCGTGATGCCTTCAGGAATAATGAACGAATCTGACATATCGGTTTCGGCCCCTGTGTCCCAAATTGATCGAGACCGTACTGTAGCGCGATGTGGTCGTCTACGCTCGCCCCTGTAGGTAGGTGCCCGTTACCAGCGTTTGGGCATGTTCTGCGGGTGTCGGCCATTTGGCTCTTGCATGGCGCATTCGTCCAACTTGTATGGCTTCTTCGAGTGCGTGTTGAAGGTCTACATCGGTGTGGAAAAGCGTGCAGGTTGCCGCCAACTCATGCGTGCCTCCGATGGCGCTTGCAATCACGTGCAGGCCAGCGGCGGTGGCTTCCCGCACCACAAGAGGACTGTTCTCAGGCCAGATAGATGGCAGAACCAAGACATCGTGATTGCTCATCAATTCTGGAATTTGATCGGACGGTACGGCACCGATCCACTGGATGTTTGGGCACCCTTCTGTGGTGTGTCTTAGGTTGGCTGCAAAAGATGGGTGGCCATCAAATTTAGGTGCGTGTCCCGCAATAGTCAGCGTTGCATGTTGACCCAGGTTGAGAAATGCCTTGATCAGCCGTTGGGGTCCTTTGGTTGGGATGATGCTGCTCGCGAAAAGGAATCGAACCGGGCCATCTGTCATGGGCTTGGGTGGGCGTGGTTGGTTCAAGAGTGGGAGCGCTGTTTTCTGCGGCCGCCGATACCCGAGCGACACCATTCGTTCGATCAGGTCGTTGGATGGAGCGAGGAGCACATCGGCCGACTCGATGGCATGATTGGCGGCAGCGACTCTGTCGATCACGCGGGAATCCGCCGCGGAGGTTCCTTGTTGGATGAGAGAGCGCCCTAGGGTGGTCAGAAGCGGGAAAGGTTGAAGCATCGCGGCCACTTTTGTCAGCGCGGGATGCGTTCGAAGTGCCGGTCCCAAACAGTCAGAGCACTCGGCTGGCGAGGGCCCGTCGCACAGCGAGAGGTTTTCACGTACGAGTTGTCCCCGCGCACAAGGGATGGCGTAGTCATGCAGTGTGAGGACTGTTCTGCAAGGGGTGACCTCAATCAGGCGCAGAGACCAGCCCGAAAGGTGATGGATGTGGACGACATCGGGATTCCACTCCCTGCACCATGAGAGCCACGAATCTGTTGAACCATTCCAGGTGTCGGTCCACCGCCGAATGGGTTCCGTACCGACCACCCAATGTTCGACATTGTTTACTGTCTCTTTTTGGATGGTGGGGCCGGCCGATTCTGGAGCGATGATGGCTGTAGTGTGGCCCGATTCGGCGTGGGCGTTCGCTATGGCGGCCACATACATGCCTGTTCCGCCCATGGACTCGGGGGGCCAGCCGTGGATGATGTGTGCGATGCGCATCATTTGGAACCCATTGTGCAGCGGTGGTAAATGGTTTCGATTGCAGTCACGGCGGTGGCAAATTTGGGGGGTGGTGTCGGCGTGGGAAGTGCGGCTTCGGCGGCTGTTTTGAGCGCCTCTATGAGCCCCAGGTCATCATGAAACAGCAGCCCATCGCGCCCGTGTTCGACAATCTCTGTGATGCCGCCGATATCGGGTGCGATAATCGGACATCCGGCGGCCCGTGCCTCCAGTATGATCAGGGGTGCATTCTCGGGCCACCGCGAGCCGATGACCAGCGCGCGGGCCGATCCCAGGACGGCCTGTATCTCAGAGGGGGTGAGCACAGGTCCGACGGGATGACCGTCTGCAGCAGCTGGGTCGAGGATGGGACCATTGATTTGGAGCGGGGGGCCGTCTCCCTCAAATGCCGTTCTCCAGGCCCCCACCACCCTGTCCGTGCCCTTGTGGTGCGCAATCGTACCCAAGTGAACGAATGGAGCATTCTCGGCACGCGCCGGCCGCGATGTAAACCACTCTTCATCGACTCCATGGGGAATGACATCCACAGGCCCCAAGCCCTGCTCTTCGGCGAGTTGGGCCAGATGGCGGCTGGGCGCAATGGTGGCATCGAGAGACTCGAACCATCTCAACACGCATTGGTTTCGATGTGCAGCCGCACGAGGACTCTCTTCTTGGGCCTGCCCTCGAATGGGTGAAGGTCGCAGTCGCGCAGGAATCTTTTTGTACAGGGAATGCAGCAGGTCCGGTGGGATCACGGGAGAGGCCCATCCTGCGCTGCGGGTCAGAACCTGTGCGGCGGTGCTGGGTGCTGGTCGCCATTTGGCGTGACAGTGTGCACAGGCGGTTGGGGTGGGCCCGGAACACAGACGCTCTCCATCCTGTAGCCCCAGTCCACCAGCGGCACACCAGCCCCATTGGTCGTGGAGGGTCGCCACAGTGGGTGCTTTGAACTTCATGGTGGAGGATAAAAACTGAAGATGGTGAACGTGGACAATGTCGGGTTTAAATCTGTCTTCCATCTCCTTCATGAACTGGTCTATCGCCCGGTCGGATTCTCCCTCTGAGAGGGCTCGGGTTGCGATGTTGTTCACAATTCGCACCACCCCGGCTTCCTCCATTCGTTCGTATTGCGGTCTACCGGGAGCGCGGGTGGCGGCGACAATGTGCACCGTGTGGCCCCGCGCACGTAGCTCGGTTGCCAGGGCTTCAGTGTGTCGTTCGGTACCGGCAGTTTCCCGGGGAGGGAAGCCATGGGACACCAGCAGCACGGACATGGATTCAGACATGGATCTCACGATGGTTCTTCACACCGCTATATTCCCAGCATGCATGCCACCACCGCCAGTGAAACCCAAAATCCGGTTCTGATTGTCGATGATGAGGAAAACCTTCGACATGTGCTGCGGCTCATGCTCGAGCAGTTTGGCTTTGGGGTTTTTGAGGCCCGTGATGGGCGCCATGCGATCGAGGTCTTGGACGAACACCCCGAGGTGCGAATGGTGCTCTGCGACCTTCGAATGCCCCACATGGATGGGATGGCATTCTTGGCCGCTGTGGCCGGTCGCGGATTGAGGGTTGTGATGATGAGTGCCTACGGAACGACGGAGACATCAGAGGCCGCGCTCGAGTTGGGTGCGGTCGATACGATCTCCAAGCCATTTCGTTCCTCTGAGATCCGCCTCCGTTTGGAGCGTTTGATGAATGAGGATGCGCTGGAAGCCGAAAATGAGCGGTTGCGTCAAGCCGTCGGTGGGGCGGATGCCTTCGAAGGGTTTGTGGGGCAAAGTTCGCCTGTTCAGAAAGTGATCGAGTTGGTGCGCAAGGTCGCACCGTACCCAACGACGGTGTTGATCACGGGAGAGTCGGGGACAGGTAAGGAGGTATTGGCTCGGGCCATTCATACGCACTCCAATCGAAGTCAGGGCCCGTTTGTGGCCGTGAACTGTGGAGCGATTCCAGAGTCGCTGCTCGAGAGCGAGTTGTTTGGTCATGAACGGGGTGCATTTACAGGAGCCGTTCGGGCGCACCAAGGGCTGTTTGAGCAGGCGCATCGCGGGACCCTGCTTTTGGATGAGATTGGAGAGATGCCCATTGGGCTACAGACCCGTCTTCTGCGGGTCTTGGAGGCGGGAACCGTGCGCCGTGTGGGCGGTCAAAAAGATCGCAAGCTCGATGTTCGCGTGGTTGCGGCAACCGCACGAGACTTGGTTGCGATGGTGGAGGAAAAGCGCTTCCGCGATGATCTTCTGTATCGACTTCGCGTCGTACACATTGAAGTGCCTGCGCTGCGAGAGCGGACCGAGGATATTCCCCTTTTGGTCAACGCATTGTTGGCCCGGGCTGCGGAGCGACTTGGTCGGGCGGTGCCAGCGGTTGACGATGAGGTCATGCGACGTCTGTTGGGTCATTCGTGGCCCGGCAATGTTCGTGAGCTCGAGAACGCGATTGAACGCGCGCTGCTGATGGGAGATGGACAGTCCATTTCAAACCCCGATTTGCCGGACTCCATCGGGACCACGGGCGAAAGCGCCTCTATGCCCACGTTCACGGGCGATGATTTGTCCATCAAACGACACACGGCAAGCCTCGAGCGCATGTTGATTCAGCGAGCGCTTGAGCGTACCGGTGGGAACCGCAGCCAAGCCGCACGGTTGCTGGATATTTCGTACAAGGCGCTGGTCTACAAGATTCGCGGCTATGGTCTGGAAGGCGAATGAGAGTTTGGATGCTGGTATTGCTCTGGGGATGTTCGGCGGATCATTACGCCGACAAGGGCAAACGTGCGCTCGATGCCCACGAGTTGGCTGTGGCCGAAGGGCATTATCGGGCCGCCTTGTCCAGGGATACGAAGCATGTAGATGCCTTGTCAGGATTGGGCTGGGTCTATCTTTTGGCGGGCCAAAAAGATGCAGCATTATCCGCCTTCAAGCTGTGTATACAGGTCTCTTCTGATTCGGTGGAATGCTTGAGGGGTCGTGCGGGTGTCGCATCCGCGGTGGGCAATCCTGCGGAAGCCCGGGAATGGCTTGAGAAAGCACTCCTCATTGCCCCCTTTGACGGGGGGGTTCAGAGTAGTCTCGCCTTACTCGATTTGGCGGCCGGCAATGTGTCGGCTGCACTCGAACGATACGAGCAACTCGTGGGCCGGTTTCCAAACGCATCCGAGTACCGCTTGGGGCTGGCGGAAGCGCACCTTCGCAACAAGGACTACACCGAAGCGCTTGCCGTGATCGATGCCGGACTGGCTACGGATGATGGTCCGATCCGGACGCGGGCGATGCTGTTGCAGACCCAAGCCCGAACCTTGGTTTCCGCATCGGGAAAGCGGGTTGATGCTGCACGATGTGCCGAAACGGCCCCCGCGGTATTGAAGTGGCTTGAGGCTGCAGAACACGCGGTATTGCTGGCCCAAGCCACCGGTGTGGAGTTGCCCGATCTACCGACAGTGCGCCGTCGCTTGAAGCGTCAGCAGGTGCGGGTCGCAAATTTGTGCCCAAATTAGGAAAATAGTTCCGATCGGGAAAAAGTTTCCTATCCTGTGGGCGAGGTATCACGGTTCGAGCGGTGTAAAGGCGCCCAAAAAGTGGTACACATCTTGCTGGGGTACTCTACTAGTATGCGCACACGGTCCAATCAATCTGGTTTCACGCTTGTCGAGCTTGCGGTGGTGGTCGCCTTGTTCTCGATTTTGGCGACCATTGGTTGGGGAAGTACACGCAGCCAAATGCCGCGGTATCGGCTGATCCAAGCGGCCAAGGGGCTCCGCGGAGATTTGGTTCATTTGCGTAATTTGGCGGTTCAAACCAACCGAGAAACCCGTCTTACGCTTCAGGCTTCCTTGGGCGACTGTGCAGAGGCCGATGGATACGGCGGTCGATGGTCGTTGCACGCGGGGGATCGTTCCCGGTCCTCAACCACGTGGGAATTTCTGCCCATCGATGCCACAGATGATGGGACCGACGACGAGACCGCCGAGGGCGAGGTGGTCCTTGATGACGGGGGGAATCGACATGCGAGAGATGTGTGTCTAAATGACTGGGGTAGCATCCGGGGTCCAGGCTTCGGAAACGCGGACAGCATTGTATTTAGCCCCCGCGGATGGTTGACGAATCCCTCCGCTGATTTCAACAGCAATGGCTACTTAGAAATGACCCTGACCAATCAAGCTGCAGGCCGAAAAGGTGTGTCGGATGCCGTCACGGTTTTGGTGACCCGTGCGGGAATGGTACGACTTCACTCGACATTGGGGCATGAAATGGTCGATAATCCAGTAGGACTTGGTGGGAGTACGACCGCGCGATGAGTTTGAATTTCACGACGGCTGTGTCAAAAGGGCTCGCGCGCGAACGCGTGGGGTCCCGCCCGCGTGCGGCCGGACATCGTGGTTTCACCCTCATCGAGTCGATGATCGCAACGGGTCTTCTCGGGTTTTCGCTCATCGTTATGTTTGGCTTTCATAGCCAAGCTGTTCGCTCCAACCTGCACGCGAGGAAGATGACCGACTGCACCTATCTGGCCCAACTCCAGATGGAACGATTGATCGCGTTGCCCTGGTCGGCCACCAGTCGCCCGGACGAACTGCAGAATCTGGATGTCGATGATTCCAGTACAGACTCGTGGACATTTTTGCCTCACCCGACCGGTGGCCCTTCTGAGGTCAACGCAGCCAATGAAACCGACTCCACCATTCGAGAGCCGACCTACTCTGTGAGTTGGGATGTTCATGAAATGGATGACGGTGATGAAGTGACCTGGGTTCGCCTCAGGGTTCGTTGCCAATACCAGGATGTGGCTTTCAATCAGTGGAAGGGCACGACGATTTCCTCATACCGCTTCCGGGATAGCTGATGGAACGGATGGCTCGCCGAGGATTTTCATTGATCGAGATGATGATTGCCGTGTTGGTGTCATCGGTAGTGATTGCTGGGCTGTACTCCGTCTTCAATCTTCAGTCGTTGCAGTTTCTCTATCAGGACCTGCAGATGGAGATGCATCAGAACGTTCGCTTTGGAACCGATATGGTCTCACGTTCGGTTCGCATGGCCGGCTACGGGACGGGTGGATCGGTCACCGGATACCATGGCGCGAGCACCGATGATTCTACCCTGCCCGCCATCATGAGTTGGGATGCCCAGGGGGACAACGATTCCGACGCCATTACGGTGGTCTATGGCGACCCCTCGCTTCGCCTGAATACGGAACCGGCCATCGAGACCTGCGACACAGAGGGCTTCGAGTTTGACCTCGACATCCTCAACCAGGATGAAAAAATCGGCGAGTATGAAGCGGGCGAGTTGTTGCTGTGCTCTGATTACGCCAACCTCACGGGCATCGAATCCTACTTGTGGATTATTTCATCGGTCAGCTCATCTTCCGGTGTCATCTCAGTAGAATCAAATGATGGCTATGCAGACTACGCAGATGTCTGTGGCGACGACGAGAACCTTTCGCCGTCCATGCTGTGCTCCAAGGCCCATGTCGTGACCTACTACATCGATGCCGACGATACCGACGGAGTGGGGCCAGGATCTGCAGACAACCCTGTATTGATGATGGACCTGAATCTCGATTGGCCTGCGGCAGACGATGTGCCCTTGGTCGACAACATCGAGGACATGCAGATTGAGTACTGTGTCAATGATGGCAGCACCGATGTGAACTGCATTGATGAAGAGTGGTCGAACGCGGTGACATCGGGTTCAGAGAGCGATGTGTGGATGGTCCGTATTTCGATGGTTGCGCGGAGTGCCCGGAAAGACCCTCAGCTCATCCGGAAATCCAAGCGCCCAGAGTTGGCCAACCATTCTGGCGGAAGTCCAGATCACTACTACCGGCAGGTCCTTGTGACCGAGGTGGCCGTTCGTAACCTCCGATACCAGGCCAATCTGTGATGCGTAACCCTCCGACAACCAGTGCAGTGTCGCGGCCCCAACGCCGTGGATACGCCATGTTGTTGGCCATGCTGTTGATCGCAATCTTGGCGGTGATTGGCGCGACCACGCTGTCTGTGGCTGGCGTGGACCAGCGGATTGCCTTGCACAACCGAAAGCACATGATGGTGATGAACACCTCCGATGCTGGAACAGAGCACGCCCGGTATCAACTCGAACATGAAAATCCACCCAATGAAGGTTTGGCTGCGGACGAAGATACCTGGCCCGACTTTGTGGAAGCGACGGAAGGTGAGGGCAAGTACGGTGGGCTTGAGTATGCGCACAACCTGGGCGTCTATTGGGTTCAAGCGACGTACCACCGGTGCGGTAATCCTCCGCCCGGCTACTCGACGGAGATCGGAAACACCAAGTTTCGTAGCGATTATTGGGAGATGAAATCTCAGGCGCGAATGCAAGACACCTCCTACAGCAACATCAATGAAACCTCCTCCACGACGGTGCTCTTGTTGAGAAAAGTCGTGAAAGGGACGTGCAAGGTCCGATGATGCCGTCTACGATAAAGCGAGGGTTGTGCATGGGCGTGTTGTCTGCGACATGGTTGTTGGGCGCTTCGGCTGCGTGGGCGTCATCGTCTTCTGCGGGTGAGGAGTGGCTCTCCATTACGGATGCCGTGGAGCCCAACATTCTCTTTGTGGTCGATTTGTCGAGCCATATGGGTGAGCCGTGTGCGTTTGGTGGCGATGGCGATGTGGACGACGACGATGAGTCGTGCATCGAGTCTGTTCAGGCGACGATCGACAAGCTGACTCAGCACTATGACTGGGCCCGCTACGGAGTGGTGGGCACCACCAAGAACGAGTCCGACGATGGGTTCACGAAGATTGTGCCGCTGGGAGCCTCGCACGCGGAGCTGTCTTCTGCCGTAGAAGACCTGGATGACTATGTGGCGGACTACG
>Ga0315320_10005468_pt1 | contig 10412 bp, 9 predicted proteins | sample M140m21515metaG_FD_203458 | JGI IMG/M metagenome (GOLD analysis project Ga0315320, IMG submission 203458) | Ammonia-oxidizing marine archaeal communities from Monterey Bay, California, United States - M1 40m 21515 | ecosystem: Environmental > Aquatic > Marine > Coastal | place: USA: California...
GCAAGGCTGTACAGATCGCGCCTATCAATGCCAACGACGCCGTATTGGTAAATTTCGCGACAATGGCGGCCCACGATTCGGTCGTGATCGCAGCGCGCGAGAAGAAATCCACCAAGAAAAAACCTGTCGCCAAAAAAGCCGCTGCAAAAAAACCGGCGGCGAAAAAGAAGACCCTGAACAAGAAATAAGGGAACAGCCGCCAGCACGACGCGGCGGGGCGAGGCGGGGCGCAGCCGGCACTGTCTGAAGAACGGCTGAGCTACGGCGATATCGAAATCAACCTCACCGAATACAAGGTCGCGCGAAACCAGCGTGCCGTCGTTCTCGGGCCCGCCGAATTCCGCCTGCTGCGACATTTCATGGAACACCCGGGGTGGGGTTTTTTGCGGGACCAATTGATCGATTCCGTCCGGGGCCACGGTATCTTTATCGATTCCCGCACTGTCAACGTCCATATCCGGCGGTTGCGCAAGGTGCTCAACGCCGATGGCGAACAGGATGTTATCCGGACCGTCCGGTCCGCCGGCTATGCGCTGGACGCGGCAGCAACAACTGCCTGATACGCTGGATACCTGGTCCCGGTATCAGGTAAACATGCCCTTGAGCATAAAGAAGAACACCGCCGCCAAGAGGCCGCCGGCCGGCAGGGTCACAATCCAGGAAGCGAAGATGCTGCCAATCACCCGAAGGTCGAGCGCCGCGATTCCGCGCGCCATCCCCACACCCATCACCGCACCGACCGCGATATGCGTCGTCGAGACCGGCATGGCAGTCCGAGAGGCGATCACCACCGTCAGCGCCGCCGCGACGGTGGCACAGAAACCACTGGTTGGCGTAAGCGCTGTAATTTTGGTGCCGATCGTGCGCATAACGCGGTATCCGTAGGTGACGAGACCCAGCACGATCCCGGCGCCGCCGAGTGCCAGGATCCAGGTCGGCATCGCCAGCTTCTGCGTGACCTCACCACCGGATTGAATAAGACCGTAGACCGCCGCCAGCGGACCAACGCCGTTTGCGACATCGTTCGACCCATGGGCGAACGCCATCGCACAGGCGGTAAACACGATCATCGGCGCGAATACCCGCTCGACACTGGCGAGGTGGGCGGTCTGATCCATTGCTTCGTGCACCGCAACCCGGCTGATCGCCCGCTTGCCGATCAGCGCGGTGACAATGCCGATCAATATTGCTATCGCAGCGCTTTCATAGCCATTGAGATCGATGTTGAGATGCTTCAGGCCTTTGAATATCGTTATCAGGGAGATCACGAACCCGACCAGGAACAGGTAATACGGCGCCCAGCGGACGGCGCTTTCGAACGGTTTTTCGGCCTGCAGGATCAGTTTCCGGACGCTGAGCATCAGCAAAAACGCGACACCGCCGCCGACAACGGGCGATACGACCCAACTTGCAACGATCTGGCCGATCTTGCCCCAGCTCACGGCGTCAAATCCGATCCCGGCAACCGCGAACCCGACGATGGCGCCGACAATGGAATGGGTGGTCGATACAGGCCAGCCCCGGAACGATGCAAGCGCCAGCCAGCACCCCGCCGCCAGCAGGGCGGCCAGCATGCCAAACACCAGCAACTCGGGCCGGTCGGCAATCGCCGACGGATCGATAATGCCCTTGCGGATGGTTTTGGTGACGCTGCCGCCGGCAAGGCCGGCGCCGGCAAATTCGAATATGGCGGCAACGATAATCGCGGTTCTCACCGTGATCGCGCCGGATCCGACCGAGGTCCCGAGCGCATTCGCGACATCGTTCGCGCCGATCCCCCATGTCATGAAAACGCCGAAGATAATCGCGAGCACGAGGAGTGTCGGACCAAACTGGGTAATTACTTCCATTGGGCTACTTGGATATGTCGGTTAAAGAAAAAGCGGCGGAGTGATTAGCGTGCAAGCAGCAGGCGGTGACGATTGCCCGCCCGTTCCGCGAAATTGGCGAGATCACCAACCCAGTGAATAACCCGGTCCCACATCATCGTGAGAACAGGCCCGATTTCCTCTTCATTTTCGAACAGAAGCCGCATCAGCCGGATCGCGTGAATATCCGTATCGGTCTCGATCTTGTTCAGCTCGTCGATCATGTACATCACCTTGTCCGCTTCCGCGCCGCGGAACCCGGTGCCGACCAGTTCATCCATCTCCGCCATGATCTTGCCGAGATGGTTGCACGCCTCCACGCACCGCGTGGTGAGATCCATCAGGGGCTGATGCATCTCTTCGGGCAGTGTCATGTGACGGACGAACATCATACCGGCGATATCCTGGGCGGTGTCGGCGATCGAATCCTGCAGGTCGAGGATTTCGAGCAAATCGCGCCGGTCGACGGGCAGGAACATGCTTTTCGGCAGATGCGCGCGCAGCTCGTTCTTTATTTCGTCCGCTTCGCTTTCCAGCGTGTTGATCCGGCCACGGATCAGTTCGACTTTCGGCAAATCATGATCCAGCGCAGCAAGAAATATGCCCGGCACTTCGTTCGCGCATTCCAGCACGACCCGAATATGTTCCTGTAATGGCGTGAACGGAGATTGCCCGAACAGCTGCATGAGGGGGTTCTTGATCACCATAGGTCGGTCTCCATGGAAAGGCGCAAAATATCTCACCACTCTCTCTACCCAAAATTTTATCGTAAAACGAGGGGGCTAGGCAAACTAGCTGGAGTCCGCACCGTTTGACCGGCAATGAATGCCGAACGATCCGTATTTTAGCCGCGCCGTTCTATTTCGGGCATCAGGCGCACCAGCAGCCACAGCAAGGCAATCGCCGGTATCGACATCGCTCCGACGGCGATAAAAAACAGCGTCCAGTCACCCCCCAGGCTATCGACCGCCCAGCCCGAAACCGATCCGAGCTGGATGCGGGCAAAATTGCCGAGCGACGCCAGCAGCGCATATTGCGTGGCTGTGAAGGCGACATTACACAAGCCTGACAGATAGGCGACGAACGCGGTAGTCGCCATCCCGCCGGTCAAATTGTCGAAAAACACCACGGCGGCCAGCAGGCCGAAATCCTTGCCACTGGCTGCCAGAAGCGCGAAAGCGAGATTGGTGACCATCATCAGCAGAGCGCCGAGAAACATCGCCCGCATGATGCCAATGCGAATACACACCCAGCCGCCAACCCCGACCCCTAGCAGCGTTGCCGCCAGGCCGATGGATTTGGTATAATTGGCGATCTCGATCTTGCTGAAACCCATATCGACATAGAACACGCCTGCCATGCGCCCGAGCATGGCATCGCCGAACTTGTAAAATACGATGACGGCGAGGACAAGCGCCGCCATCCAGCCGAGGCGGCTGAAGAAATCGCCCAGCGGAGCAACGGCGGCACGGCGCAGCCAGTCGGCCATATTTTTCGCCGGCGCTGTCATTTCGGGCGGATGATCCGGTTCGCGGGCAAACAACGTGGCAATTCCGATCACGCCAATGACACACGCGGCCGCGACATAGGCAGCGGTCCAGCCCCCGGCGGTGGCCACATAGAGCGCACCGGCACCGGTCAGGAATGCGCCCGTGTGCCAGCCGTAAATCGCGATGGCCGCACCCGCGCCGTATTCTTCCGGCTTCAGAATTTCAACACGGTAGGCATCGATCGCAACGTCCTGCGTCGCCGACAGAAACGATACAAGCAGCGCACAGGCGGCGAGAGCGGCAACGGCGGTTTTCGGATCCTGCGATCCCATCGCGATCACTACCGGTACGAGCAAAAGCTGGCACGTCAGAATCCACGACCGCCGCTGGCCGATCCGCGCACAGAGGAACGGCAGGCGCAGCCGGTCGACCAGGGGCGCCCACAGAAAATTGATCGCGTAAGGAGTCGCCACTGCGCCGATCAGCCCGATGGACGTGCGCGAAATACCCTCCTCGCGCAGCCAGATCGACAGCGTCGCGAAAACCAGCGACGACGGCAGCCCGCTCGCCATGCCGAGGAAAAAGATCGTGCGAAAACGCGAATCGCGCAGCCGCGCCGTCCGCAGCACCTTGGGAGTAGGAGAATCCGACATACCGCGATCCTAGACGGCGGGACAGTCCTTTGGCTAGAATCGTAAAAAACTGGGAGCGCGCTATGTCCGATCATCTGACAGAGAAGACAAAAACAGAACTGGCGGAGGCCGCCCTGGCGCAGCATAGCCTGCTGCTGGAAGACGATCGCACGCGGATCACCCAATGGGTCTTTGCCCCCGGCGACCAGACCGGATGGCACAATCACACCGATGACTACGTCACCGTCCAGCAATCAGGTGGGGCGCTGCTGCTGCAGGCGGCCGATGGGAGCGAGAAACGCGTGGAATACGAGGATGGGCGCACGATGTCCTGGACCGCGCCAATCGAACACAACGCGGTTAATATTTCCGACCTTGAAGTCCGGGTACTGGAGATCGAGTTCAAGTCAACTGACGGTTCCTGACTGGGTCCATAACTATCCCGCCGTTGTATGGCCTAAAATCATTCGGATTATCTCGTTACGTTAAAAGATGACAAATTTACAATCGATAGTTCGCATTGCCACGACAGTTTGCAGTTCGTCGTCGGCATGTGTTAAGAATTTGTAGTGAACTGAAATCAAACCAAGGTGTTGGCGTTCTAACAGGGACGAATCACTAATCTGGAGTTAGCTAATGAAAAAAATTAATGCAGTATTCGCCGCGGCCGCTGCTGCTGCAGCAGTTTTATCTGCTGGGGCAGTCGGCGCAAAAACTATCAATATGAAAATTGGGATGGTCACGATTAATGACTCAAACCATAACACCTCGAACTGGATGAAAAAAGAAATCGAGGCAAAGACTAACGGTCGTATTAAAGTCGGTGTTTTCCCGGCCGCGCAGCTCGGCAAAATCCCGCGACAAATTGAAGCCATACAGCTGGGCACCCAAGAGGTTTTCATGATCCCTCCGGGCTTTTTCATCGGTATAGATAAGCGCTTCATGGTCACAGACGCGCCCGGCATGTTCACAGATGAAAAGCATGCAACCAGAGCCGTTAATCAGCCAGAGTTTTTTAACACATTTTCCCAAATGGGGGCGAACAAAGGCTTCGTTTTAATGTCAATGTGGGGCTGTGGAGGAACATCCATTGCAACGCTGAAGCCGTTCAAGAAACTGGCTGATTTGAAGGGCAGAAAGATCCGGGTTTTGGCCACTCCTCTAGAGCGGGCAGTGATCGGTTCGCTGGGCGCAACTGGTGTTCCGATCCCTTATTCTGAGGTGCTGCCTTCGTTGCAGAGAAAGACAATCGACGGCGTGCGCAGCTCCATCGGCGTGATGCATCCGTCAAAATTCTGGACGGTGGCGAAAAGCATCACCCTCACGGGAATGGCGCAGATCACATGTGGGTCGTTTACCAGTACAGCATGGCTTAACAAGCTCCCATCAGATCTAAAGAAAATTGTTATGGACGTGGCAAAAGCGTCGACGAAACACGCGGGCAAATGGGGCCACGATCTCACCCGCGCAGCTGAAAAGAACTGGGCCAGCGAAAAAGGAACCGCCGTATATCGCCTATCCGACGCTGAACAAGCAGAGCTGATCAAAAGGGTCAGACCTATTGGTGATAAAATTTTGGGACAAGACCCCAAAACCAAAGACATCTTTGCTTTGCTTAAAAAGGTTGCAGCAGCCACCCGCTAGGCAAATTTAAGGAAACGAAACACCCCCGGCCTTGGTCGGGGGTGTTTTTCGTTCTGCTAAGCATACAAAAAGCAGCCCAAAGGGAGCACCCTATATGTCCAATCAGCCTTCTCTTGCCTGGATGGAGAAATACCGGGACACGGTCAATGCCGATCCCGAGATGTCAGTCATCGGCGACTGGTTCACAGCGGACTTCAAGATTTCCTTCGAAGGCGCCGAGTTTCTGATTTCGGTGCGCGAGGGCAAGATCGCCGATATCGAAGAAAACCCGCGCTTCGACCGCCCCGCCGCCTTCTCGCTGCGCGCGCCCATGTCGGTGTGGAACAAGTTCATCAGCCCCAATCCGCCGCCGCTGTATCACGATTTTTTCGCGATGCTGATGCGCGTCGACGACTTCGTGCTGGATGGCAATACGCTGACGACCATGCAGAACGCGCGCGCACTGCACCGCATGATGAACATCCTCAAACAGATGGAGCCGCTCAATGTCGCAGCTTAAATCGGGGCATGAAGAGATCGTCGGCCGCTACGTCAACATCACCAGTAACGGCATCGATTACCGCATTTTCTACGAGGAAGCCGGCGAAGGCGTCCCGCTGATCTGCCTGCACACTGCAGGGACCGACAGCCGGCAGTTCCGTCATGTGCTGAACGATCCCGACGTAACGTCGAAATGCCGCGTCATTGCGTTCGACATGCCCTATCACGGCCGCTCGAATCCGCCTGACGAGTGGTGGCTGAAAAAATACATGCTGACGACCGATACCTATCTGAACCTGATCCACGATTTCTGGCAGGCGCTGGGTATTGAGCGCCCCATCGTGATGGGCTGTTCGATGGGCGGCGCGGTCACCCTTGGCGTGGCTGCCCGCTATCAGGAGGAAATCACCGGTATCATCGGGCTCGAAAGCGCTGCCTTCGCCGAGGGCCGCGATAACGACTTCCTGCATCACCCGGCGATCCACGGCGGCGAACTGGCCGCCAGCTACACCTATGGCCTGAACGCCCCGTCATCGCCCGAAGCGGGCTGCCGCGAAAACTGGTGGTATTACAGCCAGGGTGGCCCCGGTGTGTACAAGGGTGACGTCTACTTTTACTGCGAAGACTGGGACGCGCGCGAAGACATCAAGACCATCGACACCAACCGGTGCAAGGTGTCGCTGCTGACCGGCGAATACGACTATTCGGCAACGCCGGAAATGTCCCGCGCGGCCCACGAAGCCATCACCGGGTCACGGTTCACCATTATGGAAGACATTGGCCATTTCCCAATGATCGAACATTACGACCGGTTCCGTCCCTATCTGTTGACCGAACTGGAGCAGATGGCATAGCCCGCTAGGCCTGCGCCGCGATCAGCCGCTTGACCAGCTTGCGCGCCTGTATCGTCGGCACGTCGGCATTGATGTCGATCTGGGATGCGTCGGGTGTGTAATTTCGGATGCGCTGCTGCGCCTCTACCATGGCGACGTCTTCGAGGAATACTTCGCGGATCCCCGCCATCGATTTGTGAATCTCCGGATCGTCGAACGCAAAATCTCGCGCCGAAACCCAGAAATGATGACATGTCCGGTCGGTTTCCGGCGTGATCCCGTGGGTATTGAAAATCGTCACCGCCTTGCTGCGATCGCCGTCGAAGACCCCGCTGCCGAGCTCCGCGACGCCAGCATCGAACGTGATGATCCCGGCACGGGGCGTGTACTGCCATTCCACCCAGACATCCGCATTGCCGTCTATCTTCGCCGCTCTGGCAAATATAGGCGGCGGATCGCTGTCGGGCATGCGCCGGTGATTGCGCAATGTCTCGCCGTCGCGCGTGGTTTTCGGGTCGTGCCGCAGCGAGCCGTCATTGCCCAATGTGTCGGGATGAACGAAACGCGAATGGGTATTATCGAGTTGGATGTCGATAAGCGACTGGTAGTGGCAGTCGACCAGGAATTTATCGCCGACCGCGCACCAATCGGCCGAATCGTGCCAATAGGTATCGGGAATCAGGGCTTCATCGGCCGCCGCCGGATCGCCCATCCATATCCACACCCAGTTATAGCGTTCAACCAGCGGATAGGCGCGGACCCGCGCGTCCGGCGGTACGCGCGCCTGGCTCGGCACGTCGACGCAGGCGCCGCTCCGATCGAAGGTCAGGCCGTGATATCCGCACTGCAGATTGTCGCCGAGGACCTTCCCGGCGGATAACGGTGCATGGCGGTGACAGCAACGGTCTTCGAACGCGACCGGCGCGCCGTCCGACATACGCCACAAAACAATCGGTTCCTCCAGCAGGAGGCGCGCCAGAGGCGCTTGTAAGATTTCATCGCTGGCGGCTGCAACGTACCAAGCGTCCCGCAAATACATGTCTGCTCCCGGAAATATGCCTTGGCAGATATTACAGCATTATTTGGCGCGCGCCGTGCGCGCAATCGGGCAGGGATCAATTTTGAAACATCCCCGAAGAAAGGCCGCCGTTACGCGCTGGCCTCTTCTCGCGATGCCTTCTTGCGGTCATGCGGATTCAGCAGCCGCTTGCGCAACCGGACATGCAGCGGCGTGACTTCGACCAGCTCGTCGTCGTCGATATAGGCGATCGCCTCTTCGAGCCGCAGCGCGCGGGGGGTTGTGAGACGCACCGCCTCGTCGGTGCCGGACGCCCGGACATTGGTCAGTTTCTTGGTCTTGAGCGGATTGACATCCAGATCGTTGCCCCGGCTGTGTTCGCCAATCACCATGCCCTCATAGACGGCAGTGCCGGCGCCGATAAACAATTCGCCGCGGTCTTCGAGGTTCCACAGCGCAAACGGCACCGATTTGCCCTGACTATTCGAAATCAGAACGCCGTTGCGGCGGCCGGGCACGCTGCCCTTATGCGGCGCATAGGAATGATAGAGCCGGCTCATCACGCCGGTGCCGCGCGTCTCGTTCAGGAACTGTCCGTGATAGCCGATCAACCCGCGGGACGGGGCCAGGAACGTCAGGCGCGTCTTGCCGCCACCGGACGGGCGCATATCGGTCATCTCGCCACGGCGTTCGCCTAGCGCTTCGACAACGGGGCCGACATAGGCATCGTCGACATCGATAACAACTTCTTCAATCGGCTCTTCGCGGACGCCGGTTTCGGGATTTTCGCGATAGAGCACGCGCGGCCGCGAGACCGACAGCTCAAACCCTTCGCGGCGCAGCGATTCGATAAGCACGCCGAGTTGCAATTCACCGCGGCCCTTCACTTCGAAGACGTTTTCATCGTTCGTCAGGTCGATCCCGATGGCTACGTTTCCTTCAGCCTCGCGCTCCAGACGGGCGGCCAGCAGGCGGGACGTCACCTTGTCACCGTCATCGCCGGCAAACGGCGAATCGTTGATCGAGAAACTCATCGACAGTGTCGGCGGATCGACCGGCAACGCCTGCACGGCAGTGCCCGCTTCGATATCGGCGATGGTGTCGGCAACGGTGGCTTCTTTCAGACCGGCAATGGCGACAATGTCGCCCGCGCGGGCCTCGTCAACCGGCACACGTTCGATTCCGCGAAACGCCAGCAGCTTGGTCAAACGGCCGGTTTCGAGCCGGGCACCGTCGGCGCCGATCGCGGCGACGGGCGCGTTCACTTTTGCAATCCCGCGTTCGACCCGGCCGGTCAGGACGCGGCCAAGATAGGTATCGTATTCCAGGATCGTCGCCAGCATCGCGAACGGTGCCTCGGTCTCAGCCTTGGGCGGTTCGAAATGGGACGCGATCAGTTCGAATAACGGATCGAGGTTTTCGCGCGGCGATTCGAGATCGGCCGCCGCCCAGCCTTCCTTGGCGGATGCATAGAGCGTTGGAAAATCGAGCTGCTCGTCGGTTGCGTCAAGTGCGGCGAACAGGTCGAACACCTGTTCCTGCACTTCATAAGCGCGCTGGTCGGGCCGGTCGGCTTTATTGACCACAACAATCGGTTTCAGCCCCAGCGCCAGCGCCTTCATCGTGACGAACTTAGTCTGCGGCATCGGGCCTTCGGCGGCATCGACAAGCACCAGGGCGCCGTCGACCATCGACAGGATACGCTCTACCTCGCCGCCGAAATCGGCATGACCGGGGGTGTCGACGATATTGAAACGATAGTTGCCCCATTCGACCGACGCGCATTTGGCAAGAATGGTAATGCCGCGTTCGCGTTCCTGATCGTTCGAATCCATGACGCGTTCTTCGACACGCTGGTTGTCCCGGAACGTTCCGGACTGACGGAGAAGCTGGTCGACCAGAGTGGTTTTGCCATGATCGACATGCGCGATGATCGCGATATTACGAAGTTCTGTCACGGTTCGGTTTTCCAAAAATAACCGGGCGGGTCACCTGACCCGCCCTGTGTTTCGTTGAGCAAATGCGTGTTGCTCAGATAAATTCCCCGGCTGTATACAGCCAATCGGAAAATTTATCCCATCTTTTCCTTTACGAGCGCTGAAAGCGACGTTGCGGGCCGTGCACCATAGTGACTGATGACCTCGGCCGCACAGATCGATCCGAGACGGCCGGCGACCTCCAACTCATAGCCGTGGGTCAGACCATACAGCACGCCGGCGGCGTACAGATCCCCGGCGCCGGTTGTGTCGATAACGTTCTGAGCCGGCTCTGCTGCGATTTCGACAAACTGATCGGCGGTCACAATGACCGAGCCATCGGCGCCGCGGGTGACCGCGGCCAGGTCGATCTTGCCGACGAGTTGGCCGACCGCCTCGTCGAATGAATCGGTCTCGTACAGCGATGTGATTTCATCGGAATTGGCGAACAATATATCGACATGACCTTCG
>Ga0315320_10005471_pt1 | contig 10410 bp, 11 predicted proteins | sample M140m21515metaG_FD_203458 | JGI IMG/M metagenome (GOLD analysis project Ga0315320, IMG submission 203458) | Ammonia-oxidizing marine archaeal communities from Monterey Bay, California, United States - M1 40m 21515 | ecosystem: Environmental > Aquatic > Marine > Coastal | place: USA: California...
GTGCTTGATCACCGAAGAACTGGCGACAGAGAAAGATTGGAACGCGGGAAAATTAATTCGCGATTTTGCCCGTCACATCAAAGGGGGCGGAGGCGGTCAAGCCTTTTTTGCCACCGCTGGCGGCAAAGATGTAGAAGGCTTGGAGGCTGCATTGCAAGCCGCCCGAACATTAACCCAAGGCTAAGAATCGGAAGGCCTCAGGCGAAAGCGGCCTTGGTGCTCTTGCGGTAAACTGGACCGCGGTACTCTTCATTGTAAGCAAGGCCGAGATTCAGGACGTAAAAAGCGTTGAACAACACCACAAGCACATGATCTAGCCAGTGGTGCTTACCAAAGCTCTGCGCGAGCTCTACCATCCACCGTGCTGCAAAGTAGAGGTTGGCACCTGGCACCAAGATCCATAGGGCATGGTGGTCGGGACGCCCGACAATGCGCATGAGGGCGACCACATTCAACCCCGGAACCAGCGCGTGCCAGAATGGACGACCCGCCTTGTCATACAATCGGGCGGCCCCACAAGCGGCGATCATTCCTAGGAAAACGATAAGTACAGCGCGTTGACTAATGTCCATGAGGATGGGGGTTGCTTCTGCAATGTAGACGGGACAAACCCGCGATGGTTGCCTCCAAGGCACTCCCCATCAACAACTTGACCTTAATCAATGCCCACAACCACGTCCAATGGACACACCTATGCCCCTGTGCCAACGTGACGTTCAACATCTGCAGCGTTGACCTCGTCGCCGCACAGAATCACCAAGCGTTCTACCACATTTCGCAGCTCTCGGATGTTTCCTGTCCAGGGGGCTTGAGACAACGCAGTGAGGGCCTCCTCTGAGAATCTGGGCGCCGACACGCCCAATTCCGAGGCAACACTTCCCAGAAAGTGCGCCACCAACAGGGGCACATCCGCAGCGCGTTCAGACAAAGAGGGCACACGAATGGGGATCACGTTCAAACGGTGGAAGAGATCCTCCCTGAACCTTCCCTCCTGAATTTCGACCGACAGATTTTTATTGGTCGCTGCGAGCACACGCACGTCGACCTTGATGTTCTTGTCGCCCCCCACCCTTTGGATAACCCGCTCTTGAAGTGCGCGCAACATCTTGGCTTGGGCAGGCAAGGCCATGTCCCCAATCTCGTCGAGAAACAAGGTTCCGCCTTGGGCTTGCTCAAACCTTCCTTTCCGTTGCTTCACCGCACTGGTGAACGCCCCTTTTTCGTGACCAAACAATTCGGATTCAATCAATTCCGCCGGAATGGCTGCGCAATTCACCTCCACAAAAGGAGACTTGCTTCTTTGGCTTTGGGCGTGAATCCGACGGGCCACGACTTCTTTACCCGTTCCATTGGCCCCGGTAATGAGCACCCTCGCATCTGTGGGCGCCACTTTCTGGATAACCGAGCGGATCTCTTCCAATGCAGGACTCTGCCCGACCATGTCTCTGTCTCCCCCCGTTCGCGTTTTCCGCCGCAGCGTCGATGCCTCCTTTCGCAATTCCTCTCGGTCAGTGGCATTTCTAAGCGCCACCAAAATGCGATTCAAGTCCAGCGGCTTTTCGATAAAGTCATAAGCCCCTGCCTTCAAAGCTTGAACTGCCAATTCCACCGTTCCATGCCCAGTCATGATCACCACAGGCGTTTCGACACCCTTAAGCGACAAGGATTCGACCACTTCGATGCCATCCTTACCCGGCATTTTGACGTCGCAGAAAATCACATCAAACTTTCCGTCCAAAGCCGCCTTGAGACCATCGTTGCCGTTTTCGGCCTCTTCCACGATGTGCTTCTCGTATTCCAAGATGTCGCGCAGGGCATGGCGAATGAGACGTTCGTCGTCGATGATGAGGATGCGAGCCATGTTGCGAAAATGGAGGAGGAAATTCAATCTGACCTCATCCACGTCAAAGGATTCATGTCCTTCCCCACACCAACGGCATTCCCTGTCGTCCCAATTCCTTCGCCGTCTCCTCCAAAACACCTTCGGCCACCGTGTGCCGAGAACGCAACACGGTCTGGATACTGGGCAACCGGTTCAAGACATGTTCAATCAAAACGCACGCCATGGACATGTATGGCACCCGGTCTGGATGGACGCCCTCGGTCAAAGACATTTGATGCTTGGACAACCCCATCATCGCCAAACACCGAGAGCGTAGGGCCGGCATGGGCAACACATCTGCGACATTGGACGGACGCCAATGGGCCCTTGGGTCCTCCATCAAGGCCAATGCATCGAAGGCCCCGCTTGTGCCCACCAGCAAGGCTGGCGGGGAGGCCGCACACAAGGCCAACAGGGGGGCCATGGCTTGATCTGCAACGCGAGACACAGAATCAAGATCTGCACTGGACAACGGGTCGGAAGGCTTGACCCAATCGGTCAGCCGCGCCACACCCAAATCGAGACTAAAACGACCCAGTACTTGAGAAGGCGTCCACAAAATGAACTCAACACTTCCGCCTCCGATGTCCAGCGTCAACGCCGGTTGACCTGCCGACCAATGCTCCTCCTGCACCGTGGCCGCCACACCTCCGTGTATCCAAGAGGCCTCTTGGCCACCATCGATAACGGCCATGGACCACCCTTTTTCTTTGGCCATCTTCACGAAGGCATCGCCATTGCGGGCGTCACGCAACGCACTGCAGCCGATGGCCCGTGTGTGGGTCGCACCATAATTGCACGCTGTGTCCCAAAACGACTGAAGAACATCTGCACCCCGTCGCATTCGCGCGGGAGACAGGCGCCCCGTTCGGAAGCTGTCTGCACCGAGTTGAACAAAACGACGCTGGAGAAAAACAGGTGTCCAGCAGCCGGGCCGAACATCGGCAATGTGCAGGGTAAATGTGTTGGTTCCACAGTCCACCAGGGCGACCCGGGTGAGCCCCTTACTGTCCATTGCCTCGCACCCAATGCAGCAAAAGCTGCCACCCGCTGCGCGAACCATCGTGCAGCACACTGAACCGATAAACCTTGCCCGCGAGCCCCAGCACCAATCGGGCCGTCAGCATCAATAAAACCCAAGATGCCACCACCTCCCAGAGCGCGACCCCACTGGCCATGCGCACCAGCATAATCACAGGTGAAGTGAGCGGAAACCAACCGAGCCATTCCAAGATGGGCAAATCGGGGTTTTCAATGACCATGGTCGCGGCGAAATAACCAAACATCAGCGGCATCGTCACCGGAAAAACCATGCCTTGCCCCTCCTGTTCCGAATGAACAGAAGAACCGACTGCAGCGAACAGACTTCCGTACAACAAATAGCCACCGATGTAGAATGCGATGGACCCGACCACCATGAGCGGCCAATTGATGTTCAGCAAGTGAACCAAGGCTCCATTCTCGCCCATCACCGTCAACAAGTCAACCGGCACATCGCTGGAGCCAACCGCCGCCGCGACACCCAACGCACCAGAATCATACAATGACTGGAAGGCCACAAAGCCCATTGAGGACAAAATTGACCAAGCCACCAACTGAGTAACGGCCACGGCACCGAGCCCCACCACCTTGCCAAGTAAAAGGTCTTCGGGCTCCACAGCCGCAATCAGCACCTCTACCACATGGTTGGCTTTTTCTTCCACCACACTCCGTAAAATCACACCCCCATAGACAAACAACACGATCAAGAGCACCGCACTAAAAAGGAAACCAATGCTGCCTCTCACCTCATCACCACCGCCCTGCACACGCTGCCCATCTTCAATGCCTCGGTCAAACAGCGTCAACTCCATCTTCAAACGCTGGTAGGCCGACCAATCCAATTCGGTACTCTGTCGCACCCTCGCGTGCTCCATGGCCCTACTCAGGTCGCGTTCGATGTGACGCTTCGCGGTTCCCCCCGGAGACTTTTCGTACACCAGATAACCAGAATGGTTCTGCAGTATTGACTCGTCGTATTCCACCAACACCGTATGCCCTTGAGCCTTCCACACGCTATCCGTGGGGGCTTCCCTGGTAAAGTGATACACCAAATTCTCCCGCTCTGGAAAACAACCCGGACAACGCGGAACGTATTGACCGCTCGATACATCCAATGCCGTGATCAATCCCGGAGCATCTTCAATCAGCACCACATTTCGGACCACTGAGCTTTCCGTGAGCATGACCGCCCCGACCATGAATCCAATGGACGCAATGGGCAAAAGGACGGTGCCCAAAACAAAGCTGCGTTTGAATACCCGCGTGCGCCATTCTCTCAGAATCACCGCACCAACCAATCTTGCATTCATGTTGCGGCGGGGGTTTCAGAATCCTTGGCGCGCTCAACGGCACCAATGAACAAGGACTCCATGGTTGGACGCACCTTGATGAACTCGACGATGTCAACGGAAGCCATCAAGGCAGACAAGAGCGCAGCGGGGGTCACACCGGAACGAAGCCGAAGTCGGGCTTTTCGAATGCCCTCCACAGAACTGGGTTCCAAGGCATCCAAATGTGCCAATGCCCCCAAAGCCACCGTGAACGCCATGTCGGTTCCTTTGAACAAGACTTCCTGGGTGCCGTCCCACCCGGACTCTCGCAGCGACTCCGACGGTCCGGCCAGCACCACCTTGCCACGGTTCAGCAAAACAACTCGGTCACAAAGACGCTCCACACTTGGCATGTCGTGAGTAGAAAGGAGCACAGAGGTGCCTTCTGCCGCCAGGGCGCGCACTTCTTTGATGATCCTGCGCGCATTGATTGGATCGAACCCACTCAAAGGCTCGTCTAAAATGAGCAAGCTGGGCCGATGAACCACGGTACAGATGAACTGAATCTTCTGCGCCATTCCTTTGGAAATGTCGGAGACCTTTTTGTCCCACCAACCTTCAACCTCAAGCCGCTCAAACCAAGTACGCAACGCAGCCACCGCGTCCGCCTTTTGCATTCCTTTTAGCTGGGCGAAATACACGGCCTGCTCTCCCACACGCATGTCCTTGTACAACCCCCTCTCTTCGGGCAAATACCCGACGCCTTGAACTGCGGACCTGGACCAAGGTTGACCCGAAAGGCGAATCTCGCCAGCATCGGGCTTTACAATGCCCATGATGCTGCGAATCAAGGTGGACTTGCCCGCTCCATTGGGCCCGAGCAGGCCCACTATTTCGCCCTGAGGAACCTCAAATGTGACGCCGTCCAGTACATGTTGGGCACCGTAGGACTTTGCGAGTTGATGAACCTGTAGGGTGGTGGACATGGGTCAGCTGAACATGTCCCGAACCCGCTCAAAGAAACCTTTGTCGCGGGGATCGGGATCAGGCTGGAAGTTGGGGGCTTCTCGCCAACTTTCCAACGTTGCTCTTTCTTCTGCGCTCAATTCCTGTGGTGTCCACACGTTCAAGTTGACCAACAAGTCTCCCCGACCATAACTATTGACAGAGGGCAAACCCTTGCCTTTGAGACGCACAATTTTCCCGCTTTGTGTACCGGCCTCGATGCGAATCTTGGCTTTGCTTTGAAGCAAGGGAATTTCTACCTGAGCACCCAAACTGGCTTCCACAAAGGAAATGTGATGGTCCAAATGAAGGTTTTTCCCGTTTCTCGTGAACGCTTCGTGATCGGCTTCCCGGATTTGCACCAGGAGGTCGCCAGGAATGCCGCCCGCAGGAGCTTGATTGCCCTTTCCACGCAGGTTCAACTGCATGCCATCCTCTACACCTGCCGGAATTTCAATGTCCAAAACGGACTCTTCGCGGCGCAGGCCATGCTCATCTGCATCCTTGGGCTTAGAGGTCACACTGCGCCCCAATCCTCCACAGGAGGGACAAGTAGAAGCCGTTTGCATTTGGCCCAAGATGGTGTTCGTTACCCGGCGCACCTGACCCGTTCCACTGCACTGCCTGCACGTGTCATATTCGACACCTTCGGCTTGAACCAACCGAAACACCTTGACCTTTTTGGTCACCCCCTCCGCAATTTCTGCCAAGGTGAGTTGCACCTTGATCCGAAGATTGGACCCCTTCATGCGCCTCGGCCCGCGCGGGCCACCGCCACCGAAAGCATCTCCAAAAGCACCGCCGAAGATGTCTCCGAACTGGCTAAAGATGTCGTCCATGTTCATGCCAGCACCGCCACCGCCGGCCGCACCGCCAACACCTGCATGACCAAAACGGTCGTATTTCGCTCGCTTCTGCTGGTCACTCAAGACTTCGTAGGCTTCTGCCGCCTCCTTAAACTTGGATTCCGCACTCGCGTCATCTGGGTTTTTATCCGGGTGATGCTTGATGGCCAGCTTGCGGTAGGCCTTCTTAATGTCTGCTTCAGACGCGTCGCGTTGGACGCCCAGAATCTCGTAAAAATCGCGCTTCGACATGGCCTAAATCAGTTGCCCACCACCACTTTAGCGAACCTCAAGACAGCGTCGTGAAGCTTGTATCCAGGCTCTACCACGTCGACGACCTTGCCCTTCATGCTGGGCTCTGGTGCAGGAATTTGAGTGATGGCCTCGTGAAGGTCTGTGTCAAATTCGGCGCCCTTGGCTTCCATTCGGCTCAGCCCTTTGGTCTCCAAGATGCCTTTCATTTTCTGTCCAATCAGGAGGTATCCCTCCTTGAGTTGCTCCACATCCTGACCGTCTCCTGCAGCCTGAGCGCGCTCAAAATCATCCAGTACAGGCAACATGGCCTCGGTCAGGTCCCGACCTGCACTGCGCACCAGATCCCCGCGTTCGCGCATCGTGCGCTTCCGGAAATTGTCGAATTCAGCGTACAGCCTGAGGTACTTGTCCCGCCACGCTTCTTCCTCCGCATTCGCGGCGGCACCTTCATCTGAAGTCGCCTCGGTCTGTTCTTCGGTTTTGGACTCCGTTGCGGTGTCTTGCGCCTCGGCGTCGTGCAAGGTCTCTTCCTCGTTCATGGCGTGCATCATGGCATTGCGATTTGTTGGGGATGAATCAATCCCTGTGCCATCCACAGCGAGGCGGACAACGTGACAGGGCGCGCGACCTCCTGTCAGCCCCACCCGTCAATTCATGACATTCCTGTCACAATCGGGCGACGTGTTGGTCGATTTGAATGTGCAATTCCATGCCACGCAGGTTTTTCGCGACAATGACGCCGTTCTCGTCGACCAAGAAGCTCATGGGAATGCTGCTTACCCCATACAATGCGGCCGCTTCGCTGCTCCACCCGGCCAGATCACTGCCATGCCAATCCCAATCCAACTGGTCTTGCTTGACTGCCTTTTCCCAGCTTTGTTGGTTGCGGTCCAAAGACACGCTGGCCACGGTGAAGCCTTCAGCGCTTTTGAATTTGGCTTTGCGGTACTTCTTGAATGCGTTGACCACATTCGGGTTCTCCCGGCGACAAGGCCCGCACCAGCTGGCCCAAAAGTCCACCAAAACCAACTGTCCTTTTAGGTCGCTCAATCGAACCTCCTCACCATCCAAGCCTTGGAGGGTCAATTCTGGCGCCAAATCACCCACGGAGGTGCCGATTCGGGGGTCTTGGGCCGACACAGTCAGAATGGCCAAGCTCAGGGTCAAAAACAAAGTCGAACGGAGGAAAATGGAAGCTTTCATTGCATGTACAATTTACGGAGGGAACGCGCGAGACAAAGGCCTCAGTCTGCGAGGCGCTCAATTTGCGCACCCAATGCGCGCAAACGGTGCTCGATGTACTGGTAACCGCGGTCAATTTGACCAATGTTGTGAATGGTGGACCGCCCTTCTGCAGACAATGCTGCAATCAGAAGAGACACCCCCGCACGAATGTCTGGCGAGGTCATGGTCACGCCGCGCAACGGTGTCTTTCGATCCAGGCCAATGATGGTGGCCCGGTGAGGGTCACACAAAATAATTTGCGCGCCCATGTCAATCAGTTTGTCGACAAAGAAGAGCCGGCTCTCGAACATTTTCTGGTGAACCAGGACACTGCCGCGCGCCTGCGTGGCCGTGACCAAAAGAATGGACAACAAGTCTGGCGTGAACCCAGGCCAAGGCGCATCGGACACTGTCAAAATGGACCCGTCGATAAACGTGTCGATTTCGTAATGGTCCTGAGATGGAACGTACAAGTCGTTCCCCCTTCTCTCTAAGCCAATGCCCATCCGTTGAAACACCCTCGGAATCTGCCCCAGATCATCCCAACTGACATCCTTAATCGTCAGCTCACCACGGGTCATCGCCGCCATGCCAATAAAGCTTCCGATTTCAATCATGTCGGGCAGACAGCGGTGATCGCATCCCCCCAATTCATCTACGCCTTCGATTGTAAGCAGGTTGGATCCAACACCCGAAATCTTGCCGCCCATGCGGTTGATCATCTTGCAGAGCTGCTGCAAATAAGGCTCACATGCCGCGTTGTAGATCGTGGTTTTTCCTTTGGCCAATGCTGCCGCCATCACAATGTTGGCCGTGCCCGTCACCGAAGCCTCGTCGAGCAACATGTCGGTGCCCTTGAGCCCCCCTTTGGCCTCTGCACGGAAAAACGTTTCCCCGGCATCGTAACGGAAGGTCGCACCCAGGTTTTCGAACCCAATGAAGTGGGTGTCCATGCGACGACGGCCAATTTTATCCCCACCAGGCTTGGGGATGTACCCCTTTCCAAAGCGGCCAAGGAGTGGCCCCATGACCATAACACTGCCGCGCAAACCACCTCCTTTCTGACGGAATTCGTCGCTCTCGAGATATTCGATGTTGACGTCATCTGCTTGGAACCGGAACGATCCTGCATCCAATTTCTCCACCTTGACGCCCATGGAAGACAACAAGTCAATCAACCGATTCACATCCACGATGTCCGGCAAATTCGAAATCGTCACTGGCTCGGAGGTCAACAGTACAGCGCAAACCACCTGAAGCGCTTCGTTCTTGGCCCCTTGGGGAGTAATGGTTCCATTGAGAGGATGCCCTCCCTCGATAACAAAAGTGCCCATGATTTGGTCGATGTTTGACCGACAAGTTGGGCAGGACAACGAGACGACCAAAGGCCTTCTCTTCTTGTTTTCGACAAGTCAACCGGGGGGCCGGCCATCTGACCGTCCACCAAGGTGATTTAGCGCTTCCTCTTGCCTCCGCGATGGTTGCGGAAGTTGTTGGACGTCTTGCGCTTGCTCTTCATGACTTCACTCGAAGAAACCAGTTCTGTCTCGGCTGGAACGTCCAACTTCCCGTCGGACATTTCACGCAACTGGGCCCGGATAATGGGATCCTCTACCGCCCCTTTGTTCCAAGTCAAGTATTGACGCTTGAGCAAGTTGGCAATCATCATGCACAGCGCTGCGCGCTCTTCGCCTTCCGGCATCTCGACCGCTTTGGCCACGAGGTCTTCGACGATTCGCCCATAAAAAGAAGGGCGCTTTCCAATTTGCGTGTACGCGAGGCGCTCAGGTCCGGGGTCTTCTTCTGGACGCAGTGGAGCGGGGAATGGCGCATCGATGTCCAGCTTCCAATTGGACATGACATGCAAATGACCCCACAACTTCTCCTCGTGGTCCGCCATTTCCTTGGACCCTGGAACGAGCGTCCGCATCACACTCACGATGGCCAAGGCACACTTGCTGCGTTCTTCCCGGTCTTCAATGGTGAGACAATGGGCAATCAATTCGTGCACCACCCTTCCGTATTCAGGAATGGCGATGTCGGGGCGTTGGCTGTTGTAGGTCAGACCTTCAGTGGCCGTGGCGGCTGGAGTCGTGGGCATGTCGCGATGGACTGGAAAATGAAATCGGCGTTCGCCGGATGCGCTCAGCGCTTCTTAAAGGTCTCTGACCTGGCGCCGAAGTTGACGAAGTACTCGCCACGCGCAAGATAGCGAAGGATGGCTTGTTGGCCATCTCCACGCAGCACAACTGTGCCAAAAGCGTCTACAATCTCAAACTGCGTTTTCCTTGAGAAGGTGATTTTCTGCTTTTTGGCATTGTAAGAAAAGTCCACAGAAGGCACTTCTGCGGAGAAACGCGCCTCGCCTTTGACCTCCAGCGTGCCGTCGGGAGACAAGTGTGTGAGGCGCAAAATGTTCTCTCCCAAAACCGGATCAATTTTGGTCTCATACTGCCTTTCTCCAGGGCCTCCAAGTCCATCGACACGGACGACGTCGACCCACTTTCCCCACTTGAGTTGCTGTAAAACAAAGGGCATGCGCCCTCGCTCTTCGGAGGACGTCCACATCACATTCCCAGTGGAAGAGACTTCAAAGTTGACCAATTCAAATCCCGGTGAAGGCTTGACAACCTCTGGATTCAAGATGCGCGGCGCACAGCCTGCACGGTGAATCAAACGCACGGAAAGCCCCTTGCCCAGAACAATGCCCTGGCTGCGCAAATCAACCTCAAATGCGTGCGAATTCACTTCGTCCGCTGTGAGCTGTCCATTCACCCTGACTTCGTAGCAACAAAATCCTACGCCATCGGGGTTGGTCTCATTCACAACCAAAAGGTTTTCTCCTTGATACAGACCGCTCAACTCCACTGCCTGCTGGCCTTGAAGC
>Ga0315320_10005472_pt1 | contig 10409 bp, 12 predicted proteins | sample M140m21515metaG_FD_203458 | JGI IMG/M metagenome (GOLD analysis project Ga0315320, IMG submission 203458) | Ammonia-oxidizing marine archaeal communities from Monterey Bay, California, United States - M1 40m 21515 | ecosystem: Environmental > Aquatic > Marine > Coastal | place: USA: California...
CGCGTCGCTTCGAGTCGTCGAGGCGACGACGAAGGTCGAGGGGATCGACGCCGCACCGGTGTGCGATCTCGTCGAGCATCAGTTCCTCGACGAAGGCGCCCTGGGGGCAGCCGGGGGCGCGCATCGCGCGAGGTCCGCCGGCATTGAACTGCACGTCCTGGTGATTCCGGCCGTCGACGGCGCCGAAGTCGAAGCGTCCGCTGGGGACCCGGGCGCCGCCACCGCGGCTGGAGACGCCGGTGCCGCCGAAGGTCTCGAGTCGGGCCCCGCGGATGGTGCCGTCGGCATCGTGGCCGAGCTTGACCTTGCAGAGGAGGGAGGGGCGGTTGCCGGTGTCGAGGTGTTCCTCTCGACGGTCGCAGAAGGAGTAGACGGGCTTGCCCGAACTCTTCGCGGCGAGGCCCGCGGCGGCGCCCTCCTTGCCGATCTGGAACTTGGACCCGAATCCGCCTCCGATGTACTCGCAGTCCACCACGACCCGTGATCGTCGCTTCCCGAGGAAACGACCGATCTGATCGGCGACGAGGAAGGTGCCCTGCGTCGAGGCGTGGACCGTCGCGTTCTCGCCGTCGGGTTCGATCATCATGCCATGCGTCTCGAGCGACGAATGGGTCTGGACCGGCGTGGTGTAGGTCGCTTCGAAGGTGAATTCCGACGCCTCGATCGCGTCGGCGGCATCGCCTTCCGGATCGCCCATCGGGGCGCGAACCCGTTCATCCTCGAGGATGCCGGTCTTGCAGGCGGCGCGAGCCCATCGAGCATCCAGGGCATCGAGTCCCCGTTCGAGGGCCCGGCGGTTCTCGGCGACGACGTATCCGATGGAATCACCGTCGTAGTCGCCGGCATCACCGGAGACGACGACTTCCGTCACGCCCGGCACCGCGAGTGCCGCGTCCCGGTCGAGGGATTCAAGCGTCGCCTTGCCCCAGGGGCATCGGATGAGCCGGACCCATCGCATGTCGTCGCGAAGGTGATCGCGCGAATAGCGGGCGTCGCCGGTGGCCTTGGCGAGCCCGTCGAGTCTGGTCGCGTCGTCGGCGAGGGACTGCCCCGCATTGATCGCGCGATGGTCGGGATTCGATCCACTCATGCTCGTTCGCCTCCATTCGCGCCGCGGTCGGTCGGTTCATCGACCGGCGGCTGCCCGCTGGCGACCAGCACGGCGTTGAAGATGTTCGGGTAGGTGCCGCAACGACACAGGTTCCCGGCGAGGGCCGAACGGATCTCGGGCAGGGAGGGTTTCGGATTTCGATCGAGCAACGCTCGAGCGGCGGTGACCACGCCCGGGGTGCAGAAGCCGCACTGCATGGCGTCGAATTCGGCCATGGCGACTTGCAGGGGATCGGGATTCTCGACCGATCCGATCCCTTCCACGGTGGTGATCGGTCGATCGGTCGCATCGAGTGCGAGCATCATGCAGCTCGCGATCGGTTCACCGTCGACCAGCACGGTGCATCCGCCGCAGGCCGCGCGATCACAGACCTCCTTGGGGCCGGTGACGTCGCATCGCTCTCGCAACGCTTCGAGCAGGGTGGTGGCGGGTTCGGCGACGAAGTCGATCGGTCGTCCGTTGACGTTCAGTCGCGTGCGGACCGGATTCGGCCCGAGGATCTTCGGGCCGTCTTCGCGAAGGGCGGATTCGGCGTTCGCGTGTTGAAGTTCGACGGCGGTGCCGGCCGCCGTGACGCCGACGGTCTGGAAGAAACGACGTCTGGAGACGCCATCACGCCTTCGGTCCCCTTCGTGGGGGTGGTTCTCGTCTTGGGGCATGTCGGGGTTCTCGTGCGGGGAGGAACGGTCGTGACGCAAACGTGACCTCGCTCAAGAGCGTAGCACGAGACCGGCGAAATCAGTCGGACTCCTCGGCCGGTTCGACATCGAATCGCGCCTGAAGCATCCGATTCAGGGCGCGATTCGCGCGTGGCCAGTCGAACTCGTGCAACCGATCGATCGGAATCCAACGCCAGATCCGCGCGCCGTCGACCGGTTCATCGCCGACGAGCGTGGCCATCACCGCTTCGACGTGAACGTGTCGTTCGCGCTGCAACTCTTCGTCGATGTCTTCCGCGACGCCGATCGAATCACCAGCGTGAATGTCGATGTCGAGTTCTTCGCGCACCTCCCGCACCGCCGCTTGCGCCGCGGTCTCACCTGGATCGATCTTTCCGCCGGGAAGCTCCCAGACGCCGCCGCGAATCGATGACTCGGGTCGCCACGCCGCCAGGACGGCGGCGGGTTTGTGTTCGGCTGGATTCGAAGGCCGGAGGATGGCGGCGATCGAGACTCGGGTGAATTTCGCTGCAGGATCTTTATTCATAAGTGCATTCTAAGAAGCGAGTTACATTTTACTTCGAGAAGGTGCGGCTCAGGCGTTGACCAAGCCCGGTCCATGCCGATACTGTGCCGGGGTCCTTTGGATTTCGGTGCCAAACACGCTTTCAGGCACGTTTCGCAACCGGCATGCACTCGGATTTGGCAGGTTTGGAACGCGATTCCAGATCTGCAGAGACGAAATTACGCGAATCTGCGGCGAAATGTGCCTAAGTTCGTTCATAATGCGGTGATACGCCCTGTTTTGGGCTGGATTCAGCGAGAAACCTTGGTTTCAGCGATCTCCGCCAGCCATCTCCGGTACGGAGGTGGTAATTCGAGGTCTTCTTCGCAGCCATGGCGACATGGTTGAGAAACCCGTCCGGTCGTGTCGGAGCGACCGGGCGGTCTTTTTTGCGAGACGTGGTTTTTCGGAACGCGTTCAACCTGACGAAAACGGAAGACTCGATGCGCAACCCTCGAATCCCAGCCCTCATGCTCTTCCTGGTCACCATGTGTGGTGTTCTCGCCCGGCCGGCTGCCGCGGAACTTCGGTACTCGACGTTCAGTGAGCCCCTGGACGCCCTCACGCTGCTGATGGCGCCGCCGTCCGAGGATGCGGCTACGTCCACCTCGGCCGAGGTGGTGCCTGCTTACGGGGACCAGGGTGACCGCCGGTGGTCGATCGGGGGCATGGTGGCGACGGACTTTCAGAACGAACGCATCGCCAGCGTTCGTGGTGGGCTCGAGTGGTTCCCGATCGACGCCTTCAGCCTGGGGCTCGACGCGGATCTGGGCTGGGTCGGTCAGGATGCCGGTGATGATGCCGTCTTCGTCGGCGTCTCGGTGATGCTGCGGTGGCACTTCCTGAGAAACGAATCGTGGACGCTCTATGCCGACCTCGGCATCGGGCTGGTCTATGCCACGTCACCGGTCCCCCCGGACGGCAGTCGCCTCGACTTCACGCCGCAGGCGGGCGTCGGATGTTCGATCGCCCTCGATGCGCGGACCAGACTCCTGTTGGGGGTCGGTTGGTATCACCTCTCGAACGCCCGGACCACGGACACCAACTTCGGGGTCGACGGGCTCGCGGTGACCGTTCGAATCAGTCTGCCGTTCTGAGCCGGCTCAGTCGGGGTAACCGTCGGGACGGGCCTTCATCCACGCCCATGCGGTGGCCACGGTCTCTTCGAGTTCGGTGAAGTTCGGCGTCCAGCCGAATTCATCCTTGATCCGGGTGGAATCGGCGAAGAGGCGGGGTGGGTCGCCGGGGCGTCGGGGGCCGGGGCGTTCCGGAATCGGGTGGCCGGTGACCTTTCGACAGGCTTCGAGGACCTCGCGCACCGACCAGCCGTGACCGAGTCCGACGTTGAGGGTGCGAGCATCACCCGGTGCGAGGCGATTCATGACCGCGACGTGGGCGTCGACGAGATCGCACACGTGGACGTAGTCGCGGATGCAGGTGCCGTCGTCGGTCGGGTAGTCGTCGCCGTGGATCACCAGTGCCTCCCGCCGCCCGGCGGCGACCTCGAGGCAGATGGGGATCAAGTGCGACTCGGGACGGTGGTCCTCGCCGACGCGGGTCTTGGGATCGCTTCCCGCGACGTTGAAATACCGGAGCGCGGCGAAGGCGAAGGCGGGATCCGCGGCGCGGCGGGCGTACGCATGGTCGAACAGCACGCGTTCGACCATGTGCTTGGAATGTCCGTACGGATTGATGGGGGCCTGCGGGCAGTCCTCCGCGATCGGAATCCGATCCGCCGAGGGTTCTCCGTAGGTCGCGCAGGTGCTCGAGAAGATGAATCGACTCACGCCGGCCGTGCTCATCGCCTGCAGCAGCGAAATGGCGCCACCCGTGTTGTTGTCGTAGTAGCGGAGCGGTTCGTCCACGGATTCGCCGACGTAGGCCAGGGCCGCGAAGTGCATCACCTGCTCGATCCGGTGGTCACCGAGGGCGGCGACGCAGGTGGCTCGGTCCGAGATCGAGGCTTCGACCGACGAGAACGAGCCGGGCAGCCCGGCCGCCGCCGCCGAGATCGCCTCGAACGCGCCGCGATGCCCGCGTGAGAGGTCGTCGAGTCCCACCACGTCGAGGCCGGCTTCGACGAGCCGCAGGCACGCGTGCGAACCGATGTATCCCGCACCGCCGGTCACCAGGATCCGAGTTGGAGGGGAGATCATCTTGTTGTGTCGCCTTTTCGATGGAGGGTTGAGGTTCCACGCTGGTGGAGCCGATGAGCGAGGGACGGCCCGATGGTATCAATCGGGTTTCGCAGGTTCCTCCTTCAGCGATCCCCGGGAGTTCCTTTCTTGGCGACGAATCATGAATTGCGTTCCTTGAGTCCGGTGTTCGTGGGGCGACTCGCGATCGGGGGCATCCTGATGGGGCTCGCCAACCTCGTCCCCGGGATCTCCGGCGGGACGATGCTGCTCGCCGCGGGGGTCTATCCGGCATTCGTCGAGGCGGTGGCGGCGGCGACGACGCTGGCCCGCCGGCTTCGGCCCTGGCTCGTCCTCGCATGTGTGGGCGTTCCTGCCGTCGTCGCGATCGGCTTGCTGGCCGGAACCGTCAGGGACGGCGTCCTCGAGCATCGATGGATCGCGTACAGCCTGTTCATCGGGCTCACGCTCGGTGGGGCGCCGACGCTGTGGGCGATGCTGCGACCCGTCCCGCCGCGAGCGATCGTGGCGACCGTCATCTCATTCGCGGGCATGGTCGTGCTGGCCCTGATCCAGGAGACGCAGCCGGCCGCCACCGATGGGGGGGGCGGTCTCGGCGGGCTCTTCGTCGCGGGTTTCGCGGGCGCGGCCGCGATGGTCCTGCCCGGCGTGAGCGGGGGGTATCTCCTGTTGGTGCTGGGGCAGTACGTGGCGGTGCTCGATTCGATCGATGCCTTCAAGATCGCGATCCGCAGCGGCGAGTTGGCGGCCGTCGTCGAGGCGGCCTGGCCACTCGCGGCGATCGGGGTCGGCGTTCTGCTGGGGATCGTCCTCGTCAGCAACGTGGTGAGATGGCTGCTCGAGCGGCATCGGGCGATCACCCTCGGGGTGCTGCTCGGTCTGTTGCTCGGGGCCGTCGCGGGGCTCTGGCCGTTCCGGGCGGCGGTGCTTCCGGAGGTCGGCAGCGTCATCCGGGGCGAAACGATCGCCACGATGTCGGAGGCCGAGGCGGTCGAGTTGAAGTACCGGCCTACGGCGGTCTACACGCCCTCGGGCCTGCAGCTCGTCGGCGCGATCGGCCTCGTGCTCGCGGGGGGGCTTGCATCGATCATGCTCGGGCGATTCGGTCGGGAGGCGGATTCGGACCGGCTCGGCGATGATCCGATCGCACCCTCCTGACCGTCGGCGTTCCGCGGTGATGCGAGCGTGCTGCGTCGAACCGGCTCTTCTTTATTGGAAAAAACCCGAGATGCCGATGACCTCCTCATGGCATTTGTAAGCGTGAATCGCGAATGTGGACGTTTTGGCCGTTTCGGGTCACTTGCCTCTTCATCGGCTTGCGGGGAAGATTCCGCCCCGATGAGCGATGCCCCCTCCAGCCTCGACTCGGCCCGTGATGGCGCTGAGACCGATCCCGCCACGCCGCGGCTCCGCCTTGCCGGAACCTCCGCGGGGCCGGTGAGCGCCCCGGAAGCGGCGTTGCTCGAGTTGCGGGCGACGTTGGTCAGGACCATCTCCGCGAATCAGCGGGATGCCGGCCTGATTCGAGGGCGACTGGAACGAGCGAGTCGAATGGACCCGATCAAGGAAGTCACCGGCCGGGACACGTTCGACGTGAGTCATCGTGGCACCATGGACATGCTCGAAGCCGTGGATGCCCGGCTCGACGCGCTCGATGCCGAGCGGAAGTCGGCCACCATCGAGACCACACCGACGGCGAACGATCTGCTGCGGCGTTCCTGAAGCCCCTCGGGTTCGGATCAATCGAGACGTTCGCTGTCGATGCCGGCCTGTTCGCCGGCGAGCTTCTGCTCGGCGTAGCGACGCACCCAGTTCTCCCAGCTCCGGCCGGCCGCGGGGTCCCGCCCCGAAAAGCTGATCTCCGCGATCTCGGGATAGCCGATGTCGATGCGGGCGTCGGAGCCGGCCTGGAACATGCTCACCCGGGAGGCTTCCATGGTTCGCTCGTTCCGGCGGTCGAACACGTATCCCTCGATCGTCGAGCCGTCGCGGAGGACGATCGTGACGTCCCCGCGGTAGTCGAACGCGTGGTCCATCGCGGCCCGGACCGATTCCGGTTCCGCACCCGAGAGCGTGGTCCCCTGCACGATGACGTCCGGCACCGATTCCGCGGTCATTCGTCGTCGCCTCGGTAGAGATAGAGGGTGCGGTCCGTGTCGACGTCCGTGAACTTCCAGTCAAACCGGCGGGCGAGGGCCATGAGCACGAAGGGTGCGATGCTGTCATCGTCCTCCTCGACGAGGATCTGTCGGACCGGATCCTCGAACGGGAGGTGCATGCGAACCCCCGGTCCGTGCAGTACTTCGGCCTCCGGCGACCCGTCCTCGGGACCGATGTTGAACGGCGCGAGCATGGCCACGAGCTCGGCTCGCGAGGCCATCTTCGCCGCCCGGCCTTCCGCATCCGCGGGCTTCGGACTGTGGATTCTCCAGTGCGTCAACTTCGCCATGACCACCTTTCGGATCGGAAGAATACCGCACAACCTCGACGCGGCGGGACCTTGATCGTGGAAATCGGGGTCAATCCAGGTCGAGGAGGTCGCCCATCGAGGCGAGAAGTCGCTGGAGCGGTACCGGTTTCACGAGGTAGTCCGAGACCCCGAGGTTCTTCGCGTAGGCGAGATGCCGACGCCCCTGGTTCGCGGTCACCATGATGACGGGCGGTGGATCCTCGTGGGCTCGGATCTTCTCGAGGACGAGGAATCCCGAGCGGGCCGGCAGCATCATGTCGAGTACCACGCCGTCGGGGCGTCGTTCCTGGAATCTTGCCACCGCTTCGTTTCCATCCGCCGCGAGCGTCACCTCGGCGCCCTCCGCCATGAACGCGAGCCTGGTCGACTCGAGGACGTCCGGGTCGTCGTCGACGACGAGGATGCAGGTTCCGGTGAATCGGCCCGGCGTCGCGGTCACGAGGTTCCTCCATCGTCGATCAATCGGTCCAGCGACGCCTGATCCATCCACGGCAGGCCTTCGAGGCGGGTCCGCAGCGCGTTCGGCATCGGCTTGCCGGCGGTCTCCCAGCGGGGGCGACTCTTCCAGCGGCGATGGATCCACAGGTACTGATCGGGCGCGGTGCGCACCATCTTCTCGATCGCCCGGTTGAATCGGGCGGTGATGTAGAAGAGCGGATCGGGTTGATCGCACCAGTCCTCGGGACCGAAGTAGTCGACCATCTCGAGCCGGTACTGGAAGCGTTCCCCCAGCCGGCGGGCGAATCCGGCCACCACGGGGAGTTCGTACTTCATCGCGAGCAGGCCGATCGACTTGTAACTGGAAGCGAGTCGTCCGAAGAAGGGGACGAACAGCCCGCCGTCGCCCGCGTTCTGGTCCGCGATGAAGCCGATTCGACGGCCGGCCGGATCGTCGCCCTCGAGCATCGAGACGATCTTGTCCGTGGCGCCCCACTTGGTCAGCACCCGGAGGCCGCGAGCCTCTCGCAGTCCGAGCAACCAGCGATCGAGGAAGGGGTTGTCCAGCGGTCTCGCGAGTGCGGTCATCGGGAAGCCGAGGGCGGCGAGGGTGAAGCCGAGGAGCTCCCAGTTTCCACAGTGGCCGGTGATGAAGAGGGCGGGTTTGTCGGTGGCGAGGAGTTCCGCGCCGGACGCGAAGGCGTCGAATTCCACGTGCTGCTGCCAGCTCCACGGATTGATCAGCCGCGGCATGGCGAGGCTGTCCACCAGGAAGAGCTTGAACATGTACCGGATCGACTCGATGGCGATCCGATCCGCTTCCGACTCGGAGGTCTCCGGCAGCGAGCGGAGGATGTTGGCCTTCGCCCGCGCGGTGCGGCTCGACGTCAGTCGTCCGTAGATCGTCCCGAAGGTCGAGGCGCTTCGGAGGTTCTGATCCGGGTCGACGCACTGGATCGCGGCACCGAGGGCCCGCAGCGGCAGGAATTCCGCGAGATCACGGAGCGTCCCGAGCGGACCGGTCTGTGAATGCTGCCGCGGCGTCGACACGGTGGAAGGTGCTCCTCGGGAAAGAAGTCGCGGACCGGACCGAGGGATCGGTCCGGTCCGCGAGAAGTGGCACGTGCTCGTTCGAGGCTGGGATCAGCGGGAGTTCATTCCCGTGAGCATCTCGAAGCGGTTCCAGTTGAGAACCGGGATCTGGGCCTTGGTCGACTGCTCGAAGAGCCGGTCGTACTGCTCGCGGGATTCACGCTGCTTCAGGAAGCGACGGAACTGGTCGTCGCCGGCATCCGGGGGCAGCGGGGCGGGCATCGGCGGCTGGGCGCCGAGGACCAGGAAGTCGAGGTCGCCGGTGAGCTGGTCGCCTTCGACGACCTCGCCACCCCATTCGATGATTCGACGACGGACGTAGTCGGTCTCCTCTTCGTTGGGACGACCGTCTCCATTCACATCGAAGAGGCCGTGGACGAGGAACTTGAACCGGTAGTCGGGGTTGAAGACGGCGTTCGCGATGACGTCGTCCTTCACCACCGGTCGGCCGGTGAGTTCACGGGTGATCCGTCCGGTCGAGGTGTCGGTGCCGACCTTGATGATCTCGATGCTCGCCTTGCCTCGGACGTAGTCGCCGGTGCGGGGATCGGGGCGGATCGCGGAGGCGTCCTGGTAGACCTCGAAGGTCATTCCGGGAACGATCCGCTGGTTGCGTCCGAGATCGACGAAGACCTGGCCGTTCGTGCCCGGGACGTCGATGATGCGACCGTCGGCGAGTTCCGCGGGGCTGGCCGGCTTGATGCGGTAGGCCTCGGTCTTCTTGCGAAGTTCCTCGATCTGGGCGCGGAAGACGCTGTTGTCCTGGTTCGAACGGTCGAGCCGGCTCTGAAGGCCGGCCATGCGGTTGCGGTAGTCGCGGTCGAGCTTGACGCGGCTTTCCTCGATGCTCTGGATCGCCTGCTCGATCTCCTGCTGATAGCGGACCGCGGCGGTCTTGTACCCGTCGAATTCGCCTTCGACTTCGGCGATCTTCTGCTGGGCGAGCTTCTCGATCTTCGCGACGCGTTCCTCCAGCTCGACGTTGCCCGACTGGGCGTCCGCCAGCTGTCGCTGGAGGCTGTCGTTGTCGACCTTCGCCGAGGCGACCTGTCGTCGGAGATCACCCAACTCGTTGCGGACCACGTCGCCTTCGGCGAGGCCGAGACTGCTTCGCATCTCGGTGACGTCCGCGTTGGGGTTCCCGGCGACGAACTGGGCGACGTCGCCACGCCGGGTCTGGAGATACTTGTACAGCGACTGCTGGTTGGACTCCGAAGCGCTCATCAGCCGGTCGAACTCGCTGGTTCGATCGGAGGATCTGATGAACTTGGTCATCTCCGCCTGCGCCGTGGCCTCGTTCTGGAGCGCCTCCGCCTTGCCGGAGTACATCATGAACGTGATGGTCAACAGGCCGACGTTGCAGACCACGCTGACAACCAGAGCAACGATCACGCCGGTACCGGCACCAGAACCTCGCGCCATTGGGGATTCTCCATGGCTCCGCTTCCGCGAAGACCTGATTTCCGCTCTTGCGAATCAACTTTCCGGGCCGCCAGGCGAGCGACGGTGCCGGGGTTGCGGGCGCTCGCCCGCGGTTCGATCACGTAGTGTCGGCCGACCGGGGGTCGCCGTCAAGCCGTCCGGTTCGGCTGAAGGCCACCAACGGTTCCATCATGGAGGCATCGGAGGGTGAACCGCGGAACGTCGTTTCCGGGTTGAGGGTGGCCCGCCAACGGTCTCATCGATCAGACGCGGATCACCCGCATCGCCTCGGCGGGGGTCGTCACGCCGCGGCGAACGAGCTCCCACGCGGCATCGCGAAGCAGGTTCAACTCGCCTTCCGCCGCGGCGGTCGAACGGATTTTCGTCGCATCGACCCGCCGAACCACCAGATCACGGACCGTATCCGTCATTCGAAGCAGTTCGAACGCCCCGACGCGGCCCCGAAAGCCGGTTCGTCGGCACTCACGGCACCCCG
>Ga0315320_10005473_pt1 | contig 10409 bp, 10 predicted proteins | sample M140m21515metaG_FD_203458 | JGI IMG/M metagenome (GOLD analysis project Ga0315320, IMG submission 203458) | Ammonia-oxidizing marine archaeal communities from Monterey Bay, California, United States - M1 40m 21515 | ecosystem: Environmental > Aquatic > Marine > Coastal | place: USA: California...
TAAATCACTTAATGCGCTATAAACATTTGAATATGTAATTGTCTTTGAGCCGAAGTCTATATTATCTAGACCGATACGTGTACGTGCTTGTATATAACTAGAATCAATAAGATTAATTGCTTCAGCAGAATCTAATAACTGATCAAAGTTTAGCTGCCTTGCTTGAACATATGCAGAGTCAATTAAAGCTACTGCCTCGCCCGAATCAAGGAATGATGTTGTATCTAATCGTGCATTGACGTATGAAGAATCTACTAATTGAATAGCTTCTGCGGAATCTAGGAATGACGCTGTATTTAATCTTGCATTAACATAAGCGCTATCAATAAGGTTTATAGCTTCTGCAGAATCAAGGAAAGAAGTAGTATTTAATCGTGCGTTTACATATGCACTATCGATAAGAGAAATAGTTTCAGCAGAATTTAAATAATTTTGATTGATACGATCATTAATATAATTTGCTGTAATTATATTTACAATTTGTGCTGAGTCTCTATAACCTAAACTTTCAACTAATGGATCTACATAAGCGGAATCTATTAAGCCTAATATAATAGAAGAGTCTATTAGGTGTGTATTAACATTAGAAACATCTACTTTTACTTCAGCACCAGTAGTATGATTTGTAAACCTAGCAGCACCATTATGCTCGGACATAACAATGTTACCAAAAGTAACTGATGTACCTGAAAGATATAAATCTCTAAACCGTTTTGTTGAAGTACCTAAATCGTATATTTCAGTTGTAATAGGTATTAAATGCTGATCAAGATTACCAAACATAGAGTCTAGTATATTATGAGCTTCAGCGGAATCTAAGAATAATGTATCATCTAATCTAGCATTTACGTAAGCGCTATCTATGAGAGCAATTGTTTCTGCCGAATCTAAGAATGATGTAGTATCTAATCTTGCATTGACATAAGCACTGTCTACCAATGCAATTGCTTCAGCAGAATCTAAGAATAAAGTTGTATCTAATCTTGCATTGACGTATGCACTATCTACAAGACTTATCGCCTCAGCCGAATCTAGGAATAAAGTTGTATTTAATCTCGCATTGACATAAGCAGAGTCGACAAGACTAATTGTTTCTGCTGAGTCTAAGAATAAAGTTGTATCTAATCGTGCATTAACATACGCCGAGTCAACTAGATTAATTGCTTCTGCAGAATCTAGGAATAAAGTATCATCTAATCGTGCATTAACATATGCTGAATCGACAAGATTAATTGTTTCAGCTGAATCTAAATAATTACTATTAATTCTATCATTAATATAATTACTATCAATCATATTAACTGTTTGACCAGAGTCTAAAAATTGTGCTATAGCATTAGAAGAATTTTTATAATATAATTTACCATCAGCAAAGTTAATAGCTAATTCGCCGTGTACTAAATCACCTGGTGACGGGTCACTACCACTGACACCTTTCTTTTTTAGCTTAATTATAGTCGTCATAATTCTTCCTTAAAACACTATTTATTAGTACGTTCCACCGTCTAAAACTGTAACAGCTACGTGACCTGCAGTGACAGAAAAGTTAGATGAATCAAATGATGATACACCAACTTGACTTTTAGTTGCGTTTATTGCTTTCCATGTCATCGAGTTTGCTACATCGTTATATGTTAACGATAAAGCAGCATTTGAATCAACACCGAAAAAATTATCTAAATGATCTTCTACTACTTCTCTTAATGCAACACCATTGAAGAATATGGCACTATCGAGCGACGCAAAAGGAATATCGAATGGTAAGTTTGGATCCCATCTATCTGTGGCAGCATCGAATACAAATTGTGGTTTTGTACCAGTATATTGTGCACCACCGATTGTTATACCTGCACCATCTGCTATTCCAGAATTGGCTGCTGAATCGGCTAATACAAGATTCTTATCATTTAAAGATACTACTGAGCTATTAACTATCGTCTCAGTACCTTGTACGATTAGATTACCGCGGATAACTAAATCGCCTGAATCACCTACAGGAAATGGATCAATGAATAATCGATTTGAACTGTCAGTCGATGAGATAGTATTGCCATCAATCTTAACATTGTCAAATTCGTTTATAGTTACTTGAGTAACGTTACCGCCAATTGTGAGATTCAGATTATGAGTATCTTTATCCCAAGATGCAGAATCTAATGTAACAGATGTTATGTCTGAATCAACTTGTCTTTTGAGTACTAAATGATTTGAGTCTACTGCATCTGTTCGTGAAGTAACATTACCTGAGAAGAATGCATTTCTAAATGTCCAGTCAGCAGATTCACCAATATCAAATCCACCGGCAGCTGGAAAATATGTCGGTCTTAAATGACCTCTTATACTAATAGTTTTAAAAGGATCATTAGATGTAGAAAGTAAATCAATACCAGTACCAATTATTGAAACTGAACCGTTGTTAACGACTTGTAAATGCTGGTCAACAGATTCTTTTCTTATTGAACCGCCAGTACCAAAATTTATATACTTATCAATTGCAATATTAATATCAGTATCAAAGTCATCTATCTGAACACTATGAACTGTTTCGGCATCAGTTGTGATTTTTAATGTATTAGTAGCTGGATGCCAACTAGCTGAATCGATGCCACTACTTGCAACAGAACCAACCGAATCAATCATACCAGCTTGATTAACTGTAAATACAGGTATTGTAGTTGCAGAACCATACGTACCCGAATCTACTGAAATACCTGTACGTTGAAAACTATCTGCAAATACTGTGTCTGAGAAATATGCATTTCTCCATGTTGAGTATGGTTGTGCAGGTAATAAACCAAGAGAATCACCGATATCAAATAATTCACCTGGTTGATATTTAGTTTTTAAGCTACCTTTAAACCGAATAGCTTTAAAACCAGGATTCGACTGCGAAATTAATTCTATATTACTAGAAGTTAAGGAAATACCAGTGCCACCATTATGGATTAGTAACCACTCGTCAGTTGACTCTCTTCCTATTAATCCTGATGATGATGTTGTATCATCTCCAAAATAAATAAATTTATCTTTATTTACTCTTTGATTTACATGATATTCAATTTCACTATCTAAAGTGTCATATGTCACCATGTCAGCAGTTGCAGCACCTAGGCTTGTCATAGCGGTAATAGTTAATGCACTATCTTTATTATCTCTAATATTAATATGGCTTTGTCCACCAAAAAATCCTAGGTCATTATATAAATTAGTTGACTGTAATGGTATAGCCCAACTACCTAAAGATGTAGTACCGACTGCTTCACCTTTAATTAAACCAGCTTTAAGTCCAACATTAGTTAGATCTAATGCATGATTATTTGCTGTACCACCAGAATTACCGTATCGTGTACCTATTGTAATAGTACCACCGCTATCAGTATTCGGCGCAATAGTCATATTCTGACCAGTACGGCTGTATATTGCATCAAATCGTGCAGAGTCAGCTCTTAAAGTACCATAAGTACCGGAATCGGCTTGAACAATTTCAGCTGTAACTGTTCCACCTGAATCAACTGCAATTTCAAATGTACCTGGAGTATAATCTGCTCCGCCGCCACCATGAGTAGGTCCAGTTAAAGTGACTTTGACACCAGGACCTTCTTTGATTATAAGGTCGTTTTGACCACCTAAAAATAAACTTTTAAAAGGATTACTTGGATCATCGCGTACTCGCAATTCAGCATTAATAGTAGTATTAACAACGTGTGAAATCCTACCAAAGTCATCAACTGCTATTTCTAAACCTGAACCAGTACCGTATTTTCTATTTCCATCTGTGTGAAAATTAGCACTAGAATGAGAAATACCAGTACTATCTAATCTAATATCGATATTATTATCTGTTACTTTAGTAATAATACCTGTACTACCAGAAAAGTTTAGTACGCTATCAAGCATATTCACTGAATCGCCTGTACCGCTATCAGCAGTAATATTAAATGTTGTTGATAACGGAGCTGTACCGATACTATCTATTCTACCACCGCTATCTACTCTTAAGATAGGAATTGCAGTTTGAGATCCGTATGTGCCTACTATAACATCTACTGTAGAGCTAAGATGTGAATCTATTGTATTATCGATATTTGTTTCAAAGCTAGTGAATGAGCTATCGATTGAATTAATCGAATCTTTGTTCGCTAATTCTACCCAGTTACCTGCGTGTGCATAATAACCTTTGCCTGTTCCATGAACATGGGCAAACATACCATGATAGGTACTTGCACTAGGAAGTGCGCCTGATGAATCATAAACATTTGAATATAGTATTTTACCAGGTGTAGTAATACTATTTGTTGCACCGTCAATTACTATATCGCCAGATAAAAGCTGATCAACCTTTTTATCAGAATCAACTACAATTGCACTAGAAGCTGTAAGTGTACCAGCTACATGATCCAACATATCGGTAAAGTACGAACCACCGATGACAGTAATAGCAGTTGCACCACCAGCACCATTATCGCCTGTACCTATGAATAGCCTATCACCCTTATTTGCCTGAGTGCCGACACCATAAGCATATGCTAGTTCTGCTGTTTTAAGTGATGATGGAGCTAAAATGCCAGTGGAGCGTTTAATTCTAATAATACTTGCCATTAGAAATTACCTCCGTTTAGAGTTATGCCGTCTAATTCTAACGAAGCTTTAAATTTTCCTGCATCAGAATCGAATACTAATAGCATATTATCTGAGAGACCCGACAGGTCTACATCAGCAAGATTAGTCATATTCAGCGCACCCTTAACTCTTTTAATGGGTGTGCCGATTACTACCTTTGAAACGAAATTACCGCCACTTACAATTTTAATAGCCATTACTACCTCGTTACGCTAGGAGACACGATCATCTGACCTTGTAAAACACGTTCTATGATGGTATCACCATCGCTGTCGACATATTGCATTTCAACATCATATACGTATTTTCCCCTGCGTAACAAATCCGTTTGTATATTTGTAAGAGAAGCTGTCATAATACCCTTATCGGCATCACTAACAATAGTGGCCCAATTTATGATATCGGCGGAGTCTGTACTACTAAAACTCCTTTTCATTTTCATATTAAAAGCGTGACTAGCAATGTTCCTTGCATTTCCATCTTTTTGCACGATAAACATTTCTATCGCAACATCTGACCCTTGATCAATAGTAAAAATTTCTTCTTGTGCCATGGGGCCCTCTCGTGATATATGGTCTTATTTATAACATTTAGTATTGCTACTATTTATACATAATAAATAACACTATGGATACTTATTGCGCTGCAGCCTTCACACAAATTTATGCAGACAACGCCTCGAGATATAGGCTTTGTTGTCATGCAGACGTAAACCCAAACATTAGAAAATATAATACAAACAACTCTAATCCATTTGAATATTTCTTATCAGATGAAATGGAACAAATCAGAGATGATATGTTGTCTGGAAAAAAAATTAAAGGTTGCGAACAATGCTATGGATTAGAAGAGCGTGGCCATAAATCTTGGAGACAATGGAAGTATAATACTATATATGATTTAAACACTGATGTACACAAGGTAAATTTAAAATTACGTATAATGGGTTCATTTTGTAATTTAGGATGCTACATGTGTTATTCATATAATTCATCTACACGAAGAGCTGAATTAAAAAAGAAAAATATAGATTGGTCTATGCACGACGTAGGATTTGTAAGCACTAGCACTAAACGCTATGAAGAAACTGTACAAGACATTTTAAATAATATAGACCTTGTAGAAAAAATGAATATTACAGGTGGCGAACCTTTGCAATTAGATCGTATGTGGCAGCTAATGGAAAAAATACCAGATAAAAATGCAAAAAATATAACACTCACTTTTGATACTAATCTTACTAAATTAGAATATAAAAAATGGAATATATGGCAACTCATAGATAAATTCAAATCTGTTAAATTAGGTGTATCGTGTGATCATTATGGTGAGAAACTAGCGTGGATTAGATATCCTATTAATGTACGTGAATTTGAGGAAAACTTATATACAATGAAAGATTACATATCTAATCTTAATGTAACAGTTTCCATATTAAATGTATTAGACTTAGATGAAATAGAAAAGTATTATAAAGATTTTAAAACTACATTTTATGGTATTGTATGCAAGCCAGAAATATTATCAATTAGGAATATTCCTAATAAAGAAAAATTAATAAAAAAATATGAACGATTTCCTATGGTAGTTCAAGAACTACATAAAGATACTATGGATGGATATTATAAAAATGGAATAGATTATTGCCGTAAGTTAAACACTAAACGCACTATAGATTTTAATCAAATATTTAAAAGCTCTACTAGTTCCATTGCTGATTCAGCATGAGTTAGAAATGACTGCGGCCCTTGTTTAACTTTTTGTTTTTCCCAATCGTATTGATGTACCATAGTCTGAGCATTTCCCATTCCGCTGTTATATGATGTTCTACGAATGTGTATTCTTTTTATAATTTCACCTGCAAATTTTATATTACCACTAGTTTTGCCTTTTGGTCTACCATAACATATAGTAGGGCAATTTATCATACCAGCTGAGTAATACATTCCACCCCAATATGTCACATGTAATTTAGCGTGCTTGATTAAAGAAAACATTTTTTCTTCACCGTCAGAATATTTTAATCTTTTAATTTTATAATCTGTGTATTGTTCTATATTATCAATAATGCGTTGTTGACGTGGATCCCATCCACCTCTCCATTTATTACCTATTCCAGATTTTTCCATAGAATGAACAGAGATATAATCACCATCACCTATCCATTGTCTATCTTTATTAAGAGGCCATATACAACCAGCAGAATATCTTAAATTTAATTCCCATACATCTTTTTTATATAAGTAAACAGAAAAACTAATTCCACACGACGGTGGATGAATATTTTCTAAGAACCATATTACACTATCTAGTTGTGTATATGCATTTATTTTATTTACTTTTCTAGTTTTACATCCTTCAGGTATTAATACACAAAACTTCTTAGGTTTATCTTGTAATCCTATTTCGTGTAAAAACTGAGTTTCCCATAGATGATAACTAAATCTATCTGTTATAGGTAAATGAGATTTAGTTGTATGCAAGTCATATACTATTAGAGTATCATCAAGGTTTGCTCTCTCATTACATCCAAGATTTATATCTTTATAATGCTTTAACATAATACACTAGGATCTCTCCATTGATCATTTACATAATTTACTATAATACTAATTCTATCTGATTGTAATGGTTCTAATCCATGTAATTCTGTACCTGTATTATCAAACCACCAACCTGTATTAACTCTAGCTTCAGTAGGGCCATTATCGAAGTAAGTACTTGCAGGTGCAGCTGTTAAATATATTTGCATTGTATGAATCTTTGCAACATCATCAACATGCTGTTCTAACCAACTGCCTTTCTGATCTTTACATAATTCTAATCTTAATTTACCTTTACTAGATTGAAATTTATGTACACAATATTGAAAGGATGGATAACTATATTGATGCATCCATATTCTATTTTTATTATCTGTCCGTTTACCTTCTAAAAAACCCCATGGTAAATCTCTACTATCGTGTAAAATATCATCTATTATATTACGTGGTAAGATATTTTGTATAGTATTAATATTCATTTATAACCTCATTATATATAAATTATGAAAAGAATTATTTTTAGTATTTATATTGACATACCTGAATCATTATTAGATGCTCAGCCTCCGCACCATGGAGAAACCGAAGATAAAAATTTAAAAGCAAAACGAGAGTTCGCTAATCACTATGAATGGTTATTAGAACGTCAAAAAGAATATGCAAATAATATAGGTGCTGAATACAAACATTATGTATATGATCAAAAATATATTGATTTACAAAAATGGTATAATGATAATTATCCTTACATCACTGAATATAATATAGTTAATTTTTATAAAATACATTTAATGTATGAGCTAGCTGAAGAATATGATGAAGTATTATATTTAGATTTAGATGTCTTACCTGTCACTACAGAAAATATATTTGAAAAACATGATATACAGAAAGGCGTACTAATAAAGAAAAATGCACATGGTAAATTATTAGATTCGAGTTATTTAAAATATAAAGAACAAGAATTTTTAGAAAAAAATATCAATAGTAGTATTAGAAGTCCATGGGCAAAATGGTGGAATAGCCGTGCTTTATGTTTGAACTATGGTAAACCTTTAAATGATATTCCAGTTTATAATACAGGAATTGTTGGCATCAATAAACATTGGCTTGATAAAATAGATTATTTTTCTGACTTTGATGAAACTCTTGAAGAGATGAAAGAATTAAAAGAAGAAGAAAAATCTATGTGGCCACAATTTGTTCAAGCAATGTTTGGATGGGATAATGAAACTATATGGGGATTTAAATGTCATATGAACGATGTACCATCAGTATGGTTAGACGGTAATTGGCATATGTTTTTAGATAAGAGCACTATTATAACTGAAGGATGTAAATTAATCCATATTGTCAATAAAGAATTTGAAGCCGTAAGAGACTGGTATGAAAAGAATAATATTTAGTATATTCAATGGCAATGTTGATCAAAATAATGGCAGTACAAGTGATTATAAACTATCTCAATTCAACAAATATAAACCACAATTAAAAGCATGCAAAGAAAAATATGCTTTAAAATGTAAATCAGATTTTTTTCTTCACGAAATAGACATTACTGATTATGATTCATTACAATTTGAGAAGATTATACTGTTTGAAAAATATGCTAATGATTATGATGAGGTATTGTATTTAGATTTTGATGTAGTACCGATGAGTAAAGCAAGAAATATTTTTGAATTTGTAGATACATCAAAAATTGCTATGCATCCATTGCGGAGAGATTTAAAACATAACAAATTAAGAAATGCACTAAACGATGGATGGATTGATGGCCAAAGGGTATTTACAAAGACGTGTGCTAAAAAGGCTATGTTATTATTAGAAGGTATAAACGGTAACGATTTATTGTATAATACCGGAGTTACGCTAGGTAATAGCGAAATTATAAAAAAGTTGCAATTCACTGAACAAATTGAATATATGAATAATCTTCTTGACAATTCAAAAGAAGACACTCTATTTCCTAAAGAAATATCAGATAACTTTTTTTATAATAATGAAGTTTATATGTCTTATTTAGTAGAGCGAGATAATATACCACACATAGACTTAACTGAAAATTGGAATTTTATAATAGATGATGTGCAGTCACATCCAACTTCTACGGGTGAATTATTACATTATATAAAAAAAGAATTTGAAACGGTTTTTGATTTATGAGAATAATTTGTGTAAGAACAGGCGATAAATTTGATCGCTGGTATGAAGACAATTTAAAATATATGATAGACAAATATTCTTGTTTAGAATATAATGAGTTCGTAGTTATAAGGGATGAAGAGTATGAAGGCGTATTTAATAAGTTACAAATGTTTGATCGATATAGAGATGGGCAAAATTTATATTTCGACTTAGATGTAATTATTAAAGGCAATTGTAATCAATTTATAAAAAAAGATTTTCATTTATGCCATGCATGGTGGAGAAAAGAATATCACACACCATTGAACAGTTCTATAATGTCATGGGAAGGTGACCAATCTCATATATTTAAATTCTTCGAAGAAGATACAGAATTTTTTCAATTTAAATATCATTTAGGAATAGATCAGTTTATCTATGAGAACATAGATTATAATATGTACGGTTGGATGGATAATTATTGTTCATACCAAACTGTAACTAAAGAAGAAAGTTATGATGTTTATTTATTTAATCAGGGGCATCAGAAGATGAAGGACCCTTCATGGTATCGTAAATTTCTATTGCCACTCTAAAAGCTTCTAAAGGAGTTGCGGCTCTACGTAGACGTCTTTTAGAATCTTTGTCTTTGCATTCTTTTACAAAATCTTTTTCGAATAAATTTATTTTTACATAAAATAATTTTTCTTTATGAATTTTCTCATCATAATCATCAAACATAAGATCGACTAATATTTTATTAAAATCACTAGTTCCACCGTCATTCATATTCACTAGCCATCCACGGTCTTTTGCTATTTCTATAACTTTTTCTTTGAACGCTTCTTGTGAATCATGTATATATGACCAAGTGTTTTCGTTTATCTCATCATGAGTTGTATATGTTAATAGCTCATTCAACGAAACTTCGTCAGCCGTAGAAATAACTATTTCATGTAAATTAGTTTCAAGATTATCATCATCTTCCCAATAAGTAGTTATTTCCGTATGAGCTTCATTAGAAAAATATGCATTTACATATTTTAAATTACCAAACATTGACATAATTATTCCTTTATTTTGCACCATCTAACACACTGATGTAATGTTTTATCAGAA
>Ga0315320_10005476_pt1 | contig 10406 bp, 8 predicted proteins | sample M140m21515metaG_FD_203458 | JGI IMG/M metagenome (GOLD analysis project Ga0315320, IMG submission 203458) | Ammonia-oxidizing marine archaeal communities from Monterey Bay, California, United States - M1 40m 21515 | ecosystem: Environmental > Aquatic > Marine > Coastal | place: USA: California...
GTCGTGTAAGCCTCAGAGCCAGTCTGGAATGTTAGTAATGTAGGTACTACAATATCTACCATGAAATTTTTGATATAACTTCTAAATGCCTGAGCTTCCAATTCTGTAATTCCGTAAAGGTTTGCTACATATTCATCATCCCAGTCAAATACTTCGCCACCTGTTTCAGCTCCATCAGTGCCTTGTGGTAAAGTTTTACCACTGGCCTCTCCATACATGAACTCTGAACCGAATTCAGTAGTGCATGCTGCGAGCTCGGGATCTGGCCCACACATTGCATATTCTCCATCATAGAGGAGTCTCCTTACATCTTCCGGAGACATATCGATTAGACCTTCAAACGGCCCCATATTAAGGCCTAAAGGAATGTAACCTCCCTGCAATGGTTCCTCTCCACCGAAAGATTCTATCCACCACTCATCAGAATTCATTGTCCCACTCTCTCCAACTAGTATCATAGGGAATTCTTCTACATTTGAACAAAGTAGCCCACTTCCCAACCAGCAATCTGCATAATCAGCCAAACCTAGTAGTTGTGACAGACCTATTCCATAAGTTCCCATGGCCTCAAAAGCATTAGATGATGCGCCGAGAAGGAATAATATATTGCCGTTTAATGGAAGTCCATTGAAATCAGTTTCTTGGATAATTCCTTCTGCCAAACCAGTTTCACCAATTCCGAATAAAACATGTTCCAGTGCATCTGGATTTGCAATATCAACTCCACTGACTTCTTGTAATCTTTCTCTATTGTTATCAACAGTTGTCAAGTCAGCACCGCCTCCATGCCCTAGGAAATTAGTCCCTGCGAGCGCATAAACAGCCCAATCTATGTGAGTTCTTTCAGGTTCTGCAACATCTCCATATCCATACAACATCGCTCTCACAGGGGTTACTGATTCACTAGGCTCTCCCATTCCTGCTACTAACATATGTCCATAGTCACAAGTAAGAGCTATGCAAATACCAGTTGAAGGATCTACAGCATCATTCAAGATTGTATTTGCTGATGAAGTAAAATCAGGAGTCATTATTCCTGCTGCTGAACTAGCATTCCAAGAAGAATATGCAACACTCATAACATAGCCAGGTGCTGCCGCATCAGCAGATACAGAATCCATACCTGCCGCTTGTAAACCTGCAGATGCTTCTGCTATACTATCTTCAGCATCTTCTGCCGACCAGATACTAGGGGCTTTACTTGAGAGCTCTAGCGTCATCATATTTGTGGCGAAGCCGGCTTTTGCAAATGGTTCACCATAATCGAACCCAACAGGCCCAATCGCACCAATACTTTGAGCAGTCCATAAAATATTGACATTTCTGAAGTCATTTGTACCGGGGACTGAATCATAAATATCTCCTACAGGCCCCATACTTCCATCACGATCTAACCAAGTACATTCTTCACACCATTCGAATACTTCATATTCAGAGTAAGTCATTGTACCTTCTTCATTATTCCAGTCCAGTATTTCTTTGTGTGATGTGACATTGTATATCCATGGTCCTACTTTGGTATATGCGTTTGATGGGTCATCACTTGATAGTGCATCAATATCTGTTAAGTTATATCCAAAATATACTTTTTCAGATGTAGACATAGCCCATTCATCATCAAAATCTGCTTCTTCATCATAAGCATCTGAAACTTGTTCAGCCATTCCATCAGAAATTAATCCATCAAATGTGGATGTAATTAATGTTGCATTCACTGCAACTAGCATTATTCCAATTACTAACATTGTTGTTGCACTATTCTTTTTCATTCCGTCTAACATGCTGTTCACTCAGTACCTATACGAAAGCATTGAGGAAATAAGTGTTGCAGTGTAAACTTAGTGTATTTTTTTTCACCTAAACTGTTTTTCTTGTGGGAATAATTATTGCTACAAACCCTGTACGATTAATATGAACGGAAGGTACATTAGAAGTATCTTTCTTTGTTTTTTGTTATTTTTGAATATATTTCTTTCCATTTCAAGTAAGGCCTCTAATGAGATTGTTGAAGAAAATAATATTATATTTCATTCCTATGATTACGACATTTACTATCAGGATTTAGAATTATTATCTGGGGAAATGTTGCATGCTGAATTGTATGAGGCAATCCGCAATCACACAGTGGTCAGCTACAGTTCTATTTGGGGGCACCTCCGCGAGATTGATGCAGACCCACTCGACAACGCTAATGTTCTTCTGTTCTATATGCAAAGATCACAATCCGAAAATGATACATGCGGTGATGGTAATGAATGCAACAGCCAGTCTTGGAATAGAGAACACATTTGGCCTAAGTCTCATGGAGATTTTGGAACTAGTATGACCAAGGTTGCAGGTACTGATTTACATTCATTAAGGCCGGTAGACAATACGGTTAATTCCGCTAGAAGTGATAAAGACTTTGGGAATGCTAGCGATTCGCACTGGGAATGTATTGAATGTGAATCTTCAGTGGACTTTTGGGAACCTTCTGAGATTTCTAAAGGTGATGCGGCACGAAGCGTATTTTACATGGATGTCAGGTATAATGGATATGGAAATGAACCGAATCTTTCTTTGGTTAACGGAACCACTCAAACTAGTTCAAATGATGGTTTTTTAGGTGATCTATGTACGCTGTATGATTGGCACATTGTGGATCCAGTCAGCACATATGAGATAAATAGAAACAATGAGATATTTGGTATACAAGGAAACCGTAATCCATTTATTGACAACGAGATTTTTGTTCAAAGAATATGGGGTGAAGTTTGTGAATCTCAACCTCAGGCCAATACCAGTGACATAGATAATGACGGTATTTTTGATTCGAATGACGTATGTCCAGAAGAAAATTCCATAGGATTTGATGAAAATAAGGATGGTTGTCTAGACGATACCGACGGTGATGGAGTGACGGATGACTTAGACATATTCCCTATGGATTATTCAGAATCTGATGACTCCGATTTGGATGGAATTGGAGATAATTCTGATTTTTTCCCATATAATTCTTCAGAATGGATAGATAGTGATTCAGACGGAATAGGCGATAATTCTGATATATTCCCTCACTTTCCGTACGAATGGAAGGATAGTGATTCTGATGGAGTCGGCGATAATGCTGATAAATTTCCAAATGATTCTTCTGAATGGATCGACACAGATTCAGATGGAATTGGCGATAATTCCGATGCGTTTCCACTCGATCCTCTAGAAAACATCGATTCTGATTCCGATGGTGTTGGCGATAATTCTGATATTTATCCATTAGATTCTAAACGTTATGAGCCTGAAAATTCTAATAACACAGTCTTGTTGTTGGTATTTACTGTAATTCTAGTCGTATTTATCACAATGAGGAGTAAATTATAGATTAATTTTCTTGTGTGTTAGATAATAAGGTTCATCTCTGAAGCGCATTCGAGTCATTCCAAGGACCCGTAGCTCAGTTGGTTAGAGCGCTCGGCTCATAACCGAGTGGCCATCGGTTCAAATCCGGTCGGGTCCACCACTTTTCTCCAAAATTATTATTTTTTAGCATATATTCATTTTTCTCAGGAACTCTTCTTTCAACATTATTTCATGCTCTAATAGTGAGAACCCTAAAATACACTTTCACATGGGATTGGTCGTATGACATCTGCCCGCTCGGTAAGACCAGTCCTAATATTACTGGCAGTTTACTTTCTAAGCATGTGGGCCGGTGCTGCTGCAGTACACGCTCAAGGAGTTACTCCTGATGTATCACTGACCTGTGAAAATCCTCAGCCTATTGAGACATATCCTGGTTCTACAAGAACCTCAATTGTTAATTGTGATTTAGAGAATCCCTCTGCTCATCAAATTAAGGTCGATATAGTAATTCAATCAGGTGCTCTTGTTTCAGCAGGCCCAGCTTCTCTAACCGTCGGTTCAGGTCTCCAAACTAGTTTTCAAGTAATCTTGAGAGGTGATTTACAAATGGCTGAAGGACAGCACCAGATTTCCATCACTGCAACAGTTTCTCAAGCAAATGGTGTTGCATACCCTGGAACTCCTACAACTTACAAAGTTTTAGCAGTTGTTAAACAGTTCAGCAGGCTCAGAGTTGCTTCTGAACTCGCATTCATACAACTGAGACCTAAAGTAGACTACATGGTTTCTTATGACGTATATAATGATGGTAATGCATTAGATCGAATGAATATCGAGATTGCTAACTATGACGAACTAAGTGACGAAGGATTCACGCTCAGCCTTCCTCTAGTTAATGTCGAGATAGAATCTAAATCACCTCCTGAGAAAGTTAGAGTCCAAATTCGAACTCCTAAGAACCAAGGATGGACTGATAAATATTATAATTTACAATTCAAAGCAACATCTGATTATTCTGTTCGGACTGAAGGAATTCCTAATTCTCAAATCCAATCTGTTACTCTTTACATCCGTGGGGTTTACCTTCCTGGTTTCGAACTGATTGGCACTACAATGATTACTGCTTTAGCAGCTGCAGCGATTGCGGGAAGATTCAGAGTGTACGATAACGATGATGAAGATGATGCTGATGGAGAACTAAGAGTTCTTGATTCTCGTTTGTTCTAAAGACACGCTTAATCTCAATAAATTGACTATATTAGTCAACGGGTTGATAACCGATTATTTCCCGTAGCAATATCGTAAGGTGACTGTGATGACTGATGGCGGACTTTTAGCTAAAGCAATTGAGCAAAAAACAGATGAGGTGATTGAAGCGGATATTCAATTTTCATCAGATTCCAATTCTTCTACTAGCCTCCTTAATTTATTCAATTCTAATTCTATGCGGTTAGGGTCACTATTAGCGTTATTAGGTTTAATCTCAGGGTTTATTACTTCAATACCTGAATATCAGCAAGACTATTCATATGCAATTTCCCTCCCGATTTTATTTCTTTCTGGCTCATTCTTCTTTTTATGGACAACTTTTGATAGGAAAAAGACTGCCGCTATAGCAGTTTTCTGCGTTTTATTACTTGCCACGCCCTATGCAATAACAAGTTTAGATTCATCCAGTTTAACTATCGTAGATGACGATTTATCTGATGACTCTACACAAATTGTTTTGAAAATTAGAGAGTCTGGTTCTTTATTTGGCTCTTCAGGTAGCTCTGCTGATGTAACTATCAGTTATGACGGCACTAATGTTTGGAGTGGTAAAATTTCTTTCTCAGTAGATAGGGAAGATGGAATAGGAAGCTATGGGCTTCTTTCTCTGAATATTGCAGATTTCTATTCAGGAAATGCTGATGAAAATAATAAATATGTAATAAATTTCGTTTCAGGAGATTCCGATTTATCATACACTCTCACTGACTCATCTTTACAAAGAACTGTTACTGATGTTCAAGGCGACGCGATAGGTTCAATTGGTTTTGATAATGACTGTGATAATGGGAAAGATACCTGTATTGTAGGAATAGGTTTGAGAACTTGGTCAGGACTAGAATCCATAGGTTCCAATAGGCCAGGAGGAACTCCTCACTCAGATTACAATGTTAAAGCAACTTTGTACTATGAAAATACCGATTCATCCAGCGTATCAATTGATTATCCTGAAATTAACGTAGTTAATGGGGATGCATCTTGGGATTCTATGAATGGCATTTATGGTTCAGGAAGTTTAGCAAATGTTGGCGATTATGGATCCGAGCTACCATTAGATGGCTCGGTTGAAGATGTGAGCATTGGTATGCAATATATTCCTGTCGATGAAATGCAAATTAATGACTATGGTTGCTATATTTTTGAGGTCATGACTTCTCAACAAGATCCTTGGCAATCTTCTGATTCATTAACTAGTTTGACGTATTATGAGTATACAGAGGGGGAAGTTGATACTGGTGACCCTAGTGAAGAATACTGGGAAAAAGTTAATTCTTGCTAATTATTATTCTTCAACATTGAATCTTTGGTATACTTCATTTGTAGTCTGTGTCACTCTAATGAATGTGGTGCATTTTGGTAGATCTTTAATTCTACGTGCGCCAACGTAAGAGCATGCAGAACGTACTCCTCCAAGAATTGACTGAATTGTTACAGAAAGAGGCCCTCTATATGGGACTCTAACTTCTTTCCCTTCCGGGGCTCTATGTTTAGCTACTTCACCATAATGGGTTTCCATAGCTTTTGATGAGGACATACCGTAGAATGATTTGTACATTTTCCCATTCTTTCCTTCTACTAATTCGCCACCAGATTCATCATGACCAGCAAACATACCTCCAAGCATTACAAAATCTGCTCCCGCAGCGAATGCCTTTGCCACATGCCCTGGTGATGAACAACCTCCATCTGCCATTACATGTCCTCCAAGCCCATGTGCAGCATCAGAGCATTCAGCAATGGCACTAAGTTGGGGGTAGCCAACTCCTGCTACTTTCCTAGTAGTACATACAGAACCAGGCCCTATCCCAACTTTGACAACATCTGCGCCAGCAAGAATTAGAGCTTCAGTCATTTCTCTAGTGGCGACATTACCTGCAATGATTATTTTTTCAGGAAAATTCTCTCTAGTAGTTCTCACGAAATCTAGAAAAACTTCTCTATAACCGTTTGCAACATCAATACAAATAAATTTAATTTTTTCGTTAGTAGCCATTTTTCTTTTTAGCAGTCTAAGACTTTCTTCCGTGGATCCACAGGTAGCAGCAATGAAGTTTGGGTCAACACCATCTTCCCATGCAGCAGCATATTCCCTAGTTGCATAGAACTTTTGCAGACATGTAATCATTTTATGTTGCTGTAAAATTTTGGAGATTGAAAATAATCCTGTAGTATCCATATTCGCAGCAACAATTGGTACGCCAGACCAGGTTGTACTTGAATGTCTAAATTTAAATTCTCTCTCTAAGGTGACATCAGATCTAGAAACCAGCGTACTGCGCTTAGGCCGTATTAGTACATCTTCAAAGGTTAGTTTAACATCTTGCTCTACACGCATTCGAACCTTACTACGCCAACGAAGGAGTGCTTAAGACTATTATTATTGAATAAAATGTTTTTTTTGGTGCTCGTGCCGGGATTTGAACCCGGGTCGAAGCCTCGAGAGGGCTTCATGATGGACCACTACACTACACGAGCCTTGTAAGCCGTCGAGTTTACTTTCATTTAAGAAAAGAGTGGCTTGAGCAGTATAATACAATAGTTTCACTTTCACTTTCAGTTGGGCCCCTCTAATCTTTATTAATATGCTAAAGTATAAACCACAAATTATGAGAATGAGTATGAATACACAATCATCAGTAATTTATAGGAAAAAACCAGAGCCATGTAAAATAGTAACTTTGTCCAGTCTGAATAAGACTAATTCTGGCACTAAAAAATTAGTTGATGATATATTGGTAAATTTCGATGGAAATATTTCATCTGACTCATGGGTACCGATTTCAACAAAATCAAAGAATATTGAAGTTAGCACTACTGGATGGAATGGTCTTATAACAAGATATAACAAATCAAAATTAGAAATTATTGAGGTGGCTTAATGTCAAAAACGAGTCGTGTAAGGAATGAAGTCGAGACATATCTTCATGAAAATAATACTGCTAATACGGTTGAAATATTTGATCATTTGAATAGTCGATTTAAATGGGGGGCTACGATGAATCAGGTCGGTAATATATTAGCTAAAGATAATAGATTTGAGAAAATAGGTCATGTTCGAGGACAATTTAGAGGTAGCACGTATACAGTCTGCCTTTGGTCACTAAGTACTCAAATAGTTACTATATGAGTTCATAAAGGGGAAGGACTCAAGTTAGATGACTCGGTAAAACTATCATGAGCGAACAGTCTAGAGTTAATTCATGGTTCACATTATTTCGATTCGGTAATTCTTTAACAGGTCTCATAGGCGTAATTTTTGGTTCTTTGCTAGCTTTAGGGCAAATGCCTGAGGGGGATTTAGCATCTATCTCTATTTTACATGGATTGTCAGTTTGGGCTTTTATGTGCTCTTGGAACGCCTTAAATGATATCTTAGATATTGAGATTGATAAATTAAACCAACCCAATCGGCCACTTCCTAGTGGTAAAATCTCTCTCAATAATGCTAAAACAGTCACTGCATTTTTAATGTGTTTTTCATTTTTCTGCCTAATTTATGCAGGTTATATCTCATCCACAATTCAGGACGGTTTTGAAAAATGGTCTCCATCAATCTTGATATGGATGCTTGCAATATTTTTTCTTACTAATTATGAATCTTCAAGTAATTACAGTTTGAAACTTAAAGATAGAGGATTGCCTGGAAATGTTGCTATTAGTTTATCTGTAGGCATGGTAATTTTATTTGGGGCGGCCGGTGTTTTTGAGCCAACCCAACCTCGAGTTCTTTCTTTATTCTTCATTGGATTTCTATTTAATTTAGCCAGAGAAATAGTGAAGGACATTGAGGATATGGATGGCGATGAGGGTAGAAATACACTTGCTATGAGGATAGGTGTAGAAAAAACTAGAGTTATAGCATGGGCGATATTATTACTGACAATGGTTGCAATATTAGCGCCATTCGCATTAGACATATTCTCTCCAAATCATCTACTATTGATTATGCCTGGGTTGATGACTATATTCTTAGTCAAGAGGAAGTTAGCATATGCTGAAGATCGTAATGCACAGAGATTAATTAAAAAATCATTACAATTGACTCTATTAGGATTTATAATTAGTTCATTAATATAAATCTCGATATGCTTCCCAAGCAATAGGATTACACATGTATGTCAGAAGGGACATCTGAGCCCACATTCTGTTCTCTGCTTGATCAAAAACAATACTATTCTTCGAATCTATAACCTCATCAGTTACTTCCTCGCCTCTATGAGCTGGTAAACAATGCATGAATAGATAATTATCATTTGCATTTGAAACAAGTTCTTCATTTACTTGGAACCCTTGAAAAGCTTCAAATTTATCTTTTAAGTGCTCTTCACCCATCGAAACAAAAATATCTGTGTAAATTACCCCTGCATCACTTACTGCATCAATCGGGTCATTTGTTGCAACTACTTTTGCTCCAGTTTTATTACCAATTTCTACAGCTCTATCTACTACTTCTTGATTTGGTTCCATTCCTTCAGGAGTTGCATATTTAACATCATGACCTAGAATAACGCCAGCAAGTAATAAATCATGTAGGACGTTATTTCCGTCTCCTACCCATGAAATATGCCCGTTTAAATCTTTTTTATTTTCTGTGATAGCCATTAGATCAGCAGCAGCCTGACAGGGGTGATGCATATCTGATAATGCGTTAATTACTGGTATAGACGCATTTTCCGCGAGTAATTTTGCATCAGAATGTTTGAAACATCTGTAAGTAATTCCATCTAGATATCTAGAAAGTACAGCGGCTGTGTCTGAAACTGACTCACTTTTCCCTAATTGAATATCATTAGATAATAATGTTAGAGGCTGACCACCTAATTTATTCACTCCTACCTCAAATGATACTCTCGTTCTTGTAGACGGTTTTTCATATATTGAACCAATAGTCATCCCTTCCAAAGGTTTGAATCCATCGGCCATTTCATTATCGTTTTTTAGGTTAATTGCCCAATTAATTATTTCTGGTAAATCGTCCTTGAAATCATCGATAGCCATTAAATCTTTTTTCTCATAATTCATGTTCAATATCTCCTTGGAAACCATCTCTCGAGTCTGCCATTCCTCCGAAGAGAGATTGTGCGAATGTTAGTACATCTGCCAATCCATCCTCTTCTTCACTGGATAACGGTATTAATCCCGGTTGAATGGACGCATGTTGCATCATTCTTAGTTGTCCTATTGCAAATTCTGCCCTCTGTCCGGTATGAGCTTGATCAAGACTGTGGGCAGCAGATTCTTCGTATAGTGCCGCTTCTAAAACATCTAGGTTTTCACCCCATTCAATGATTTTCTCTAATATTTCAGGTTCTAATAAATCGGATTTTGAAAGGAAATTTGCCGTAGGTAGGCCCAATCTAAAATGTACTATGGAAGACAATAACATTTGTGAAACAAATCCACTAGGAGTTTGGGACAACATAGGGTCGAAAAGGAATACTAAACAGGCTCTTCCTTGCCCTATTACTTGCACTAGATGACTAGATGCTTCTCTGAATGCAAAAAGCTCTACTTGGCCAGGTGTATCAACAACTAAAATATCTCCGGATATGCCTTCTATTTCTTCAAAAACATCTTCTGCCTGAGCTGCTACAAGGTCTGCTGCAAGAATTTGTGCACCATTTGGACCCAAGTCATATTCAGACATGACATCTGATAGAGAGATTAAATCACGCACATCAAATTCTGGGTCATAATGTACTCTCTCTGCTCCAGGATCTAGATTAATGGTTAGAGCATCAACTTCTAAAAACCTCGCCCAACGTTGAAATGCGGTAACTAAGGAACTCTTCCCAGCA
>Ga0315320_10005486_pt1 | contig 10399 bp, 9 predicted proteins | sample M140m21515metaG_FD_203458 | JGI IMG/M metagenome (GOLD analysis project Ga0315320, IMG submission 203458) | Ammonia-oxidizing marine archaeal communities from Monterey Bay, California, United States - M1 40m 21515 | ecosystem: Environmental > Aquatic > Marine > Coastal | place: USA: California...
TGCACCGGAGAGCTGGTCGGTGGCATGTGCATGAGTGAGGCCTATGCGGGAACGGATGTCATGGGGATGCGAACCCGTGCTCGTCGGGACGGCGACGACTACATCCTTGATGGCAGCAAAATGTGGATCACGAACGGAGGAGTCAGCGATACGGACCTCGGGGATATCTTCCTGGTCTACGCCTACGACACCCAACTCGAAGAAGACGGCGGCAAGCCCCGCCTGTCGCTGTTCCTGGTCGAGAAAGGCATGCCTGGCTTCTCCCTGGGGCAGAAGATCCACGGCAAGCTTGGGATGCGTGCATCCACGACGGCCGAGTTGGTCTTTGAGGGAGTGCGGGTCCCCGCAGCCAACCAGGTGGGGCGTCCCGGCGGAGCGGTGGGTTCGATGATGCGCAATCTCGAGATCGAGCGGGTCACACTGGCTGCGATGAGCCTCGGGATTGCACGTCGCTGTGTGGAGGTGATGAATCGCTACGCGCAGGAGCGCACCGCGTTCGGTGAGCCCCTCAACCACTTCGGTCAGATTCAGCGCCACATCGCCGAAAGCTACGCTGAGTACATGGCGGGTCGTTCCTACACCTACGACTTCGCCCGTCGAATGGGGCTGGACGCGAGCGGTACCCGACTCGACAGCGATGGAGTGAAGCTGTTCTGCAGCACCATGGGGAAGAACGTTGCAGACCGAGCCATCCAGGTGCTGGGTGGGTACGGCTACGTTGGCGAATATGTCGTCGAGCGACTTTGGCGGGACGCGAAGCTCCTCGAGATTGGTGGTGGCACCATCGAAGCGCATCAGAAGAACATGACTCGCGACCTGACTCGTTTGGATCGCCTGTAGCGTTCGGGGCTCTCCGCTCCGAGAGTTGCCCCGATGCAGCCGCCACGCTGAGAATTGGCCCTGATGCAGCGTTCACTGCGTGTAGCCTTGTTAGATGACTCGCACTCCATCTCGCCGTCACTTCCTAGCTGGGTTGGGGGCGACGGTCCTCGCTGCACCCCACACACGTCTGCTTACTGGCACCGCACAGGCATCCGATGGTCTGGCTCGCCGCCTGCTGATCTTTACGACCCCTAACGGAACGGTGCCGAGTCGGCTGTGGCCCACAGGGAGCGGAGCCGCGTTCTCCTTTGGGGCGGGTTCGATTCTTGAACCTCTGACTCCGATCCAGGACAAGGTCACAGTGCTTCGGGGGCTCGATTTCTATAACGCCACCAATCACGAGGGGGGAATGTCCTCGATGTTGACCAACGGTGGTGGGTTGGGTTCGAGCACAGGAGGTATGTCGCTCGACCAGTTGGTCGCTGCCCAGATAGGCGCTGGGATGCGCTTCCCGAGTCTGGAACTCGGGGTGCAAACCTCTGCGTGGGGTGGGAACACCCAGACTCGCATTAGCTACCTGGGACCGGGCACGTACATGACGCCCGACGACAACCCTGTAAACGTGTACCAACGTATGTTCGGAGACCTCCTGGGGGGGCCCGAGGAGGCCGCGAAGCTGCGGGCTCGACGGGGTTCTGTACTTGATGTCGCACGCGATGAGTTACTCGACTTACGCGGTCGTATTGGAGTCCAGGAGCGCATCAAACTAGACACGCATCTCGCGGCGATTGCGGCGATGGAGCAGGGACTCAACACCACCACCACCTGCGAGCCCGGGGTCGCACCTCAGTTCGCCGGAGGCGTGTATGAAAACGCGAGCTTCCCGCTCATTGGGCAAGCGCAAATGGACCTCGCGGTCACTGCGTTGGCGTGCGGGATGACCAATGTTGTGTCGCTCCAATGGGCACATACGGTCAGCCCGGTCGTCTTCAGCTGGCTCGGGCAGAGCGAGGGACATCACAGCCTGTCCCACATCGGAGACTCTGATCAGTCCGGCGTGGATCGGTTCGTGGCTGCGGAGCGCTGGTTCGCAGAGCGGTTTACTGAACTTGTGCTTGCGCTCGATGCTCTCCCGGATCCTGAGGGGGACGGCACGCTCCTCGACAGCACGGTGGTGCTTTGGGCCCAGGAGATGGGAGATGGACGTGCGCATGTCTGCGAAGACGTGCCCTTCATTCTCGCGGGAGCTCCCTCTTGTTTCACTCCGGGCCGTTATCTGGAGTTGGGCTCAAGAAACCACGCGGGTCTCCTGGTGTCGGTAGCGAACGCATTTGGTCTGGGCCTGGAGACCTTCGGCGACCCTGGTGCGGGCAGCGGCGGAATCGAGGAGTTGGCATGAACCGGCTTCAGGTTCTTATGGCCGTCGCTCTGGTCGGAGTGATGTTCGGGGCTGGGTGTGACCCTGAGCCCGAGTTGCCGGTGCTGGGGGAGTGCCCCACTGACGTGGAGTTCTTTGAGGTCCGGGTCGATCCTTGGATGCAGAGCCGATGTGGCGCTTGCCACAGCTTCGATGGCTCCGCGTCGGACAGCGGTTTGCTGCTGGACGGTGAGCTGGAGACCCGGTTTGCCTCACTTGAGGCGCTCGCCTCTGAGCTCGTAGACGACCGTCCTTTGTTGTTGCTCAAGCCCACAGACCTCCATCCTGCTGGTCACGGAGGAGGGCAAGTCCTGACACCGGATAGCCCTGAGTATTTGGAGCTTGTCCAATTCGTAGGGCGAATCCGGGACGAAATTGATGACTGTGGCGACGGCGCTGCGAGCGGGGTCCCTGGACTCGAGGACTGCGAAGACGGAGCCATTCCTGGACCTCGGGTGTTGCGACGCCTCTCTCACGTGGAATACGGGAACACCGTGCGGGATCTTCTCGGCCTCACCTCGCGGCCTGAGCTGGGTTTTGCCACCGACAATGACGTCCATGGCTTTCTTAACCACTCAGACGCACTGCAGATTCCACCGCTTCTCCTCGAGCAGTACAGGGACGCAGCTGAGGAGTTGGCGGAAGCGGCAGTCGTGCAACGCTTCGAGGAACTCATGCCATGCCCGGAGAGCACTGCGGTGTGTGCGGCCGACTTTGTTGAACAGTTTGGGCGGAGAGCGTTCCGACGGCCTCTCACCGAGGCGGACCGGTCGCGATACATGGCCATCTTTACGACGGTTGCGGGTGAAGATGGCTTCGCTCAAGGAATTCAGTGGGTGATCACAGCGATGCTTCAATCGCCGCACTTTCTTTATCGCAGCGAACTCGGAGCGGACGACGGAGAGAGCTTTGTGCTCACAGATTGGGAGCTCGCTACAGAGCTGAGTTACCTGGTTCTCCAGACAACGCCTGACATGGAACTGCTCGACGCGGCGGCTGCAGGCCTCGATTCCGCCACTCTGACGGAGGAACTCGAGCGACTCGTTGGGGACCCTCGCAGTACGGGCACGTTGGAAAAGTTCACTGGGCAGTGGCTCTTGCTGGATCGGCTCCCGATCGTGGCTAGGGACTCCGAGGTGTATCCCGAGTTCACGGACTCTATTCGTGTGGATATGGCTGGTGAAGTGCAGCGTCTGATTGCCGCTGGAAGCGATGGGACCATCGATGAGTTGCTTCTCGCAGAGGAGGGCTTCATGACGCCGGAGCTTGCTGCGTTTTATGGGGTGCCGGCTGGGACTGATCCCGACGCGCAGGGGTTCTCCCGCACCTCTCTTGAGGGGACCGGAAAGTCTGGGCTGCTCGCAACGGGCGCGCTGCTCACGGTGCACGCTCTGCCGACGGGTAGCTCTCCGATTCATCGAGGAGTTCTCGTGCGAGAGCGCTTGCTCTGCCAGGAATTACCTCCGCCACCAGCAAACGTGGATGCCTCGCCGCCGCCTGTCGATCCCGAATTGTCGACCCGAGAGCGGTATGAGGCGCACAGCGCAGTGCCGGAGTGTGCTGCGTGTCATGCGCTGATTGACCCCATCGGTTTTGCGTTTGAGCACTACGATGGAGTGGGGCGCTGGAGAGACACCGACGGTCCACACACGATTGACGCGACAGGGGAGATCGTCAGCTCGAGCTCCAGTGATGGTGCGTTCGACGGACTCGCTGAACTCTCCGCCCACCTCGCTACGAGCGATGAAGTGGAGGAGTGCTACTCGCAGCAATGGCTGCGGTTCGGGACGGGGCTGGACGAGGAGCGTGGTCTGGCATGTTCAGCTGCGCCAATGGTCTCCTATGTTCTCAATGCTGGTGGACGCCTCGACAGCGTCTTTGGAGCCATCGCGGCTCTTCCCCACTTCGTCAGGCGGCTAGGTGAGGACGGTGAAACCGATGCTCCGCCAGTGGGTTCGGGGCAGCTTCCTCCTCTTGATGACGACACGGAGTACCCGGGAGGGGAGCCCGGTGGCGGTGGCAGTGGGACCCCTGGAGTGACGACTGACATCACGTTGGACGACTGGGGAACTGGTTATTGCGCATACGTTGAGGTGACGAACGGTGGCTCGGAGGCTGTCACCTGGGAGGTGGTCCTGACGTTGGATGGCACGATCGACAACTTCTGGAACGCCACGATGACCGACCTCGGTGGAAGTCAGTACAGCTTTGCTGGACTCGAGTGGAATAGTTCATTGGCCGCTGGCGCAACACTGGAGTTCGGTGTGTGTGGAGCGCGCTGACTGCTCGGTGCTGTGTTTCTCTCTCTAGCCAGGGGTCCAGGACCGAGCCTCGCTCCGCATTGAGAGTTGGAGGCTCGGTCGTGGAGCTTCTAGAAAGAGTAGGTCCCGCTACTGCTCGCCAAGTTGATGGTGATCTCACCGGGAGTAGATCCGTACCGGCTGGTCCAAGAATCGGAGAGAAGGCTCAGGTCGAAGGTGACCGTCTCGGTAATGAAGGCGTCACAGGGGTCGGGCGGGCCGTAGTCCTGAAGAATGATCAGGGCCTGGACAGGTATGGATTCATCGAAGGTTCCGTCCCAGCAGGCATGGAATTCATGGACTTCGCACCCGCCTCCGTAGGAGACCTGTGCTTCCAATTCCGCCCCGTCAATAGACCATGAGTCGACGCTGAAGTTGACGGGGTCAACCTCAGCGCAAATCTCTACGGGGATGGTGAGCCGAGGAGGAGGATTCGAGTCGTCATCGTCTGCCACGGAGTCGTCGTCGTCTGCCACGGAGTCGTCGTCGTCTGCAGCGTCGTCGTCGTTGGCCACCGAGTCGTCGTCGTCTGCAGCGTCGTCGTCGTTGGCCACCGAGTCGTCGTCGTTTGTGAGTTGCGGTGGGCACCCCGCCAGAAGCAGGGACAAAAGGAGCAGGACGGTTCGGTTCATCGGCGTATCCTTTGAATTCGAGCGAGATTCTCGCGGTCGATCGATGACAAACTCGTAAAGCGAGAATCGGGCCAAGGGAGAGGGAGTAGATCAGCACCCAGGCTCCCCGGGGCCCTCGACCCGTAGAAGAAGTCGGCGAGGTCGGGGGGCACGACGCGGTATCCGTTCCGGGCCCAGATGGCTGCGGTGAGCTTGTCCAGAGTGAGCTCAGACCATCGTGATCGGCCTTGCACCAACATGTCGTCGGGAAGAGGCTCCCCAGCGAGCACGGTGCGCAGGAGGGCTGTGAACTCGCCAAGAACCACGTTCTCAAAGAGAGATGTCTTCCGCCTCCTGGCACTGTCGATGGATTCGAGCACGCGACCACAGGCGGACGTATCCACCTCCGTACATCGGTGGGAGAGATGTCTTTCGATCGCGTCAAGTTTGACCGTGTCGATCCGAGCCTCATCGGGGGGAGGCATCGGGTCGAAATCGAGCATCATCATGTCGGCGATTCGTCCTCCTTTGATGGGGGAGTCGTAAGCGTCTGACAGGAGTTGGAGCAGGCAGCGACTGGAGAGATCTCGTTGGGGCTCCTGGAGTCGGGGCCAATCGTGGGCGCACCACCGTGACCAGGCTGGGTCGTCATGTTTCGCCGGATAGCTCTGAGGGGGGGGCGGAGCCCACCGTGACAGAGCACGGATCGTGAGCGGGCTCTCAGGGACCGGTGGGCGCGTGCGCTTCCTCGTTCGCCACTGGGTGGTGAGTTGGATGACGACCCCGCTGGGGTGTCGAAGAAGGACCTGGGTTTCGCTCACGAAACTACGGCTGATGGTCCCACCGAACTGATCCCGGAGAGACTCTTCTATCGCTACTGGCTCAAAGACGCCGGCCTCATTGACGCAAGCGTCTCCCCATAGGCCCAGGCACGTCTCGAGGCCGAAGGTGGAGCTGGTGGCGATTTGCCCCCCAGTGATCTCATCGGCGAATCTCTGGGCGATGCGTTGGAGCTCGGAGTCGCGTCGGGCTCGTGGAACGCTCTGAAGGGGGGATTCCTGGGCTGACTCCAGGACGAAGCGATCCGCCGTAAGAAGCACCGCGATCCGGAGGACGGTCGGGGCGCGCTCGGAAGAGCGGCTCGTGACAAGGTCTATATGGAAGCGGAAGGCGACAAGGTCTTCCACCGAAAGCGACGCGAGGTTCGCATGGTCAGTGACGACTTCGGGAGTGGGGTTTCCGATGATGCCGAATGTCCGAGCGACCTCCTCATGGGCTCGGTCGGTGAGGGCTGAGACCGCGAAAGGGAACCGTGAAGCTTCGGTCGTGGGCTCCTCTGCGGTGGCGACGCGGAGTGGGAGCAGCCCGAACAGAATGAGCAGGGAGGCACGTAGATGGGCAGGAATCGTGATGAAGCGCTCCGGTTGGAGGCCGGAGCCTACCCGGAAGGAGTCCCGCTTATGGCACTCTCCCCCGCGGGGCCCATAGCTCAGTTGGTCAGAGCAGCCGGCTCATAACCGGACGGTCCTCGGTTCAAACCCGAGTGGGCCCACCATCTTCCGCCTCAGCCCACTGTCGCTTGCTCCTGGTCGGGTGCAGGCCTCAGTGGGCTGCATGGTTTAGAGCGAAAGCGACGGCAGAGCGATTGGTCGCCAAGTTCGTTCAGTCGCTCGTCGGCGCCTCATCCTCGAAAATCTGGCGCACCGTCTCCGCCGCCTCCGCATCCGAAGCGCGGATCTCTCGAAGGAGTTCGGCGACGCGCTCGGCGTCCTCGGCTCGCACAAGCACCTGACCGAAGCCTTGCGCGTCCTCGAAGATCAGCGCGAACTCACTTTCGCCAGTCAGGCGGGTCGCGTGGGGGATGTCGGCGTCAGCGAGCGCTTGCTCAGCGAGGTCCTTCTCGAAGTGATCATTGAGCGTGTAGGCAGCGACGAAGCGCCCTTCGTCAAGGCCCTTACGTAGGTATTCTGGACTGTTGCGGTCGGTCATGTGCGTCCTCCGATTATGATCCTACCCTGGGCTCTCGAGACCCCCCGGGGTCGACGACAAACTGCCCCCGACCTCGATGACCGGAGCGCGGATTCTGGCTTCGCGAAGGGCGAGGAAGGAGTCCAGCAGGGGGCCTATCTGTGAGAGCGGCCACTGGGTGTCGCGGTCGGAGCGAGCGTGTTCCGGGTCGGGGTGCACCTCGAGAAAGAGACCGTCGTATCCGGCGGCGGCGGCGGCGCGGGTCAGGACAGGGATCCAACGTCGGTCTCCACCGGAGCGGGTCCCGGCGCTCCCTGGAGTCTGGGCGCTGTGTGATGCATCGAAGACGATGCGCCCCGCAGCCGCCAGGGTCTGAGTCGAGCGGAAGTCCACGACCAGGTCTCCGTGCCCAAAGCTGGTGCCTCGCTCGGTCACCCAGACCTCCTGGGCACCCTCGATCTTCTCCGTTGCAGGGGCGACCTGCCAGGGAGCGAGGAATTGGCCCTTCTTCAGATTGACAGGGAGCCCTGTCGCTCCGGCGGCGGCGAGCAGATCTGTTTGTCTACTCAGAAAGGCCGGGATCTGAAGCGCGTCGACTGCGTGGGCGACTTCCTCACACTGGGCAGCTGTGTGCACATCCGTCAGCACCGGAACCGAGACCCTTTCTCGTACGTCTCGAAGCCACTCGAGTCCTTGATGCAGTCCCGGTCCGCGGAATGAAGTGCTCGCGGTCCGATTCGCTTTGTCGAAGCTGGCCTTGAAGATGAATGGAAGCTCTCGAGCTGCGCACTGCTGGGCCAGCTCTCTTGCCACCGTGACCGCCATCGCATGGCTCTCAAGCACGCAGGGCCCTGCGATAAGTAAGGGGGCACCGAGGGGCCAAAGAGGAGAGAAAGTAGACACGTGGCAGAGCCTAGCGGGCGATGCGTGAGGGCGGACTGCTGATCCGGGGCGGGATGCCCCTACCCGTGAACCGTCGGTCGTGCATCGCCCTCGAGCAGGCGGCTGAGCTGCACCCAGGCGGGCTCGACGTGCAGTTCACGCATGCATCGGAAGTGAAGGCGGGGACAGAACGACCGGCCATAGAAGTGACACGGCGCGCAGGGGGGCGGGGCGGAGAGGGCTGCGTGGCCTGTGAAGTCGAATTGTCGGGGGTCGGTGGAGCCAAATAGCGCCAGCGTGGGTACCTGGAGGCTGCGCGCGATGTGCATCGGCCCGCTGTCGTTGGCCACGAAGGCCTCACAGAGAGAGATGATGCCGCTCCAAAGAGTGAGGTCTGCGTCCACGAGGTATGTGCCAGGAGCCTGTGCCGCCAGCTCCTGGCAAAGAGCACGCTCATCCGGGCTGCCGCTGACGACGACCTGTCGCCCGGTCGCCAGGACCGACCGCGCGAGCTCCCCGAAGCGCTCGACGGGCCATCTCTTCGTACTCCACTTCGCCCCAGGTGCCATCCCCACAATGGGGGTGGCCAGATCGACACCTTCGTCGGTCAGGCGTGCACGTGACTGCTCTACGAGCCCCGGTCCGAGCCATGTCCTCAGAACTCCTCGAGGAAGGCTGGTCCCAACGAGTTCTTCCACGGCTCCATGAAACCGGTCCGCCAACCACATTTCGGCGTGAAACGGCCTCAGGGCGAGCTTCACCGCGGGTCCACTTCCTGGTGCTCGCTTCGTCCAGACCACCGTTGGGACTCTCGGGAGAAGTGCGCGCAGGGTGCGCGAACGTGGACTGTCGTGGAGGTCGAGGATGGCCCCAAACCCCTCTCCCCGGAGGCGCCTGACTAGTGAGCGCACGCCCCCAGCGGGAGCTAGGGGGATGACCTGATGGACGTGAGGGTTGTGCTGGAGCAGTTCGGCGTGCCGCTCAAGTGTCGCGACCACAATGTGCGTGTCGGGCCAGTGGGTCGCGAGCGCTTCGAGAGCGGGGGAGGTCAAGACGACGTCGCCGACGGCACTGAACCGCAGCACCAATAGGCGGCTCGGTGGCTTCACGACCGCCTCCGCTGGTGGAGCCAGAGCCGTCCCCATTTCAAACCGACGTATCGTGCTCCGATCCACGCAATCTGCAGTCCAGCGACGCCGTCTCGGGCGCCTGCCTGGAAGACATACGCTCGGAGGAAGTGCCACGGAGGTCGCACCAGAATGTCGAGAACCCTCGCGCGTCGACCACGCTTCATGGACATCTGCACGAAGCGGGTTGAGTACCGGTCGATGGTTCCGAGGTGGTCGGCTAGGTCGCGATAGGGCTCGTGCTCTAAGAGTCCATCGAGGCGGCCCGTAGGTCCGTCGACGGACAGCACATCGTGGGGATCCTCCCCGCCCCAACGACTCTGACGACCGCGTACCAGGCGGAGATGCCAGCGGGGCCCGAAGGCTCCTCCGCGGATGGGTCGACCCAACCACCGATTGCGTCTCCGTATCAAGAACCCTCGCTCGGGACCGTCGCGGAGGACAGCTTCTTCCACCTCCTTCGCCAGGGTGGGGGAGGTCCACTCGTCGGCATCGAGGAACAGGATCCAGGGCTGACTCGCGAGGGTTCTCGCCCGCTCCTTTTGGGCGACGTGACCCGGCCAGTCTGTTTCGACCACCCGAGCGCCGAGGGCCCGGGCAAGGCCTACCGTTCCATCGGTCGATCCCGAGTCGATGACGAGCACCTCGCTCGCGGAAGGGACGGACCGGATGGCCGCTTCGACGCGATCAGCTTCGTTGAGAGTCACGATGGCGACGGTCAGCGGGAGGGTTTTCATGCCTGCACGGCCTCGAGCACTCTCGCTGCCGAGACACCGTTCATGCAGTTGTGATGAGCCTCAGAACATCGGTCGCGGTAACAGGGACTGCATGGCACGTCGGCTCCCCCGTGGAGGAGGCTGAATGCTCCAGACCCGCGAGGGGCGTGCCGTCGGGGGTCGCTGCTGCCGAAGATGGCTACGACATGGGCGCCAACAGCCCGTGCGAGATGGGCGACCCCTGTGTCAGGGCATACGACGGTCCCCGCAGCGAGAGCGAAGGAGGCCCAGGGCATCACGGGAAGAGCATCGCACCCAGCGAACACCTGGACCTGCGCTGCGGCGCCGATTTGCGCCGCAAGGGAGGCATCATCAGCAGAGGGCCCTCCGGTGATGACGCAACGACCGCGGAGATCTCGTGCCAGCTGAATCCAATGGGCGGCGGGCCAGAGCTTGGTGGACGCACCGGCTGCGCATGGGTGCAGCACGACGGAGGGTCGGCCTGCTGTCTCCCATGCCCTTCGTCCCTCCGCCATGTTGTGCGGATCGATCTTGA
>Ga0315320_10005490_pt1 | contig 10396 bp, 11 predicted proteins | sample M140m21515metaG_FD_203458 | JGI IMG/M metagenome (GOLD analysis project Ga0315320, IMG submission 203458) | Ammonia-oxidizing marine archaeal communities from Monterey Bay, California, United States - M1 40m 21515 | ecosystem: Environmental > Aquatic > Marine > Coastal | place: USA: California...
GAGCAGGTATTCACAATGTGCCTGTGGTAATCACAGAGGCAGACGATTTAAAATCTCTAGAATTCGCAATAGTTGAAAATGTCCAAAGACATGATTTAAATCCGTTGGAAGAAGCTCAAGGTTATAAAAGATTGATTAATGAATTTTCTTATGATCAAGAAAAGGTTTCAAAGTTTATTGGTAAAAGCAGAAGTTATATAACTAATTCTTTAAGAATACTTACTTTACCAGATGACGTTATAAAATTAATAGAGTCCCAAAAGTTATCGACAGGACATGCTAAGATTTTAGTTGGACTAGACAATGCAAGTTTTGTAGCAAATAAAATTATTGAAAATAATCTCTCAGTAAGGCAAGCAGAAAGTTTTGTACAACTATTTAAAAAGAAAAGACAAAAGTCAAAGATTACAAAAGATACTAATATTATTGCTCTTGAACTATCAGTATCAAATAAAATAGGATTAAATGTAGAAATACAAAACAGTAAGAGAAATAAAGGAAAAATTTCTTTTGAGTATAAAGACTTAGATCAACTAAATAAAATTATAGATATAATTAAGTCTAATTATTAGCTGTTGAAGAAGATTGAAGTAAAATAAAATCTGTAATTAAATTTATCGAATTATTTATATTTTTTTTAATTTGCAATTCAGTTTCACTTAATGCGTAGATTAGATTTTTAATATTTTTTGGTTTCCATTTTTGAATTTGTTGCTTTGTTATTTCTTTTTCTTTCCAAAAAATTGGCGGCTTTGCTGATGAGATGGTTAAATCTATATTTTTATTAGTTTCAAACGTTTTTGATAGTACCAGCAACTTTTTTGCTTTTATAATAAAAGATCTAATAATCATAATGCAATCTTCATTACTAAAATTATTTTCATTTAAGATGCTTATTATTCTTTTTTTGTTTTGAGCAAGGCAATTATCAATAAGTTCAGATATACTGTGGTTTTCGCTTAAATTGATTAGCTTTGCTATATTTTCACTGTTAATTCTTTTTCCATTTTTACAAAAATATTCAACTTTTTGAAGTTCATTGATAAGATTTTCTCTGTCTCCGCTACATTTGCTAACTATTAAGTTTATATTTGAAGGAGAAAGTGAAATTTTTTTATTACTCAAAAAATTATAAGCTAATTTAGATAATGTTTGATCGTTGTCAGGATAAAAAGGAATACAAACTAATTTTTTATCTTTTTCAAAAAATGATCTCAATTTTGATTTTTTTTCTAAATTATCCGAATTTAAAATAATTGTTGTATCTTCAAGGTTCTTTAAGTGTAAAGTTTCGATTACTTTTAAGATTTTGTCGGTAGCTCTTTTAACAATAATAAATTTTTCATCTTCAAAAAGCGATTTGGATAAAATATTTTCAATAAAACTATTTTCATTATCCAAAATTTCTTTTTCTTCATAGTTCTGAATATTATTTTCATCTTTAATTAAAATACTAAGAGATTCATTTTTTAAACCCTCATTTTTTCCATAAAACAGTATTAATTGATTAATTTTTTTATTAATCTTATTTATCTCAAAAGATTTGAAAATCATTGTAAATTTGCTAGATCAATTAAAATTTTTGATATCATTTTATTATAAATGTTTGATCTAATTTCACTCTCATAATTGTTTAATTCAAATTTTTTACTTAAGTTTTGGTAATTAAATTGTTCTTGATATTCTTTTTTTATGATTAATTTACCTTTTTCATAAACTTCAATTTTTAGATTAATTTTTAAACCTAATTGTAATGGATCGCCTTTGGTGTCTTTTGATAATATTAATTTATTTTCTGATGTTAATAATTTTAATTCATATAAATCAAGATTACCTTTTTTAGGTGAATAGTTTTTAAGTCTTGTAGCTAAAATTTTATTAGATCTATTTTCATTAAATTCTATTATTTTAATTCCAAAATTTTGATTATTTTGCGAATAAATTGGTTTATAATCACACTGGGTAAATAACAGCAGAACTATAAGCAAATAATATTTTTTCATAATTTATCAAATTATCAAGTTCATTAGTCTATTTTTAACAAATATAGTTTTTTTTATATTCATAGCACCATAATTTTTAATAAAATATTCCTCCTTGATAACTTTATCGTATATCTCTTTTTCATTTGAGTCAGTATTACTCTTAATAGTGAAACGTTTTTTACCATTTATTTGTATTACGATCTCGACTTTATCTTCTTGAAGGTATTTTTTATCAGCTTCTGGCCAGGTAATCTTATTTTCAACATTTAATTCAGTCAGACATTCTTGTGCAAAATGAGGAATGATTGGTGATAATAGATATAATATATTTTTATAATTTTCTCTAAGGACATCTTTTTTAATGAAATTATTTACTTCTTTTGAGAAGTAATTATAAATTTCATGAAAATTTGCAACAATAACGTTATAATTAAATTTTTCTAAATTGCTGGTAATCTTTTGTATGATTTGATTTGTAAATTTATTTAATTCTTCCGTCCTTTCATTCTTTTTATCTTCAATTTCTATTTCGTCGTTTAAGATCGCTTTTATTTTGTTATGAAGAACCCATAATTTTTGTATGAATTTATATGAAGCAATCATACCTTCTTCTGACCACTGAACATCTTTTTCTGGAGGGCTATCTGACAATATAAATAATCTCACAGAATCGGCACCATACTGCTCAATTATTTTAGCTGGTTCAATTGTATTTTTTTTTGACTTAGACATAGATTCTATTGGTCCAACTATAACTTTTTCATTTAAGTTGTCTTTTTTAAAATAATTTTTACCATCATCTGATGTTATTTCATCAGGATGAAGCCAATTGTTGTATTTATCTTTATAAGTTTCATGACAAACCATACCTTGAGTAAAAAGACCTTCAAACGGTTCTTTCATATCAAAGTTTTTATTTTGATATGATATTGCCTTCACAAAAAATCGAGAATAAAGAAGATGTAAAATTGCATGTTCAACACCTCCTATATATTGGTCAACCGGCATCCAATATTTAACTTCCTCATTATTAAATGGTAACTTTGAGTTTTCGCTTGAACAAAATCTTAAAAAGTACCAAGAAGAATCTACAAAAGTGTCTAGCGTGTCTGTTTCTCGAATACATTTTTTTCCATCTAATTGAATATTTTTCCATTCATTTTGATGGTCTAGAGGGTTACCTTGTACGTTAAGGTCTACTCCATCTGGTAATTTCACTGGTAGTTGGTTTTCAGGTATTTTCAAAATTTGATTATTTTCATCATAAGCTATTGGTATTGGGCAACCCCAGTATCTTTGTCTCGAAATACCCCAATCTTTTAATCTAAAATTAATCTTTTTTTTTCCTAATTTTTTTTCTTCTAAAATTTTTATAGTTTTTGGTATAGAGTCTTCTGGAACCTTCATCCCATCTAATTTTTGAGAGTTTATAAGAATACCATGTTCTGTGTAAGCTTTATTTTTTACTTTGAAACTCGAATCTTTATCTACTGGTCTTACAACTGTTTTGACTGGTAAATCATATTTTAAAGCAAAATCTAAATCTCTTTGATCGTGAGCTGGACACCCAAACACGGCTCCAAAGCCGTAGTCCATTAAAACAAAGTTTGCAAAATACACCGGTACAGACAATTTTTCATCAAGTGGATTAATTGCATTTAGATTTGTTTTAAATCCCAACTTCTCTGCTTGAGCTATTGCCTCCTCTGTTGTTCCTGTTTTAGAACATTTTTCTTTAAATTTTAAAAACTCAGCATCATTTTCATATAGTTTTGATAATGGGTGATCTACAGATACAGCCAGAAATGACATACCATAAAGGGTGTCTGGTCTAGTTGTATAACATTTTATCTCATTAATATCTTGATTGTCTTTAATTTTAAAATCAATTTCACACCCAAAAGATTTTCCAATCCAATTTTTCTGCATTGTCTTGACTTTGTTGGGCCATAATTTTAAATCATCTAAACTTTTTAAAAGATCATCAGAAAATTTTGAAATATTAAAAAACCATTGATTTAATTTCTTTCTTTCTACTTGAGCTCCCGATCTCCACCCTTTACCATCGATTACTTGTTCGTTAGCAAGTACTGTTTGATCAATTGGATCCCAATTGACATAATTTTCTTTACGATACACTAAGCCTTTATCATAGAATTCTAAAAACAATTTCTGTTGATGTTTATAATAATCAGGTGAACAAGTTGATATTTCTTTGTCCCAATCTATTGATAGACCCAATTTTTTAAGTTGATTTTTCATATTAGAAATATTTTTTTCTGTCCAACTTTTTGGATCAAGATTATTTTGTTTTGCTGCATTCTCAGCTGGCATACCAAACGAGTCCCACCCCATGGGGTGGAGTACATTAAAATTTTTCATTATTTTGTAACGAGCAAGGACATCACCGATGGTATAGTTCCTAACATGTCCCATGTGAATATTTCCCGAGGGATAAGGAAACATTTCCAAACAATAGAATTTTTTTTTATCTTTTTTTATTTCAGATTTATATGTTTGATTTTGTTCCCAAAATTCTTGCCATTTTTTTTCAACTGTTTTGAAATTGTATCTTTCCACTTGTGATGTTATTTAAATCTAATTTAAATCTTTAATTGTGTATTCTTTTCTATTTTTTTCAATATCCTCTGATACATATTGTGCTGCTCTTTTTAAAATTGCCACTCTTAGCTCCTGTTTGATATCAGATTGAGACTGAATTACTTTACAATTTGATAAACTAGTACATTTTTTTTTAAAAACTTTTATATTTAAAGCGTCGGATCTTACTTCGTTTGATAAAAACTGTATGGTAATTTTAATTGAATCGTTTTCATTTTCCTCACCATACCAATCAGTAATTATTATACCCCCACCGTAATCAACTGAGAGTAAAGGCATAAAATCTATTATATCTAATGACGCTCTCCATAAAGGATTGGCGTTAGCAAATTCAAATTTTCCACCTCTGCCATCTTTTCCAATTCCACCCATTAATCTAAATCCACGCCCTTCCTCTATATTGTTTTTAACTCTTAATTCCGGTTTTGGAGGGTACTTTTTTGCATCTACTGGTTTGTAAATGCCACAAGATACTAGTGTCAAAAAAATTACTAAAAAAAGAGCACATATGGGGTATATTTTTTTCATAAATATGTTAAAATTGTTATTAAATATGGAGATTTAATACCACAAATTTCCTTATTTATTCTAAAATAATGTATGTCAATAAAAATGTTGTATATATGCAACAAATTGATTTTTTTATTAATAATTTTAACTATTTTTTATTAATGATGATCGAAAGTGATAAATATAGCTCAATTATAATTAATTATAAATAACAATAACAGGAGTCAATAATGACAAACTTAAAAAAACTAGGATTAACTGCTTTAGCAGGATCTTTAGTGGCTACTACTGGTTACGCAGGTTCTTTGAGCCTATCAGGTGCAGCTAAAGTATCTTACACTTCAGGTGATACAACTGAAGTAAGTGGTAACCCTTTCTCAATGACTAGAGACGTTAGTATGACTGGTTCAGGTGAAATGGATAACGGAATGACGATTAGTTATGTCCAATCACTAACAGCTGCTGCATTCTCATCTTCAAGTTTAACACTTGATATGGGTGACGCAGGTACAATGTCATTCACAAACGGTACATCAGGTGGACATGGTATTTCTGCTTACGAAGATAAAATGCCAACAGCTAATGAACAAGTATGGGATGATCTTGACGGTGAAGCTAACGGTGTATTAACTGGTAATAAAACAAACAAAATCGGTTATGGTACATCAATGGCAGGAGCTAATATCTCTGTTGATTACAACAAACAACAAGATGGTGGTTCAGCAAAATCAATCGCTGTTGATTATGCACCAGTAGATGGCGCTATGATATTCGTAGCAAAATCTGATGAGTATGCTGGAACTAATGCTTCAACTGACCAAGTTACTTTTGGTGGTACATATACTGCTGGAGCAACTACAGTTGGTATTCAGAGAACAAACGTTGGTTTAGCTGGCAACGACAATGATGCAGATAGAACTCACATTGCTGCTTCTTTTGCAGTAAACGAAGATCTATCAGTATCTTGGGGTATGTCTACAGTAGCGTTTGAAGCTTCAGGAAAAACTGACCAAGAAGATTCTGGTTTTTCTGCTTCTTACACAATGGGTTCAATGTCGCTTACAGCTTCATTTAACAGCTCAGACAACGTAGGTGGAACAAGTGGAACAGACGACGAGCATAAAGAAGTTGGTCTTGCATTTGCATTCTAATTAAGTACCTATTAAATAATTTAAACGGCCTCCTAGTGGGGCCGTTTTTTTTTGGAAGTAAGAAATTCCAGCAAATCCACATACAGTAAGTAAGTTCAATCTATTCTTATTTTTCTCACAAATGCCGCCTAGTGCAACAAATTTAATTTTTTTGTTTAATGTTAATAAATTGAATTTAACCACATCTAGAAAATAATTTTTTTTCCTAACTTCAAAAATAGGAGAAACAAATATAATATTACAGCCTTGTTTTTGTTTAATTGAAATTTCAATATTATTATGAGCAGACCCAATGATCTTAAAATTAATTGGTAATAAATATTTAATGAAGTTAATTTGTTTATTAAAAGCGGGAATATAAACGCCATCAAGCTTATATTTAATAGCTAATTTAAGGTTATTTGAGATAAAGAATTTAATCCGATTCTTTTTACAATAATTTCTGATTGAAATTAGTGTACTTATATCAATGTTTTTTTTATAATTACGATAAATGATGTTAATATTTTTGCTTAACTTTGATAATTCAGCATAATTATATTCATCAATATAATAATATAATTGAGAGATTTTTTTTTGCATAAATCAATAGCTAACTTAAATTTAATAAAAGAAGAGTTAAAGATTAAAATAAATAATTATCATAATATTAAGATAATAGCGGTTAGTAAGACATTTGCAATTGAAGCAATAATGCCGTTAATTGAATATGGACATTTAGAATATGGTGAAAATAAAGTTCAAGAAGCAATAACTAAATGGACGGATATAAAATTAGCAAAACCTAATATAAAACTTCATTTAATTGGAAAGTTACAATCCAATAAAGTCAAGTTTGCCTTAAAATTATTTGATTATATACATTCAGTGGATACTAAAAAACTTGCAAAAAAAATAGCAGATGAGGAAAGAAAACAAAAAAAAAAAGTTAAGATTTTTTTGCAGGTAAATATTGGAAACGAGGAGCAAAAATCTGGAATTAATAAAGATTGCCTTAGTGATTTATATTTGTACTGTAAAAATTTAAATTTAGATGTTGTGGGTATAATGTGCATTCCACCAGCTGATGAGAAGTCTGAAACTTATTTTAAAGAAATGGCATCATTAACAAAAAAACTCAATCTAAAAGAATTAAGCATGGGAATGTCAGCAGATTATATTGAAGCAGCAAAAAATTCTTCAACATACTTAAGGATTGGTTCTAATATTTTTGGAAAAAGAAATTAGGAAATTTTTATTTTAGTGTTTTTTTTTAGAATTTTTAGCATAATTAAAAAATCTTTTTCTTTAAGTGCAATACATCCAGCTGTCGGCAAATAATTTTTTGTTAAATGAATAAATATACAGCTACCTTTCCCTAAAATTGAATTATTAAAATTATACTTAATAGGAATTAAAAGATCATATTTTTTATCTTTCCTATATAGCTTTTCATGTTTAATATTTTTATTAACTTTAATTAATTTGTTATAATTTTTTTTATTCGTCAAATCATCACACCAACCCATATTTTTTTTAATTGAGACACAGTGTAAGTGTGATTGAGGCTTTTTAATTCTATCTTTTCTGTAATATAAGTGACTAATTTTGAATGACCCTATCGGTGTTTTTTTATCACCCTCTATCTTTTTTTTAGTTAAACCATTTTTACCAATTGAGCATTTAAAATAAAAGTTATCAACTTGAAGAGTATGTTTATTTTTTAGACAAATTATCATATCTATTACATATATATGAATTTAAAAAAATTAATAATTTATGATTTTAATGAATTATTTAAAATTTTGTATGAAATTAAAAAAGAATTAAACTATGAAATCATTGAAATACCAGCAGAAAATCCTTTAAACATTTCTTTAGATAAAAAAAATGATCATTTAGTTATTGTAAAAAAATTAGTTAAAAATCTTAACAATCAAATTTTAATTACATCTTTACCAATAAAATTATCGAAACTAATTGAAAAGCTTAATATTGAATTTTTAAAGAGAAATTTTCATAGTCAATCTACATTAAAAATTAAAAAAAAATATATCCTTGATATAAATTCACGTGAACTTATTTTTAAAGATAAAAAAATTAAATTAACTGAAAAAGAGTCTAATATTATTTTATATATTTCAAATTCCATAAAACCAGTATCAATAGAAGATTTACAGCTAAATGTTTGGGGTTATCACTCAGATTTAGAAACCCATACAGTTGAAACACATGTTTATAGACTAAGAAAAAAAATATTAGCAACTTTTGATGATAATGATTTTATAAATAGTGAAAAAAATGGCTATCAAATTAATTAAAAAAAATAATATTATTGCTAAAGATCTGTTTACAAAAAAATATAAACCAAAAATAGTTAAGCCTAAAAAGGGTAAAGGAAGTTTTAAAAGGAAAAATAGTTAAGCTTAAAGTCTTGCACCAATTTGCTGTATTACTTTAGATGACATTTCAGTACCTTTTTCGAGACAATTTTTTGTGGATAATTTATTAATGTACCCATGTAAAAAACCAGCTGCAAAGAGATCACCTGCACCTGTAAGGTCTACAATTTTTAGATTTTTTTGTATGTCGCTTTCAACAACTTCTTCTCCGTGAATTGCTACCGCTCCTTTTTCTCCTCTAGTAACAACTACTAATTTTTTGAGTTGTTTTGAAAAGTTTATTACTTCATCAAAATTCTTTGCGTCAATTAATGATGTAATTTCTTGCTCATTAGCAAAAGTTACATCTAGTTTGTTCTGCACTAAGTTTAAAAAATTTCGCTTATGTCTATCTACACAAAATTGATCAGAGAGTGATATAGCTACTTTATTTGCATTACTTATAGCTTTATCAAATGCTTTTTTAGGCTCTCCTTCATCCCACAAGTAACCCTCTAAGAATACTATATCACTTCTTTTAATTGCATCAGAACTAACATCATTCTCATTAATTTTTCCTGCCGTTCCTAAAAATGTACACATAGTTCTTTCAGAGTCTGGAGTAACTAAAATTAAACAAGTCCCTGTTGGTAATTCTTCCTTCTTTTTTGAGTAAAAATATTTTACATTTTCTTTTTTAAGACCTTCTTCGTATTTTTCGCCAAAGTCATCATCAGAAATTTTTCCAATAAAACCTACTTCATCACCAAGTTGAGATAACCCCACTATAGAATTTGCTACAGAACCTCCAGAAACAGTTTTTTCAATTTTTAGATTTATTAATAATTGCTTAAATTCATTTTCATCAAAAAATAATTTCATTGTACTTTTTGTGAGATTATTCTGTTTAATAAAACTGTCATTTACTTTACAAATGACATCGACTATTGCATTACCTATTCCTAAAATTTTCATATTATGCCTTCCGGGTAATAACAGGTTTTTTTCTATTTGGATAGCAAGAGGTGCATATTTTACATTTTAAACCATAACAATCTCTTGCCTTACAATATTCTCTGCCATAAAAAATTATTTGTAAATGAAGTTTAGACCAAGTTTTTTTGGGAAATATTTGTTTTAAATCTTTTTCAGTTTGAACCACATTTTTTCCATTTGTTAATCCCCATCTTTGTGCAAGTCTATGAATATGAGTATCAACAGCAAAAGCTGGATATCCAAAACCTTGGGACATCACCACGCTTGCTGTTTTATGGCCTACACCAGGCAGTTTTTCTAATTCCTCAAATGTTTTAGGAACTTTCCCGTTATGATTTTCTAAAACTTGTTTTGACATTAAATAAATACTTTTAGCTTTAACTCTAAAAATACCAATTTTCTTTATTAATTTTTCAATTTTTTTTCTTCCTAATTTTACAAAGTGTTCTGGTTTGAAGTATTTTGGGTATATATCTTTTGTTACGTTGTTAACGTTTACATCGGTACATTGAGCCGAAAGAAGTACAGAAATTAATAAAGTAAAAGTATTTTTACTTTTAAGAGGAACAGGCGCTTTAGGATAAATTTTATTTAGAGTTTTAATGATAATTTTTGCTTTTTGTTTTTCATTCATTATGAAAAATTAAGTAAATCTCTCATAGAATATAAACCTGGTTTCTTTTTCATTAACCATTTAGAGGCAGTTAGAGCTCCATCTGAGTAAAGCGCTCTATCAAAAGCTTCATGGTTTAATGTAATTATTTCTTTTCCA
>Ga0315320_10005491_pt1 | contig 10394 bp, 6 predicted proteins | sample M140m21515metaG_FD_203458 | JGI IMG/M metagenome (GOLD analysis project Ga0315320, IMG submission 203458) | Ammonia-oxidizing marine archaeal communities from Monterey Bay, California, United States - M1 40m 21515 | ecosystem: Environmental > Aquatic > Marine > Coastal | place: USA: California...
ATCCCCGTCCATGTCCTCGTATCCGTCGTGGCCATCGATGATTCCATCGCGATCCGCATCGTCGTAGGTGTAGGTCGAACCACTACCGGTATCGCCCAATCCGTCCGTCTTGTCGGTTTCGGCCGAACAGCCAGCGAGGAGTGCGATGAGAAATGAATACGTGGATAGATTGGTTTGCATTTGGGCCTTCTTAAGCGAGGGAATGCTGCGGGCCGGACTCCCTTGCTCAGACGCACAGGATGCGCTTGAGGAAGTCCATACATGTTCTATAGCTGTTTTTTTGGCCGATCCGCGATAGTTCAGTGTGCTTCGCATGTTCGACACCCAATTGTTTCCAACCAGGACGTGGCAATGGGCCATCGCAGACACCAGGACCATTTTGGTAAACGGGCAAAAGCCGATGGGTTTGCGGCCCGGAGTGTGTACAAGCTCGAGGAGATTCATAAGCGTTTCGCGGTGATACCCCGCAACGGTCGCGTGCTCGATCTCGGGTGTTCTCCAGGGAGCTGGACCTCATATGTGAAGCGTGTGGGTGGTGCCGACACACGAGCGGTTGGGATCGACCTCGATGAGGTTGGTGGCTATCTCGGTCACCAGTTTGTGGGGTCGGTGTTCGACATTCCTGTCTCGGACATTTTGGAGGCCCTCGGTGGGCCGGCTGACTTTGTGATGTCGGATATGGCACCCAAGACGTCGGGCAACCGATTCACCGACCATGTGCGACAGATTGAGTTGGCGGAACAGGCCCGTGTTTTGGCTGCGGCAGTGCTGGCTCCCGGTGGGCACTTTGTGGCCAAGGTATTCGAGGGAGGGGAAGCACAAGACTTCGTTTCACGCGTACGCGCAGACTTCGGCAAGACCAAGCGGGTCAAGCCGAAAGCCACGCGCAAGGAGAGCGTTGAGTTCTTCGTTGTGGGACTTGGCCGAAGCGACTAGCGGGTCACCCAGCGAGCCAGGGTAGGTACCATGCTTCCAGTTCCTCCTGGGGCAAAGTGACGGAATCCCTTGTCGAGGAAGGCCGGCCCTGCGATGTCGATATGAGCCCATTTGGGTCCATCGACGAACTCGCTCAAGAAGAGCGCTGCGGTAATGCAGCCACCTGCACGACCACCGACGTTTTTAATCTCACCCCACTCGGCCTTGAGTTGGGCCTTGTAGTGTTCCGGCAACGGCATTGGCCACATGTCTTCTCCCGCTTCTGCAGCACTGCTGAGCAGGTCGGAAGAAAGGTCTCCATCCTTGGTGAACATCGCGACGTAGTGGTCGCCAAGGGCGACGACGGCTGCACCGGTAAGGGTTGCAAGGTCCACAATGGTATCGACATCGAGCTTACTCGCATATGTAAGGCAATCGGCGAGCACCAAGCGGCCTTCGGCGTCGGTGTTGTGAATCTCCACCTTCTTGCCCGAGTACATGTCGAGAATGTCACCGAGCTTGTAGGCATTGCCGCTGACCAGGTTTTCCACCGCGCCCACGATGCCATGAACCTCGACATCGGGTTGCATATCGCGGATGGCACGCATGGCGCCGATGACGGCGGCAGAGCCCGCCATGTCACAGCGCATGGTGAGCATTCCGCTACTGGGCTTCAGTGAATAGCCGCCGGCATCAAAGGTCACACCTTTACCCACCAATGCGATTTTCTTTCGCGGGGTACCGCTCGGAGTGTACTTCATGTGGATGAATCGAGGCTTTCTGACAGAGCCCCGTCCAACACCCATGATGCCACCCATGCCTTCCGCTTCAATCTTGTGGTCGTCCCAAACCTCAACCGTCATGTGCTCGTTGGCAAGTCCTAGAGCGACGTCGGCCAAAGTCTCGGGGTAAATTGCATCGGCGGGTTCATTTACGAGGTCACGGGCGAGGGACTGGCCTTCACCGACCGCTTGTCCTCGGGTCACACCCGAACCGCTGGCAGTCCCCACGAGAGTCAGGGTGTCGACGTGAGATTTACGACCGTCTTCAGGCTTGTATTTATCGAAACGATAGGTGCCGGCGATGAAGCCTTCGATTGCCAGTTGGGATTGGGCTTCATCCAAGTCGCCCATGGCCAACGCAACGGTCTTCGCACCGTGACTCCGTGCAAGGGTACCGGCCTTTCCGGCCGCTTGCTGGATGCTGCTGGCATCACCGTTGCCCAAACCGATCACAACCAGACGCCCTGAAGCAATGGCACCGAAGGTTGCGTAACTTGCACTTGCACCGGCTTTTGCCTTGAACTCGTCGCTGCCCATCGTCGAGAGGAGTTGTCCACTCAGCGCCGTATCGAGCGCAGCAAGCATACTGTCTCGGTTGTCGTCGGTGACGGCCACTGCAAGAAGGTCAGCTGTGGTTTCTGTGAGGTTCTGTGATGCGATTGTAATGTTCATGACGGTTCCAGTAATTGAGTGTGCGTACAGCGTGATCAGAAATTTAAGAGGCGGGAAGAAGCCACAGGGCGCCGAGTAGGATCAGAATGACCAAACCCGCCGCGCCGAGGAACATGAGGTACGCATCGCTGCGAATCATGGATATGGTTCGGCCGAACATCTCGGCCACGGGTCCCTGGTCACCGAGCTCTTGCGTTGGCCGTTTCGGGGCAGCAGCAGGGGCCTGGGGGGTGACAAGGTCTTGGGTGCCGGCATTGGGTAATGGCAACTCACTCCATCGGCCTGCACCCTGATACTCGGGCTCTTGGGCTTCGTGTTGAGTGTCCACATCGACAATCGCCGCTGAAGGGTTCGCATCGGGGTTGATTGGCAGCGGGACGGGTTCCACATCCTGAGAAGATGCCATCATCTGCTCTGTGGGTTCCGAGTGATAGGTGTCCTGGCCATCGGGCATCGGACTAAACGCGATGTCTTGCGAACGGTCGGATGTGTTGGGGTGAAGTGGAGTGACTTGGGCCTCGGCCTCAAGCGTGGTTTCCTGTTCACTTTCCGGTGGACCCTCAAGGCCGGGCGGATGAAACTCTGCAGTCACAGTGTTTTCGGAACTCCTGCCCACGGGGGCTTCGCGTTCCATTGCGATGGGCTGCCGTTCAGGCTCTGCGCGGGGGGGGACGTATCCCGGCGCAGCACTGATTCGAAAGTGTTCTTCCGCCGTGGCGGGCTCATGACCCGAATCCCGGATGGTGTATGCGACGCGGGCCGTGTACTGCCCGGGAGGCAGCTCTGCGATCCGGAAACTAAAGCGGAATCTTCCGGAGGGGTGTCGATCGACAGTGTACGAACAGGCGAGGTTGCGAATCCGCTCATTTCGTTCCTGGTCAAACACTGCGATACCCGCACCAATCTCCTCATGGGTCTCGACACCCTGGGATGCACCAACCGAACAGCTAAACCGGATATCTTCATCGGTGGTGAAGCTATCTGTAGCCGGAGGGCGGTTGAGGATCAGTTTACCCACATGAATGATCGCCGGGTGGACAAGGGCTTCCACCTCTTCGAGACGCTTTCCGAATTCACTAATTTTATTAAAACGGTAGGGCGGCGAGGGGCTGGTCTCAACGCTGATGGCGCGATTGATAATGGCCGCTGCCCGATCCGCCAGACGTCCGTGAAAGCGAGGATTCGATGGCTCGGCCTTCAAGCGGTTGTGGATTCGATCTTTTAGGGCCTGTACGTCACCTTTTTTGAGGCCCTCACTGGGCAAGGTGGGCGGTGCATTTGAGTCTGAGCCGACAGTTGTGGCCCGATACAATGTCATGGCAAGCGCGAACGTATCGACTGCTGCATTGATGGGAGGGTCGGTCTCTGCGGCTCGAACCTCCGGGGGCAGGTAAACGTCCCCAAGGTAGCCATCGCGCGCGGCGAGTATTGGGAGCCATCGACGCAGGGTGGGGGTCACGGGGTCCATAAGGCGGACTCCACCCTCCGCGTCAATCAAGATGTTGGAGGGCTTGATTCCACCATGAGCCGGGAGTACGGGTGCCAATGTTTTGAGCGCACTTAGGGTGGCCGTCAGCGCGTGCAGCACCTCGTCCATAGAAGCCATATCGCCAAGACGCCGCTCCAATGTTTCGGGGTATCGCGGCATGAGAAGGGTTGGGCTGCCGTCATCGGCGATAAACCGCGTCTCAATTTGTACCAATGCGTCATTGTTTGCTTCTTCGAGCAACCGGCCCTGTTCGCGGGCAATCTCGCGACATGCCTCGGCGAGACGAGGGGGATCATGGGGAAGGTCGTCATCGCCAAGGGGTACCTTGATGACCCATTCGGCCCCATCGGATCCTTCGCGGGCAAGGTAGCACTTTCCCCACAGCCCACGTCCGAGTAGCTGACCCACCTGGAAGGTGCGTCCGTTGCCGTCCTGCAGGTGATCGCCAGTCTTCATCAGATACCCTTGAGTAAACCGTTGATTTGGATAACAAAGTGATTGGGAGCGCGCCGCTCGCGCGTGTGGACTAACATGGTCTGAGTCGGGGGTAGTTTGTCGGACTTTGGGTTGAATCTGGGACCGGAAGGTCATGGGGCGTACCGTTTTTTGCGCGGTATTTTGGGGGGGCAACTTCGCCAATTCGAGGCGGACGTCGCCGATCCTCGGGCAGCCCAAACACGGAGATTGAACCTACTCTTGTCCAATGCGGCTGGAACCGCTTTTGGTGCCGGCCATCAATTGGCCCAAGTGGAAAGTTTTTCTGATTTTAGGAAGGCCGTGCCTGTTCGAACCCATTCGGAACTGCTTCCGTGGTTGGACCGTGTGGCTCAAGGGGAGGAGCGCGTACTGGTGAAGGAGCGAGTTCGGATGCTGCTGGAGACGAGTGGAACGACGGGTCGACCCAAACATCTTCCGGTTACCCGAACCTGGGAAGAAACCGTTCAACAGGCGCAGCGCCTGTGGAGTTTGGGGTTGATTCGTGATCATGCGGACTTGTCGAAAGGGAAGCTGTTCACATTGGTATCGCCCGCCGTCCACGGTCACAGTTCGGGCGGGCTTCCAATCGGCAGCAACACCGGACGGATTCGTGCTGCACAGCCGTACTGGTTGAGGCGCCGCTATGCCGTTCCACGGGATGTCATGGACATCGACGATGCCATTGTTCGTCAGTATGTCGCTCTTCGGTTCGCGCTGGTCTCCGATGTACGGGCCATTACCACGGCCAACCCATCCCTTGTCCTGCTATTGTTTCGGCGTTTGGCTGAGTGGCGGGAAGCCTTGTCGGCAGACATTCGCGATGGCACAGTCCGTTCGGGCCCCGCATTGGACATCCGGCCCAGTGTACGAAAGAAGTTGGAGCGCAGGCTTCGGGCTCAGCCCATACCGAAGGATTGGTCTCCCCAAGCGTTGTGGAACTTGTCATCGGTCAATTGCTGGACAGGAGGGCCGGCCACATTCTTCGCGGACCGGCTTCGGGCGGTACTCGATGGCGTCCCTGTGCGAGAGTTGGGTGTCAATGCCAGTGAGGGAACGTTTGCCATACCATTGGCGAATGATTGGCCCGGCAGTGTTCTGTGGGTTGGCGGTCACCTCATGGAATTTATCGGAAGTGACGGGGAGCCACGGTGGGCGTGGGAGTTGGAAGAGGGGCAGCACTATCGGTTGGTGGTGACCACATCAGCGGGTTTGTGGCGCTACGATATGGAAGATTTGGTCGAAGTGGTGGGGTTCTGTGAGCAGACGCCACTGGTTCGGTTTGTCGGTAAGTCGGGTCGGTTCCTCAATGCCGTAGGTGAGCGTGTCACCGCAGCGCAAGTGTCGGCCGCCATGGTTAAAATTAAGGGCGGTATCGATGGGTTTACCGTGGGTGTAAAGATGGGTGATGTTCCACGCTATGTCATTGCTTTTGAAGGGAAAAGTTCCGGTTCTGCTGTGGCTGAAACCTTTGATTTGGCCCTGTCAAACCTCAATGTGGAGTATGAGTCGAAACGGAAGTCTGGTCGACTCGGTGTACCCGAATGGTGTGTGTTGCCCTCCGGTCATTACACCCGTTACCGTGCCCAACGGCTCGCAGAGGGTGCCCCCGATGGTCAACTAAAAGACCCAGTTTTGGCCATCAATGCAGTTGAATGGGAGCGGGTCGTCCAAGGGGAAGGTGAACAATGATCTGGGTGGCACGCTTTTTCTTGGGGACACTGGTGTTGTTTTGGTTTAGCGCCTTGGTTCGTGCCATTCGAAGCAAGCTCGATGAACGATATCGCGTGACAGAAGACACCCCTGGACCCACGGTCCCCACCCGGGTTGGAATCGTCATTCCAGCGCGGAACGAAGTCCATAATATCGGTGCATGTCTCGATTCTGTACTGGCTCAGGATTATCCAAATTTGGAGGTTGTGGTCCTCAATGATGGAAGTACAGACGGCACCGGACTGGTCTTGGCGAAACGAGAAGGGGAGACCAACCTCACCATTTTGGATGGCGGAACCGGTACGCTGCCTGAAGGGTGGTTGGGCAAGGCGTGGGCGTGTCAGCGGGGAAGTCAACATCTGCTGAGTCAAGACAATGCGCCCGAATGGCTGCTGTTCGTCGATGCAGATGTTGTGCTCCACCCCCATGCTGTAGCCGGGGTGCTCGGTCATGCTCAGGCCAATGGACTGGCAATGTTGAGTGGTCTGGGCAATCTGGTGATGGAGAGCTTTTGGGAGAAGGTCATGCAGCCTGTGGTGGCGGGCTTGATCATGGCTGGGAATGACCTCGAGAAGATCAACGACCCCGAGCAACGGGATGACCGCCCCTTGGCCAATGGTCAGTTTATACTGGTGCGTCGAGATGCGTATGAGGCTGTGGGGGGACATGGGGCTGTACGGGCGGATGTGCTCGACGATGTCGGGATGTCATCTGCGATCACGCAAGCCGATTACCCGTATCAGTTGGTATTTATGCGGGAGCTATTCGATTGCCGGATGTACACGAGTCTGTCCGAGTTGTGGGAGGGTTGGACCAAAAATCTGTTTGCTGGCATGCGTCATTCGTGGATCAATCTCCTGGTGGTCATGGGATTCGTGGTTTGGATTTCACTGTCTCCGTATGTGCTGTTTGCGTGGGGCTGGGTGAGTGGAGACACGGAATGGATGGCGTGGGGCGGCGGCACCGCACTGCTCATACAAATGGTTCGCTTGTGGCTCGACATCCAGGTCGGTCAGGACCCCCGATACGGCCCGACCCAACCCATGGGTGTGGTTTTACTGCTCGTGCTGTTGGCGCACTCAGGGATTCGGGCAGTACGTGGTACGGCTGCCTGGAAGGGACGGCTGGTCCCCATAGTAAAGTCTGCACCTCAAGAGGTGGAGGGCAGCGACTCGACGTAGAGGCTCTGGGATGGAAACGCAAAGCTGAGTTGCAACTCGTCGGCCAGTGCCCACAGTTGCATCCGAATCTCTGAGTTTACCGATAGATCGTTGGACCATCCGAGGTCCTGTACGAAGGCATGAATCATGACCTCGATCGCGCTATCTCCGAAGTTGACCAAATGAACTTCATGGCCATCGAGGACCCGTTCATCTGCCTCGAGGATTGCGCCAGCACGGGCACAAAAGTTGGCGATCTGTTCTCGGGTCGCACTGTATGTGAATCCGAGCTGAAAGCGCATTCTACGGGCTGTTCTAAGGCCCATATTATTCACTTTGGCGGAGGCAATGCTTCCATTTGGAATGGTGACGACTGAGCCGATGGGGGTACGAAGGCGAGTAGAGCGAAACCCGACCTCTTCTACGGTGCCTCCCACGCCGCCGACTTCGATGTAGTCGTCGATTTGGAACGGACGGTCGACAAAGATCATGGCCGAACCGAACAGGTTCTCCACCGTGTCTTTGGCTGCCAAGGCGATGGCCAGACCTGAGATGGTGACACCGGCCAATAGACTGGTGACATCAATGCCCATATTGTCGAGAATCGACAGAATACCCAATGCCCAGATGACCACCTTGAGGGCCCTGTTGGCCAGTGGAATGAACTGGTCGTCGAGTTTGGTGTCTGTCTCTTCAGCCTTTACTTTCCAAAAGTCGGTAATGATGTCCGTCAGTCGTAGAAAGCAGAGCATGATGGCGATGCTCAGAATTGCCTGGGCCAGTACATTGAGTCCAGAACTCATGCGGGCGTTGAGTTGTAGGTCCGGAATTCCAATCAGGAATACGGCTCCCCCGGCAAGCCAGGTCAAAGGGCCCTTCATTGTGTTGAGAATGGAATCGCTCAACTCGACCCTGAAGCGCTTTGCGATTCGGCCTGCTTGGTTTTGTAGGAACGCGTGAGCGACTCGGCCCGCAAGAACGGCAACGAGGGCCAACAGGCCCAAGAACACCACCTGCCACCCCTGAATACCCAGGGCCAGTGGTTTATGGAATGCGGACGGGAGCGCCTGCCGTAAGCTGCGTGCCAGACCCGAGAACGCTTCTACATACATGCCGGGTATGGCCTCGACAGTCGTGTTTGAAAACGCCCATTGGTCTCCTTGCTTGGTCAGGAAGACGCGGGGCTCCTGTTTGTGGAGGACCTGCTTGTTGATGCCATTTTCATCGGTGTAGTCCGGGTCCGTCGAGATGGCATCGAAGTCGATAAGCAACCCGCGAGCATCCATGACCTGCTTCAAATGAATGGCCTCTTCCACTTGACCATTGCTTCGTGGAAAACAAGCGCTGGCTGCAGCGGGATTCCAGTCCCCACCCTCTTGGAGGTTGTCGAGGAAGGTTTTTGTGGCCTCCAGTGGGTTTTCGCATCCAGCATTCGCGGGCGCTTGAAGGGCGATCAGAAGCGCGACGGCAAAAAAGGTTCGTAAGGTGGACATTGGATTCCCGGATTTAGAAGGGACGAGCAGCGGCGTCGGAGACCAGTTGTACAAACTCTTGCACCGATGGGTTGGGGGGGATGCCCTTGCCCCGCAAATCGGTTCGAAGACGCAAGGAGACGGTGTCATCGGCCATTTCTTGTTCTCCAACAATGGCCATCCATGGGATCTTGGCGTTGTGCGCTTCTCGAATCTTGAAGCCAATTTTATCATCTCGGTCGTCGAGGTGTACCCGAAATCCCTTGGCTTCAAGGGATGCCTTGACGGCATGGCCATGGGAGCGTGACTTCTCCGATACGGTCAAGATGCGGACCTGCTCCGGGGCGATCCAGGTGGGGAACGCACCGGCATAGTGCTCGATGAGAATGGCGATAAAACGCTCCAGCGAGCCAAAAATCGCTCGATGGATGACAATGGGCGTATGGGGCTCGTTGTCTTCACCGATGTACTTCAGATCAAATCGTGCAGGTAGCTGGTAGTCGAGCTGAATGGTGGCACATTGCCATTCCCGACCCAGGGCATCGACAACATCAAAGTCGATTTTGGGGCCATAAAAAGCGCCGTCGCCTTCTTTGAGTTTGAAGTCGATGTTGTTGGCGAGAAGCGCGCTTTCTAATGCGGCCTCTGCTTGGTCCCACAGTGCGTCGTCCCCGAGTTTCTTCTCTGGGCGGGTAGAGAGCTTGGCTTTGAAATCCATATCGAACGCGGCATACACCTTTCCGACCATGGCCAGCAAATCCGTAACTTCCGGCTCGATCTGCGCTTCGGTGACAAACAAGTGCGCATCATCTTGGCAGAACTGCCGTACGCGGGTGAGGCCACCGAGGGCGCCACGAACCTCATTGCGGTGCAGGACACCCTGGTCGTGCATGCGCAGGGGAAGCTCACGATAGGACCGCTTCTGTGAGCCAAAAATCAGCATATGACATGGGCAGTTCATGGGTTTCAGCCCCATGATTCGGGCATTTTCCTGCTCCTCGTCCTCTTTGTCATCCTCACCGAAGGCAAACATATTGTCGGCGTAATGGTCCCAATGCCCACTGGTCTTCCAAAGCTTTGAATCGAACATCTGAGGGGTACGAACGGCCACGTAGTTGCCATTCTCCACCAACAGAGACCGCATCGCTTGCGAAAGCTCGTGGTAAAGGATCTCTCCTTTTGGGAGAAAGAACGGGGCCCCAGGCGCATACTCGTGAAACATCACGAGTTCGAGCTGCTTGCCCAATACGCGGTGGTCACGCTTTTCAGCCTCTGCGAGGGTGTGGATGTGCTTTTTCAGGGTTTTCTTGTCTGGCCAAGCCGTTCCATAAATGCGGGTCAGCATTTTGTTGTTGCTGTCCCCACGCCAATAGGCGCCCGCCAACTTGGTCAATGTAAACGCCCCAATCTGGCCCAAATTTGGTAAGTGAGGCCCGCGGCAGAGATCGACAAAGTCGGTTCCCTCTTGAAAATACAGTTGGAAGTTGTCCTCTTGAGCCGAGTTTTCAATGATGGCGACCTTGTACGGTTCTTCTCGGCCTTGAAAAAGCTCAATGGCATCAGCCCGCGTAAATCGCCGCATTTGGATGGCGTTCTTCTCTTCAATGATCTCCTTCATGCGGGCTTCTATTTTTGGAAGGTCATCCTCAGAAATGGGCCGGTCAAACTCGACGTCGTAGTAAAATCCATGTTCAATGGTCGGTCCAATCGCGAGCTT
>Ga0315320_10005495_pt1 | contig 10391 bp, 6 predicted proteins | sample M140m21515metaG_FD_203458 | JGI IMG/M metagenome (GOLD analysis project Ga0315320, IMG submission 203458) | Ammonia-oxidizing marine archaeal communities from Monterey Bay, California, United States - M1 40m 21515 | ecosystem: Environmental > Aquatic > Marine > Coastal | place: USA: California...
TAGATCTAAACAACATTGATAAAGAAACTACTTTATTTTACATTTATAATGATGGTAGCGTAGAAAAGAGAATAGTAGTTCAAGGTTACCGTTAATGATAAAGAAACACAATAGCTTCCAGAAAAGGATGCTAAGCCCATTCTTCTTTAAGTTATTTTTATTATTTAAGTTGCCAATGGCATTTTTGGCAGGGCTTAAATTAAAGGAGTTATCTACTGATTCTTCTTTAGTTACAATGAAGTATAAGTATCTAAATAAGAATCCTTTTGGATCAATTTATTTTGCTTGTTTATCAATGGCTGGGGAGTTAGCCTCTGGTATTTTGGCTGCTTCAATTATTTATGATAGTAAACCAAAAGTATCAATGCTAGTTGTAAATCTGGAGGTTAGTTTTGTAAAAAAGGCTATTGGAGTAATAAACTTTCAATGTAAAGATGGGCTAGCAATGCAAAGTGTGATAGATTCTGCAATAAATAGTGGTGAAGGGGAAATATTTAACGCTTTAACTACTGCAATTGATAGTCAAGGTGATGTAGTTGCTGAATTTATTATAAGATGGTCTTTTAAAGCTAAGCCTTAAATATTTTTAACACTCTTTAAATTTCCCATTATTAAATATTGCTAAGGCTTTTCCTTTTAATTTTTCTCCAACAAATGGGGTGTTACTTGATTTTGACTTTATATCATCTACTTTAAACTCCCATTCCAAGTCAGGATTAAATAGAGTAATGTTTGCAGTATTTCCTTCTTGTAATGTTACTTGCTCTAGTCCTAATATTTTTCTAGGGTTTATTGCTATTTTTTCAATTAATTGACTGAGCTCAAGATGAGGTAGTAGGTGCTTCCCTAGAAGACCAAATGCTGATTCTAATCCAATTATTCCATTTGCAGCATTATCAAATTCTATCTTTTTAAGTTCTTCTTCTTGCGGACTATGGTCAGTTGTGATGATATCAATTGTGCCGTCTTTTAAGGCTTTTATTAACGCTTTATTATCTTTTATTGTTCTTAGTGGAGGCATTACTTTGTATCTAGTGTCAAAGTTATTGATGGCTTCATCTGTTAAAAAGAGGTTTTGAAGTGCAACATCAGTAGTAATATTTAATCCTTTTGTTTTTGCCTTTTTTACTTTCTCGGCACTTTTTTTAGTGCTAATATAACTAAGGTGAAGACGACTATTTGTGTATTCACATAGGCTTATATCTCTGTCTACCATAATTTCTTCTGCTATAGAAGGAATTCCTTTTAAGCCTAACAATGTACTTATTTTTCCTTCATGCATTTTCCCCTGATTTGAGATGCTTTCTTCATTTGGATAATTCATAATAAGAGCATTACAATCTTTTGAATAAAGCATTGCAATTTTCATAACTTCATTTCTCTTAATTGATTTTTTATCATCTGTAAAAGCAAGACATCCAGATTTTTGCATATCATGCATCTCAACAATATCATTTCCTTGTCCATTTTTTGTTAAATTTCCTGCTGGGAAAATATCTAGAATATTATCTTTAGTAGCATTTCTTATAAATTGTATCATACCTTTGTTGTCCAAACTAGGAGTTGTATTTGGCATTATCATTACTCCTGTAAATCCTCCTTTTAAAGCAGCATTACTACCACTTTCTAAAGTTTCTTTTTGTTCATTCCCAGGTTCTCCAAAATTAGCATGTAAATCAAACCACCCTGGGGAGACATGTAGATTCTTAGCTGCAAATTCTATTTTTTTTCTTGTTGTTCCTTCTTTATAGGATTTAATTGATTTGGCAATTTTCTCAATTTTCCCATTTTTAATAAACACATCCCTCACCTTATTATGGTACTTGGAGTTAGTGTCAATTATTCGTGCTGATTTAATGAGTAGATTCATGATGTTATCAGTTTAATAAGTAGTATTTCAATTGCAAAAAATAGCAATGACAAAATTAATGCTATCTTCCATAATTCTTTTCCTTTCTGTATTTCAGTTATTGCAGCTTTTAGGATAGACGCTTCGCTATTAATAATCTGGATTTTTCCTAAGCTAATACTATTTTTCCATTTCTCTAGTTCACTAATGCTAATACTATTACCTTGACTCTCTAAGGATGAATAGTTATAAGCTATGGCATCAATTATTTCCTCATTTACTTCAATAGAGTAGATTCCGTTTTCAGTAATTTGATTATGCGTATAAAACACTTGCCTTCCTAGATGTGTCTTCTGAGTTGGAATAATATCAATTTTCTTATTCTTTAGATGTACAATATCCTTTTCATTTATTATATTGGAACTACTAAAGAAATCTTCAGGCTGTATTATATTATAAATAGATTCAACCCTTAATGTTGAAGTTGCTATATTAAGTAAAGTAGGTACAAAGAGAGCATGCTTACTAAAGTTATTATATTTATTGTATAGCGGACTATTAAATAAATAAACTAATCCCTTTCCTTTAGAGACTACCTCTAAAAATACATCTTTATTCTCTTGGGTAAGCAGGGCAATACTACTACTATTATTCTGTGTAATAATTTCATAATATTTAGTTATTTGAGGATAATTAATTTTATCAATCTTTCCCTCAAAGACTCTTTGGTAGATAGGGTGGTTTCTATTGATATTATCAATAGTGGTATTATAAGTTTTTAGCTTAGATAATGTTGAAATTCCTAGTTGTCTTAGTGAGTTGTTATATGTAGCTAAATCAATATTTTTAGGAGGTAAAATTGCCACACTTCCTCCATTATGAATGAATTTATTTAAACTATTAATGAGTCCTGATCCGAATTTTTCTACCTCATTGATAAAGATAAAATCTTGTTGTTGAAGAGCAGAGTAATCAATGTTCTTTGTTGATATATTTCTATAATTAAAGAGTGATGTGTCATTGCTGAATAAAGTAGTAATTGCCATACTTTCATTATCAGAATTAATACAGAGTACATTTACTTGTTTAGTATATTTTAATGTAAAGTAATAATTGTTATCAAAGGTAATAGGGTGGTCGTTAATTTTAATTACTCCTTTTTGTATGATTTTGCTTTCTTCTGTAAAGGTAAAGCTAATTGTTTTACTTTCTTTACCCTTTAAATTAATGTATTGTTGTGACTTTTGTTTTCCGTTTAATTCTAAGAATACTGCTTGTTCTCTTAGGTCTGTTTTTGATTGATTACTAATAGTTGTAAAAATGGTTCTTTCTTGTTCATTGCTAAAAAGAGGGTTTTCTGTCCAGCAGGTATCAATGCTAATGTTATTCTGGTGATTACTTGTAATAGGAACTAGAAATAGGCTAGTACTACTTTCTAGTGTGGATAATTCTTTTACTTTTAGTCCACTGGTCTGCATATCAGATATTATAAATAAATGACAGTTTTCAGCACTTAGGCTAGTTTGCTTATTTATAATTTGCTTTAAGCTTTTGCTATGAGCAGATGTTGTAATTTGATCAATTCTATTTTCTATTACATTAGCGTTAGTGCTATTGTTATTTTCCGATAAGAAGTCATTGTTTATGAGCCAAAAATTACTCTCAGTAGGATAAGCCTTAATTATACTTCTTGCTTTTTCTTTGGCAACGGATAATAATCTACCATTTTCATTCTCAGCATCCATACTAAAAGAATTATCTATATAGATGAAGATATTGTTCGTAGTATTATTATTTGTTTGATTATTAGTGATGTAGGGTTTAGAAAATGCAAATACTAAAAAGCTAATTGCCAGTATTCTACTAAGGAGAATAAGTAAATTTTTAAGGTTGGTTCGCTTACGATTATCTTCTTTTATTTCCTTTAAAAAACGAATACTACTAAAGTAGATTGTTTTATGTTTTCTGAAATTAAAAAGGTGAATGATAATTGGAACTGCTATTGCAAATAGAAAGTAAAGCAGTTGTGGGTTTTGATATCTCATCAAAGAGCAAAAATAAACTATTCTATATACTTAGCGCATATTCTTTCTTAAATTATTTTTCCATCCATCATTTCAAGCTTTCTGCTTGCTAAATTTGCAAACTCTTGGTTATGAGTAATTATCACAAAGGTTTGTTCTAATTCTTTATTTAGCCTGAAGAATAAATTATGTAATTCATCTGCATTTTTGGAATCCAGATTACCTGAAGGTTCATCTGCTAGAATTATAGATGGGGAGTTGATAAGCGCCCTAGCTACCGCAATTCTTTGCTGTTCTCCTCCTGACAATTCGTCTGGCTTATGATTAGCTCTATCACTGAGCCCAAGTAAGGTTAAGAGTTCCATTCCTTTCTGTTCAGCTTTTTCTCTATTTGTTCCGGCAATAAAAGCAGGAAGACAAACATTTTCTAAAGCCGTGAATTCAACTAGTAGGTTATGAAATTGAAATACAAAGCCTATCTCTTGATTTCTAAATTTTGCTAATTCTTTTTGACTTAGTTTATTTATTTCTTTCTCATTAATTATTAAGGAACCATCTTGCATATCATCAAGCGTTCCTAATAATTGAAGTAAAGTAGTTTTTCCTGCACCTGAGGCCCCAACTATACTTACAAATTCTCCTTGCTTAATATTTAAATCAACTCCTTTTAACACCTTAAGATCTCCATAGGAATAATGTATGTTATTTGCTTTTATCATTTTCTGAGGTAAAGATAATCTAAATAATAAATAACTTTTAATGATAAACTATTTTGTTGAGCTAAGTTAAATGATTCTTCTAAATTATCAGCCCAATGATTTATTAAGATGCTATCTTCATTCTCAATAGCATTTTTCCAAACTAAACTCATTTGGCTTCCTGGAGCAAACCACCAGTTAAACGCTATGTCAGATGTCCAAGTAGTGTAATTTATATTATGTTCTCCAACATATTTGCTGTCATATAAATAACCATCATAACCTAATTCTTTGAATTCTAAATTTTTAACTTTATCCATATGATATCTTAGTTTAAGAGATAAGTCAATTTTATTATTTACAATATAATTTGCGCTTAACACATTAGTAATCATATTCGTATTTCTTTTGGCAAATATATAATCAATTTGTGGAGGGTATATAAATAACCCTGAAGTATCATTAGTAACAAAACCAATATCATTATATTTATTTTTAATAGAGAGCACATATCTTAGAGATGCCTTGTCGTTAATCCTATACCTTGGTGATATTCTCCAATGATATACAGATCCTCTGTATAATGGATTGAAAGCTACTCCACCTCCGATATCAATAGCAAGTCTTTTTCTATAATCTGTTGAGATCCATCCATTACCATTTATCGACTTTGATCTTTTAAGTGGATGTGTTAGATCATTAGTTCTAGTCTCATAAAAATCATTCTTTTCATAAGGGTTAAAATTAGTGCGTATAGAAAGAGTAGTGTAATTTTTTAAAGTCATTCGAGCTGATATTTCTAATTCTAAGTCAACAAATTTCTGTTCAGTGAATAAGGTCTGATATTTAATAGAATGTGAGATCTTTGAATTAATAAAGTATTTATTCTCATTAAATTGATGATATTCCAATCCAACATGATGTGTGATATCATTGTTTGCATATAAGAATCCTAAATCATTAGGATTGTAGTTATTATCTTCAAATAATGAATGTAATCCATAACGATAATGTCCCTTTGTTTTTCTCAGACCAATATTTCCAGCAAATCCCTTTGTTAAGTCGTTTCCTTCAAATTCCTGACTCATTTTTAGTTTTCCAACATAGGTATGTGTATTCTCGTTATTATTAATTCGTGTAAATAAACCTGTTACATTAGCATCTTTTCCAATTCCTTTTTGAACCATATGCGTATTCATTAAACTTACTGATGAGCTATTGCCAAATGCCTGATCAAATATCATGACATTATAATTTGTTAATGGATCTTGATTTGTCTTATTAGTTACAGCATTTAGCATAGCAACTCCTAATCCATTTTTAGTTCTTCCAGTAATCTTTGAGGCATTTAATAAATCATCTTGAAGCCTCCTGCTGTAAAACATATCCTCCCCTTGATTAAAAAGTTCAGTTCCCTCATTAAAGAATTGTCTCTTTTCTTCATATTTAACTTCAAAAGGAGATAGGTTTAATACCATTGCATCAGCTGCTGTTTGTCCAAAATCAGGTATAAGTGTCATGTCAAGCGTAAAGCTTTCATTTATTCCGTATTTAAGATCTGCTCCATAATTGTATGGAAAATTAGTTTCTTCATCATAGCTATCAGCATATATGGATGCATAAGGCATAAATGAAAGGCGTATTGGAGAATCAATATCTTTAATTCCATAAATGAGTCCAGCCTGTAAGCCAAAATTATCAAAAGAGACATCAATAGGGTTCCAGCTATAATCCTCACGATATCTTCTTATGCTTCTTGCCATATTTATTGCCCAAGGTTTATTGTTGTCTGGGAATCGTAATTGAGAAAAAGGTATCGATAATTCAGCTATCCATCCATTATTATTAATATTAACAGAAGACTTCCATACCGCATCCCAATTAACATCAATTCCAGTTGACGAATACTTTGCGTCTCTTTGAACTCCTGCTGCTGATATCATAAAGTTATATTCAATCTGACCATCATTAAAAGCATTAATAAAGATAGAAAAAGCATCAAAATTCTTGTTTTCATCATCACGTTTAGAGAGCTCTTTTAATATGCTGTCAGGTGCATTATCAGACATCATTATTCCAAAATAGAGATTCTTATTATCGTAGCATATCTTCACCTCAGTTCTTTGATGTTGTCTTTCAGGATATCCATTATTTGGAGATATTTGAGAAAAGTTATTAGCAATAGTAAGATTATTCCAAACATTATCATTTAGTACGCCATCTATTTTAGGAGCATTCTGAACTCTTTCTATGTTGTACACTTTTTTATCAGAAAACTGACTATATCCCAAAAAAGAAATTAGAGAAAATGTAAGAAGAAAAAGGTGCTGGCGCGTCATTTTAATTTATTGGTTGGCAAAAATACAATTTAATGTCAATAGAAGTTTGTAATTCAAATCAATCCTATATTTTTGCGGTACTAAGAAAACAGATAATGAATTTACACGAATATCAAGGAAAAGAATTATTAAACAGTTTTGGGGTAAACATCCAAAGAGGAATTGTTGCAACTACACCTGAAGAGGCTATTGCTGCTGCTGAGAAATTAAATGCTGATACAGGTACTAGTTGGTGGGTAGTAAAAGCACAAATACATGCAGGAGGTAGAGGTAAGGGTGGTGGCGTGAAATTAGCAAAATCATTAGATGAAGTAAAGTCAATATCAAATGACATATTGGGCATGCATTTAGTTACTCCACAAACTTCCGCAACAGGAAAATTAGTGCACCAAGTATTAATTACTGAAGATGTTTATTATCCAGGTGAAAGCGAGACTTCTGAATTTTACATGTCTGTTTTATTAAACAGAGCTACTGGAAGAAATATGATTATGTATTCTACTGAAGGAGGTATGGATATTGAAACAGTTGCTGAACAAACTCCACACTTAATCTTTACTGAAGAGATAGTTCCTAAATTAGGTATTACAGAAGAGCAGTGTATAAAAATCTCTACAAACTTAGGGCTTAATGGAGTTGCTTTTGAAGAAATGAAGAACTTTGTAACCTCACTTTATAAAGCCTATGATAGTACAGATTCGTCACTGTTTGAGATTAACCCAGTACTTAAGACCTCTGACAATAAGATATTAGCAGTGGATTCCAAAGTTTCTATTGATGATAACTCCCTTTTTCGTCATAAAGATTTGGCAGCATTAAGAGATAAAAGAGAAGAAGATGCTACAGAGGTAGAAGCAGGAGAATACGGTCTTAATTTTGTAAAATTAGATGGTAACGTTGGGTGTATGGTAAATGGTGCTGGATTGGCTATGGCTACTATGGATATCATCAAAATGGCAGGAGGTAATCCAGCAAACTTCTTAGATGTTGGGGGTACTGCTGATGCAAAAAGAGTAGAACAAGCGTTTCGTATTATTTTAAAAGATAAGAATGTAAAAGCAATTTTGGTTAATATTTTTGGTGGTATTGTTAGGTGTGATAGAGTAGCACAGGGTATTGTTGATGCTTATAATAATATTGGAAATATTAATATTCCACTTATTGTTCGTTTAGAGGGAACAAATGCTACTGAGGCTAAGAAGTTGATTGATGAAAGTGGATTGAAAGTAGAATCAGTAATATTATTACAAGAAGCAGCAGATAAGGTTGCTGAGATATTAGCTTAGTTTGCTTTGCTATATAATGATTTAAGAATCAACCTTCTACTTTTTTTAACGTATAATTCCTTAATATTTTCTTTATCTTTACAATATAAATCTAACTAACTTACTAAATTATGAAAAGATTATTTGTTGTCTTATTTTTCTTTTTATTAGGATATGTGAATGCTCAAGACTGGGACTCATTTACGGATTCAATTCCTACCCTTTCATCTCCTAGGTCTACTGATCTTAATGGAGATGGCGTGATGGATGTGGTGATAGGTGGTGGGACTGATGGGGTTTTTAGTAATAACGGGATAATGGGTTATAATGGTATTGATGGTTCTTTACTTTGGAAAAGATCCTCTAGAGATGAAGTATTTGGAAGTGCTATTTTTCAGGATATTACAACTGATGGAATTAATGACGTAATCATAACTGGACGTTCTGCTCAGTTGCTAGCAATAGATGGAAGCAGTGGTACATTGCTTTGGGACTATATTAATAATCCGATTGACACTGGACTCTATAACTTTTATAATCCTCAATTTATTCATGATGTTGATGGGGATAACTATGCTGATATTCTTGTTTCTTACGGAGGAGATCATTCTGCTCCTGACTGGGAATCTAATAGGCCTCCTGGATATTTAATGGTGGTTAGTGCTCTAACAGGAGATGTTATTGCTCACGCTGTTGTTCCAGATAGCGCAGAGACTTATTGTTCTCCAATCATTGCGGATATTCAGAATACAGGAGATAACTGGGTCTTGTATGGCACCGGTGGTGAAAATTTTGGTGGACATTTTTATGCAGTTTTATTAGATTCTCTATTGATGGGGGATATCACTAGCTCAATTGTGTTAGGAAGTGATACAAATAAAGGCTTTATTGCTCCGGCTGCTATTCATAAGAATAGCTCTGGCATTTATGATATTATTATTCAATCATTTGATGGACTTGTAAAAAAAATTGCTGGACAGACATTTGCTCCAATATGGACTTATCAGAAACAAGGAACAGAATCAAGTGCTGAACCAGTTATTGGAAATTTTACAGGAGATCTTACACCTGATATATTATTAGTTTTATTTAAAGGAGTTGCTCCTTCATATAATGATTACTATCAAGTAATGCTTGACGGGAATGATGGTACGGTAAGTTTTATAGATAGTTTGGGAGTCATAGATTATGCATCTGGTAATGCAGTAGATCTCAATAATGATGGGCGAGATGAAGGAATTTATTCTATAACCTATTATGAAGGAGGATGCTTTAAGAGTCGTATAGAATCAATTAATTTTATGACAAATTCGATTACTACCCTTGATCAGACAAGAACAGGAGTGACTATTGCTTCAACACCATATATAAATGATTTAGATAATGATGGGCTCTTAGATCTTGTGTATTCAGTTAAAAAAGATAGTATAAATCCAATGGGATGGGGAGGAATCTCTGTTTATCGACATGAATTGAGTTCTATTATTCCAAATGCAGGTATTGCTTGGGGGAGTTATTTGGGTACTAATATGAATGGGGCGTATAATTCTGAACTAATTGATTGTGGAAACGGCTCTGTTATTTCTAGTGTTAATATAAGTAACCCATCATGTAATGGCTTCTCAGATGGAGCTATTAGTCTTAGTGTTGTAGGAAGTTTATCATCTTGCACATATTTATGGTCTAACCAAAGTAATAGTTCGAGTATTCAAAACTTAGAAGCAGGTTCTTATTGGGTGCAGGTTGTAGATTCGATGGGTTGTTATGAATTGAGAACAATTGAGTTATATGATCCTTTGATTATTTCATTTGGAGGAATTGTTTCTCCTACATGTATTGGTGAATCAAATGGTATGGCTACCCTAAGTTCATCTGGATGTCCTTGTATGTTTAATGGATGTACATTTCTTTGGGATAACGGTGTAACTACAAAATACAATACATCTTTGACTGAAGGATGGCATAGTGTCAGTATTACACATTTGAATGGATGTGTGGTTGTTGATTCGGTATTTATTCCATCATCATCTTATTCCTGTTTTGGCTGTACTGATGTTACAGCATGTAACTATGATGCTTCAGCTACAAATGATGATGGTACTTGTGAGTACACTTCATGTGTAGGTTGTAATGGTGATCCAATTACTGGATTATTTGTAACTGATATTATTGATGATAGAGCAGTTGCTAACTTTGATAACATGAATACTTATGAT
>Ga0315320_10005496_pt1 | contig 10391 bp, 9 predicted proteins | sample M140m21515metaG_FD_203458 | JGI IMG/M metagenome (GOLD analysis project Ga0315320, IMG submission 203458) | Ammonia-oxidizing marine archaeal communities from Monterey Bay, California, United States - M1 40m 21515 | ecosystem: Environmental > Aquatic > Marine > Coastal | place: USA: California...
ATCACGCCTTACGCCCAAGCGGCCACTGTCGGTCTAAGTCCACTGTTCCCAAGCGGCGTAGACAGCAAGGCGATCCAAGGCGTCCATCAACTCCTTGAGGCAGAGCTTGAGTTTGCGCCAGACATCGAGCGCACCGTCGCGCTCCCTGTGCGTCCGCCCGTGCTAGGCCCCAAATGCGTACAGAGCACCGAGTGTCTGGCTGGCGTCGCCAAGGCGGCCGACACCGACCTCTTTGTGGGAGGCGTCCTCCGAGCGAACGGCCCCAACTACACCTTGGAGCTCACACTCTACGACGCGAACTCGAACCGTATCGTACGCAGCAACAAGTGGGAGGTCCCGCGGGCCGCCACCGAACTGTCCAACGCCATCACCCCGATTCTCGTCGAACTCCTCACCGGTACCGACCCCAACGCAGAGGACGCAGCCGGTCCGAGCGTGTCCGACTTCGACGACTCTCCGCTCGAAGATGAGGAGACGATGGACTTTGATGCGGACCAACTCATGCTGCCTCCTGTCGTGACGCCCGTCGCGGAGCAGCCCGCCGAGGCCGACCCCTTCGCTGGCGTTCAGTTTGGTGGATCCGCCGGTGACATCAAATCGGAAGACCTATCCATGGTTCAGTTTGGTCCTTCGCCTACGGCCAACGCACCCGCTACCGAGACCGTTGACGGTGGCGTTGCGGGCGGTGTGATTGCGAACACCCCTCAGCCCATGGTCTCAGCGAACGGTGTGACGGATTTGGACAGTCCCGCTCCCGATGTCAAAACAGCGCGTCGCAAGAGCAAGCCGACTGCTGCGCCAAGCTCTGATCACATGCTCCAAGTCACCGTTCGAGGGGGATACGCACTGTATTACAGCCTCGACTTTATCGCCGTCGGCTTCGAGGTAGCGCTTCCCGTCGCTGAGCGGCTAGACGTAATGATCGGCGTCGACAACTACATGACGCGTCGGCAGCTGACCCCGGACCTGCAGGCCGCGACAGGCGTCCTGGCGACATGGGAATCCATCATGCCTTGGAACGCCGGCGCGCTCTACCGTCTGCCCTTGGGCGGCGTGGAGTTGTATGGTGGCGCCGACCTTATCGTGGCGCCCTACTACATCGACGAGATCGGTGCCGACTGGACCGTCGGCGGACGCGCTCGATTCGGCACAGACCTTCCCCTCACGAAACATATCGGTCTCAACGTAGACGGGTCGCTTGGCTTATGGTCCGGCCGTACCTGGCGGCTCATTGAACAAGGGATCAGCAACACCGGTCTGCTACCCCGCGTCTCGGCCGGCCTGGTTGTAAGAATCTAAGGAGCGCTCGCGCAGCGTTCCGCCTACACCTGCGTGACGTCGGCCGGCAGCGGTCGCAAGGCCGCTTTGCCATCAACCGAATAGGCTTCCGCTCTCCCAGCATCGACCAAGCGTTGGATAGATTTTCTGCGCTCATCTGGTGTGTCCGGGATCTGATGGCCCTTCCAACGATGGATAAAATAATGGGCGCCCACAAAACCGTCGCCCTGACCGAAGTGTGCGACAGCACGCTCAAGTTCCCGGACCATCTCCTGATCGACATCGCGGTCAAGGGGCGTGGTCGTCTCGGATACACCGACCTGTGTGGCGGCGCGCGACGAATATGCCAGCCCTTCGGACAGTTTAAGCGTAGACCACGACGCGCGGGCCAGCGACCGCGACACTCCGTGTGGGTCACAGGAAACCACCCAAGCTCTCTTCCCAAGCGTCTGGATCGCTTGCACACCTGGGATGACATTCACATCGTTCGTGAACAAAACTGCCACATCATAGGCGTCTTGTACCCCCAACATCACGACATCGGTCACGAGCGCGGTGTGGAGCATTTTCTCCTCGACGGTGGTGGTGGTCTCACCGCAATGTGCGCACGGTGTACGCGTCGCTGCACGGTTAAAGCGATGAACAAAAAAACCAGGTTCACACTCCATGATGTCAAGCAACTCGGACAGCAACTGTCGTCGCTCGGGCGCTTCGTGCGCACCCGGCGCGCCGGTGTAGTAGTGTGCACCCGCCAGCTGCGTGCCGTCCACAGACGCGAGCGCCCATTGTGCAAGCCGACCGTAATCCACCACGCCACGCGTCAACGAGCGAGCCAAGGCTTCCACATACACCGGGCCATCAAAAAACATCATCACACGCATAGGCGCCTCCCGGCCCCAAAGGGGGCTAGACGGGTTCACGATTCCGGTTAACCGATCAGGCGGAGTCGGGGCTGGGCGCCTCAGCGCGCGACGCGGCCGAGGCCGCAGCCTCGGTGAGGAGCGCCTGAAGCCGTCGGCCCATCGCGGCCGGTTCACTCACCGTTCCTTCAAGCAACAAGGCATCATCGTAGAGCAGTCGCACCAGGGGCTCCGCCGTCGACAGGTCCCCTGAGGCGTGCAACTGCGCCAAGCTCTGAATCAGAGGGTGGGACGGGTTGACTTCCAGAACGCGCTGCGCGCCACCGAAGGTCGACTGGTTCGCTGCGCGGAGAATGCGCTCCATGTTCGCGCTCATACCGTTCTCATCATCGACGAGGACGCACGCTGAGTCCGTCAGCCGCGTCGAGGAACGAACCCCAGCGACGACCTCGCCCAGCACATCTTGAATCCATGGGGTGAAGGCGAGCAACTCATCGTGCTCTTCGTCCTCATCCAAGGACAACTCGCCCCGAGATACGGAGCGCACAGGCAAGTCGTCAAAGGTCTCCAGTCCCTGTACAAACCATTCGTCCACCGACTCGGTCAGCAACAAGACTTCCCAACCCTTCTTCTTAAACGCCTCTAGGTGAGGAGAGGTCAACGCCGCCTCCCTGGATTCGGCAGTGAGGTACCAGATTGTGTCCTGATCTTCTGCCATGGCCTCTCGATATTCGGCCAATGAGCATAGACCGTCGCCTGTCTCGTGACGCGTGGTGTTGAAGCGCATCAGCGGCAAAAGCTGCTCACCCCAATCTGCTCGCTCGTGGAAGTACCCCTCTTTGAGCAACGCGCCGAAGTTTCGCCAGATATCGGCATACGTCTGCGGCGGTGGCGCCGGATTCTCCTCACCCTCTTCTGGTTCGGGCTGCTCGGGCACTGGCGCGGCGGCGAAGCGGTTGAGTTCCTTCAGGATCCGCTTAACGACCGTATCCCGTATCTTTCGGACGGTTGGGGTCTTCTGAACCATCTCCCTCGAAACGTTGAGTGGCACATCTTCGCTGTCCACGACGCCGCGCACGAAGCGGAGCCAATCTGGCAGTAGGTCTTTGGCGTACTCGTCGATCAGCACGCGTCGCGCGTACAAGCGCGGCCCCTTCTTCATGTCGGGATAAAACAGATCGTGCGGGCGCTGGGACGGTACGAACAGCATCGCGGCAATCTGCAGCGGAGAGTCCACCTTCATGTGGACCCTCAGGGCCGGGGGCATCCAATCCATCGCAATCGCGTGGTAGAACTGCGTTGCCTCCTCTTCGGTGACTTGCGAGGGTGACTCTACCCATAGGGCCTTTCCGCTGTTGACCTGCGCCTCACCAAGGTCGATCGGCCAAGGCAGAAAGTTGCTATGGCGCTTGATGATCTCTCGGATTCGCGCTTCGTCCAAAAACTCCCTCGAGTCCTCGCGCACGCGCAACGTGACGGACGTTCCGCGATGCTGACCATCCCAAGGCTCCACCTCGTAGGTCCCCTCCCCTTGCGACGTCCAACGAACGCCAGGCGCGTCGGCCTCGCCCGAGCAGGTCTCCACGACCACTTCATCGGCGACCATGAATGCGCTGTAGAATCCGAGACCGAACTGCCCGATCAGGTCAGGTGAGTCGCCAGCCTCTTGGTGCGAATCCAAGAAGGCACGCGTGCCGGAGTGCGCAATGGTTCCGAGGTTGGTGTTGGCCTCCTCTTCCGTCATGCCAATACCGTCATCGGCCAACGTCAGCGTTCCGGCCTCTTCGTCGATGATCACGCGAATACCCATCCGCTCCGGATTGATGGGGGAGCGGAGTTCGGGGTTGGTGAGCCCCAGAAACCGTGCCTTGTCGAGCGCATCTGCCGCGTTGGACAAAAGCTCTCGTAGAAAAATCTCTCGGTCAGAGTAGACCGAGTGAATCATCAGGTTGAGGAGTTGTTGTACTTCTGCTTTGAACCCATGCTGCGTAGCCGACACGCCGACCTCCTAGTTGAACGCGCCAAGGGTAGTCACCCCAGCGCGCGCGACAAGGGCTCAGACGCACTTCTTGTGCAAAACCATTACGGCGACGACGCATCCTGTGACGCTTCCCCGTCCGTGAGCGCGAGATCTCCCGCCCCCTCGTGGGGAGGCTCTTCGGCAGCAAACCTCGGCAATATCTTGAACGAGATCCACTCCGTCGCTTCGACCTCCAAGTCTGCCACGCGGACGCTGAGCACCGGCGAGGTGTGCACCTCACGACGAATCAGTTCGGACATCAACTGATCCACCCGCTGCCCCATGCGAGACCAAGGGACCTGCTCGGTATCTTCACCGTTGGATTCCCAAACGAGCTCCACGACGCACCCCTCTACTGGTGCCTCTGCAAGCACCTCGATGAACGCCTCAAGCCAGGCTGCCCCATCCTGATTGAGCTTGGCGGTTCGCGCGTCAAAGAGGGACCCAGCCGGAAGTTCGACGGTCAGGCCAGCCGCGGTTTCCAAGAAACTGTGGCCCTCTTCAAGCGGCTCCGACAAGAGATTCGTTAGCAAATCACGCCAGAGAACCAGCTCATCTTCGGCCTCCTCTATGGGTTCGATCCGTTCCCGGAGGTCCGCGAGACTCGTCTCCATATCCAGGACCCGCGTCTGCATCTCCGTCCGAGCCGTCTCCGCCGCGAGTGCGACATCGGCAGCATCTTGCGTGTCAACCTCCTGCGCTCGAAACGCGACGTCAAAGGCATCTATCCTCGCCTCCAACGCGCGCACATCCTCCAACGCTCGCTGGTGCGCCGGGCGCGGCACACACCCAGAGGTGAGCAAACACAGGACACAACACGCACGAATCATTCCTTCACCTCAACGACCGACCACGCCACCGACGTCTCTCGGACCTCGAGTTGCGGGTTGATCGTTGAGCCCCTCGGAGCGCGACAAGTGACCTCAGGCTTGCCCAACGGTGCCCCCGCATACACGCGCATCGCTCTCGGCTCACACTCGCCTCCCATCATCGCGTACCACCCACCTTCGAGCTCCCACGAAAACTCAAGCGGACATGCCATTACCGGACACTCCATCGCAATCGATCGTGTCTTCGGGAGCACAACATCCACCACGGAACCCACGTCAGCCTTGTCGATCATCCTTCGGTACCAGACGCCGTCACGGACCAAATGGATGTAGGCGGCGTCCTGCTTGTACGAGAGGTCGAAGTGGCCGTCCTCAGCAGTTCGGCTCTCCGCCTCCACCGTCTGAACACGTTGCCCCACGACCGGAGCCCCCTCGTGCGTCACCATCCGCCCCACCATATGGGTTGACGACGTCACCGTGCTCCCGTGGCAACCCATCCAAATCAAAAATATCCAACGCATCACGCGCCCTCCGCGCGCCACCTATCGCCGAGCCGCCATGCCTTCACCCCGTGTCGTACAACCAGGTTTCCATCGCCAAGTCTACGCGCTCGTTCAGACCGTTCCCGAAGGCTGGGTGACGACCTACGGAGATGTCGCGGCGGCGCTTGGTAGTCCTCGGGTCGCGCGTCACGTCGGCTGGGCGTTGGCAGCGCTCTCCGAGGATGACGTCCCGTGGCATCGGGTGATCAACGCCAAGGGGAAGATCAGCCTCCGAGATGCGCTTGGCCGGGCGACGCTCCAACAGATTCGGCTTCTCGAGGAGGGCATCACGTTTCGGTCCAACGGCTCGGTCGAGCGCTTTGCGGATCGTCGATGGGTATTCGAGGTGAGCCCGTGACCGCGCACACAGCCAACAGCACGTACGCCGAGCGACACCCCCGATGGCACGCACAAGACAGCGGACACAAGGCCCGCGCCGTGTGGTCCTTCGCGCAACGGCTGGGCATTTCGCCATCTCATGTTGTGGACGTGGGCTGCGGCGCGGGAGGCGTGACCGCACGACTCGGTCATGTGTGGCCGGTTGTCGAAGGCTGGGACACCTCCGCCGAAGCCATCGCGATCGCGAAACGCGAGCATCCTCAATGCTCCTTCACCCACGGCGCCTTCGAGCGAAGTGGTCAGCGCGCAGACCTGATCCTTTGCCTCGATGTTGTCGAACATGTCGCGGGCGACGTCGCGTTGATGAAGGCGCTGAGTGGCTGCGCCGAGCACCTAATCTTCCGGGTGCCACTCGATTGGAGCGTTCTCGATGCGTGTCGTCCGACCAGGCTGCAGGAGTCGTTGGACCACTGGGGCCATGTTCAGTTGTACGACCGCCGCCTTTTGGCGCAACGACTGGGCGAGGCGGGCCTCACGATGCACGCCATCACCTATGACCGTGTTCCTCCTGGACCACCACGAACATGGGCCGGCCATGTGACCGGAGCGCTTCGAACCCTAGGCGACACGACACACCCCGCGCCATTCGCGTGGCTCTTGGGTGGATGGAGCGTATTGGTTCACGCAACAAGGACCGCACCGGTTCACGCGACGCGTTAATCGAGACCCCTCGAGGAGAACGGCATGCCAGATGCACCGATGCAACCCGCCGCACCCAACCCCATGAACGAGCGCATGTTCTTTGTCATCGGAGCCCCACGCTCCGGCACCACGCTCCTGATGCGGATGCTGCACGCGCACCCCGACATCTACACACGGCCTGAACCACACCTGCTCACGCCCCTGGCCTATCTCGGGTATTACCAACACGTCGCCAAAGCGCCGTTCGATCCCTTCCAGTCGCATTTGTCTGTTCGCCAGTTTGTGGACGATCTGCCGCGCGGAGAAGACGACTATTTGGACGCTCTGCGAGCATACACCGACACCATGTACGGACGCATGTTGGCGGAAACCGGGAAGCGCTACTTTCTCGACAAGACCCCCGCCTACGCACTCGAGACCCCGTTCATTAAGCGGGTCTACCCCAACGCTCAGTACGTCGTAATTACCCGCCACCCCTTCGCGATCTTCTCGAGTTTCGCGAAGTCTTTTTTCGACAACGATTGGGAGGCGGCCCATGCCTTCAACCCCATCATTGAGCGCTATGTGCCCGCCATCGCGGACTTTGTACGAAAACACGCCGAGCAAGGCGGCTGTGTTCACGTCCGGTACGAAGATTTGGTGACCCATCCTGAAGAGGCATGCAAGCGGATCTGCGCCTATGCAGACATGGAGTACACCGAGGCTATGATCGCATACGGGGAGAAAAACCTTGAGACCAAAGGCCTTGGCGACCCAATCGGCGTAGCGAAAGACAACAAGCCCAATACGAAGTCCATCGAGAAGTGGGCGCTCGAAGTGCACGACAATCCCAAACGTCTGGCGCTCCTACAGAATATGGTCACGTTGCTGAGCGACCAAGACTTAGAGACCTGGGGCTACACGCGCACGTCGCTGTGGGACGCCCTCGATGGCGTCGACCCAAAGAAGGCACGCGCCGTTCAGCGAAAGGCACGCGCCTGGAATCGCTACGCTGTCGAGCGACGACTCCTCTTGGTGTTGCGGCGTAACATCCACCAGAACTGGTTTGGCCGAGTGGTTCGGAAGGTTCGCTTCGTCGCGGATATCTTGCTCAGGAACACCTAAGAGCCAATCAACTGAGATCAAAGTTGATCCCGTAGATCGTCCCTCCTGATGGGAGATCGAGCGGTACTTCGCGCTCGATACGTCCCGTCACGCGATCGATCACAACCAAGCGGGTCGGAAGCTTCCTCCCCGCCTCTCCCTGCAAAAGCCATCGCGCGACTTCTCGGTGCGCAGTACTCCGCAGTGTCGTCATGCCGACGACGACCGTGTCGCCACGAACATCCACCCCTCGGCACCAACCCAACCGACGTCGGCTACCCGACAGGGCCTGAAGATCGTAGCGCTCCACGACCTCACAGTTCACAGGATCAAGCGCCATGACATGGCCATCGACTCGCGTGAACCAAACCAATCCCTCCCGCAGGCGACCGTCATGAGGGATCCCGCCCAGCTCAACGATGCGCCCAGTGCGAAGACCGTGCACGGCGCGGGTCTCGAAACACGTGACCCACAGGTCCCCTCCCCAATGCGACACATGGTTGGGATGAAACGCGTGAGGCTTCAGCGCGTCGTGATGCAAGCGACGAAAGTCTGCGACTCCAGGATAGGCTTCGCTCAAGCTTCCTTCGCCAAGATGAAGGGCCTCCTCGAGCCGACCCGTCCGATCGAAACAGAGCACCATCTGATTGCCTGCGGCGCTCACCACGACACCGCCATCCGGACGCTCACACGCGCTGTGCACACTGTACATCAAGGGGTGACTCATCCTTCGAACAACCGTCCACGTCAGAGGATCAATCCATAAAACCTCTGTGTGTGTCGGCTGAAGAAGCAGACCATCACGGGTCCAACTCGCGGCGGTAAACTCTTGATCGGCCACGGACGACGACATCGCCTCGGGAGGACTCTCCCACGACAACGTCCGGAGCACATTGGAAGCAGGCCAAGACATCTCAACCAAGTGCGGTGTTAAGGGATCGCTCGGCTTCCCAGTCGACCGAATACCCATGGAAACATACAGTTTCATGGGACTGTCATTAGGCGAACAGCATGAAGGATGCACGCATCCCTTGCAAACACCACCCAGACCCGATAGTCGCGGAGGGTCTTATTCCCACTCGAGGCTCACGATGAAAGTCGTCAACTCACTTCAAAGTCTAAAAAAACGTCACAAAGATTGCCAGGTGGTCCGCCGCCGGGGTCGTGTGTACGTCATTTGCAAGAGCAACCCACGGTTCAAAGCACGTCAGGGCAGCAAGAAGCGCCGATAAATTCGCGCACTTGCTCAAACCTGAAGCGACGAAACAATGGTATCCAGCTTCTTGACACTTCCTCCCGCTTGGGGTGGGACCCGGTACGGTCCTTTCCTTGGCGTGTTCTCAATTGGGAGTGACGCAAAGCGCTGCTCTCTCTCGCTCGACCCCAATCTGGGTATCCATCCCACACATGTGTCTCTGCACCCGGACGGATCCAAGGACTACCGACTGGAGATCGAGCATGTAGACGCGGCTGTGTTCTTGGTGCGCATGGGTGACACGAACATGTTCCCTGTCCGCGCGTCGACGCGTATCACCTGCGGGGACACACTGATACTGGGAACACCCAACGGCCCCCGGTTCACCGTTGACAACGACGCCCCTGCCGAAGCAAAAGCCACGCGGGGGGCGCCTCATGGCGACTTCGGAGATCGGCTGGGGCGAGAGATCAAACGGCAAGGCGTCGCGCGCATCCTCTCGCGAGCGGGTCCGCTACGCGACCTGTACCACATGTGGAATCGCGCACAAAGCGGAAGCTTTAGCAACCCAACCTTTGTAGTAGGAGCCCTCGCGGGCTTGCTCACGGCCATCCTCGCGGGGGGTGCCTCCTGCTCCGGACTCGGCTATCTCCTGTACCAGAACCTCACGCAATAAGCAGGCCCACCCATGAACACGTCTTCCTCCGTGCGAGCACCCATCGTCATCACGCTGCTGGCTGTCACATCCATCGCCGTTTTGGGATTGCGAGGCACAACCGAGCCCGACACCCAAGAGCCAACACTTATCGAAAGGAGCACAACCGCTATGGCTGCACCAACAGAACCTCCGAACGCACGCGTCGTGCCGGAAGCGCCCAGTGCGGTGCCTGCTGACGCATGGATCACAACCGAATCCGGGCTCCAATACGCTGATCTCAAAGTTGGCGAAGGTGACGCACCGAGCGCAGGCAACACGGTCATTGTCGAATACGCGGGATGGCTCGAGGACGGGACCTTGTTCGACAGTTCCTACAAACGCGCGGACTCTTTCAGCTTCAACCTCGGCAAGGGCCGTGTGATCAAGGGATGGGACGAGGGCGTCGCGACCATGGCCATCGGCGGAAAGCGTCAGCTTATGGTACCTTCCAACCTCGGATACGGCGAGCGCGGAGCAGGCGGAATGATTCCGCCAGGCGCGACGCTCATCTTTGAAGTCGAGCTGCTCGAGATCGTCAAACCTCCAACACCACACGCGGTGCCCGCTGAAGACTGGCAGATCTCTTCGACAGGCCTCAAGACCTACGACATCGTCGTGGGCGAAGGCGCCGAAGCGAAAGCCGGGGACAAGACAGCCTTGCACTACCGCGGCTGGTTGGAAGATGGTACCATGTTCGACAGTTCACACAGGCGCAACCAGCCGATCGACGTCGCCATAGCGACCGGACAGGTCATCCCGGCTTGGGATGAGGCGGTCGTGGGGATGAAAGTCGGCGGCAAGCGATCACTGCTCGCGCCGCCTGAGCTCGCGTACAAGGACCGAGG
>Ga0315320_10005498_pt1 | contig 10389 bp, 3 predicted proteins | sample M140m21515metaG_FD_203458 | JGI IMG/M metagenome (GOLD analysis project Ga0315320, IMG submission 203458) | Ammonia-oxidizing marine archaeal communities from Monterey Bay, California, United States - M1 40m 21515 | ecosystem: Environmental > Aquatic > Marine > Coastal | place: USA: California...
TGTACTCTTCGGTAACGGAAACGACGCGAATACGAGCGAATACGTTCAACGCGAACGGGAAGAAACCAAACGAAAAGTTGGACATTCGAGACTGGTTGATGAATGACGACGGTGATGATGATGCCGTGGTTGACGTCTACGCGGTTGGGTTTCAAGAGATTGTGCCGTTGCAAGTGCAGAAAGTATTGAAAGTGCAAGACGTGGAGCGAGACGCGCGGATGTGGGACGAGAAGATTTTGAGATGTTTGAATAGTGTTAGCGCTAGAAATGGGGTAGGGGGAGGATACGTGAAAATAACGTCCGTGCAGTTAGTTGGGGTGTATTTGACGATATTTGTTCGCGAGGAGTTGATTCGAAAAGGTTCTATACGAGAGAGACCAATCGCGACGAAAGTCGCGACTGGATTTTCTTTGGGATTCGGGACGGGATCTATGAACGTAAAGTTAGGGAATAAAGGTGGGTGTTGCGCTTTGATAAAGATACGAGATACGACGATTGCGTTCGTATGCGCGCATTTAGCGGCGGGGTCTAAAGAGGAAGACGCGAAGAGAAGGAATGCGGATGCGGCTGAAATTTTGCAAAAGTGCGTGTTCGCTCCGGACGAAGACGAACAAGGAGAGGATGAAAGAGATTTTCGTTCTTCGAATAGTATTCGATGGGAAAAGCCCTCACGAGCAAGAACTATACACGACGCGACGGTCTCGATATTCTTTGGCGATCTGAACTATCGCTTAAACGCTCCGAAAGATGACGTGTTAGAACACGTTCGCTTAAAATCGAACGAAGCCGAATTGAACGCGTCATCGTTTCGTGCGAGCGCGAGCAATTATATTCCACTCTTGAAGCACGATCAGTTATTAAACGAAATGCAAAGCGGGAATGTGCTCCCAGGCTATCGAGAAGGTTCTATTGAGTTCCCTATGACGTATAAATTTAAACCCGGGACGTCGCGGTATTCCGGCATCGGACGCGCTGCTACGTCATCGTCAAAAGACAACATAAACAACAACGAATCCGATTACGAGAACGATTTCAACGACGACTTTGACGACGGTGAAAGCAATAGCACCAAAGCAGACGATAAGGAAGAGAAAAAGAAGCGCGCGCCGGCGTGGTGCGATCGAGTTTTATGGAAAGGCGACGATTTACAGCTGTTGGGATACAGAGACCACGACGAGATTTACCACTCAGACCACAAACCAGTATCTGCTACGTTTGAGTTGAAGTGTCGTACGGTCGATTATAACGGTCGTTTAGAGCGAATGCTGACAGATTTACAGCGGAAGTTAGATGCCGAAGAGACGAACAGAGCGCACGCGACGAAGGTAGTTTTGGAAAGCGGCACCATGTGTGATTTTGGCGAGGTGCATTATTGCGAGCGAGTGACGAGGAGGATTCAGTTCAAATTCCCACGAAACAATCACGGGAACGCGGTGTCCTTTACTGTTGGATTTCACGGCCGCGGGGGAAGTTACGACGACCTCGTCAACGATACCGAAGACGACGCGCCAAAATGGGTGCGCGATATTACGCCAGCGAAAGCAACCGTTTCTGCTGAAACGTCCGTGTTTGTAGACATCTCTGCGTTTGTTGATGGAGCAGGAACTATTCGTTCTGTAGGCGCATCGAATTCGCTCGACGCCGTTCTAGTAATCCGCGCCGAACATTGTCAAGACGCGTACATTGCACTCACGGGTGCGTATGCGCAAAATCCGATTTTCGGCGCGCCTTTGCGCTCCTTACCTCCGAGCGTATTTCCACCGGATGTTCCGTCAGTCATCTCTACACTGATCGACTCGCTCTTTGCGTTTGGTTCGATATCGAAGAATGATTTGTTTACGCAGAAAAGCAGCGAAAAGGAAAGGATGAATGCCGTGAATAACTGTTTGCGTCTGTGCGGAGTCTCCCAGAGCGCGTTCAACGACATGCATTCCTCCTCTTCCTCTTCCTTGTTGGACGATTTCACCGCTTTGTCCGTGATGTCCTCATCGAAACCATCCTCTTCGGTGGTGGAACTCGCGCTTGCGTTATTGGAATTCTTCCACGCTTTACCCGAACCGCTCTTTGGCGACGGCTCTCTCTTTATGGGATGTTTCCGAGATGAAGAGTATATGGACGAAGCGGCGAGAAAGCAACGCCTCGAAAACGTCTTGCGCCAGTCGTTGGAGAAAACTGCGTACGCGTCGGCGACGTACACTCTCGCGTTCTTAACCAACTACGTCGGCAGAAACTCTCCTTCATCGTCAACCCGACTCGAAAGCGTCTGTCGCGCCTTTGCAAACGCCTGGTTTTCGAAAGCAGACGCCTCGACCTTTTCGCTCGTCCGTCGCCAGGAAATCGTGAAATGTTTACTGTCTTCCTCCGGGAACACCGCCGCGACTACTCACCATCAGCAATTGAACGATTTATTCTCCACCACAAATACTACCACCACCACCAATAGCAATCCCACCAATAGCGCTGCCGGGGCCGCGAAAGTCACGCGCAGCTTGCTCGATTTGTAATTTTAGTTCAATCCAAGAGGAAGGAAATATCTTTGTATCTATAAAAAAATACTCGTCACATCTCTTGAAAGATTAAGCGCGCCACGTTGTAACATCAATAACTGCAACACGCAAAATGTCCTCCATTCTCACGATACCATCTGCCTCGTTCCTTTCGCGCGACGTTCAAAAGTTCGTTCGTCGTCGTTTCCAGTCGCGGCGGCAGCGCGCGGTTAAAGTTTTTTCCTCCTCCTCGGACAACGAAACGACGTTCGAAGGTGGAGAAAAAGAGATCGGCAAACTCCACCTCGACGGCGGCCGATCGATGTCTGCATCAAAAGCAGAAGACCCAGACATGAGCGACGAAGCCGCGATTTCGTGGCCGTACAGTCGGGTGGAGGAATTCATGACGAAGGATCCAGAGACGTTGTGCGAGAGTTTGAAGTTGACGGACGTGAAAGTGCAAAGCTTTATCAAGAGATATCACGGCGGGCCGGTGGTCGATGAGGACGGAAACCTGGTCGGGGTCATATCGAGGAACGACGTTAAACGATTGTCGTACATTTTCTTCGGCGAAGAACAGAGACATATTCGCACGGTTGCAGACGCGATGACATCGATGCCTTTAACCGTAGGGCCGAAGGCGTATATCTCCGCCGCCGCGGGATTGATGCTAAAGCATAAGATCCACCGTCTGCCGGTGGTCGAGGAAGGCGAAGATTACGCGCACCCGGGAAAGTTAATCGGAATCATCACGCGAAGCGACATTTGGGAACCCTTGATTCAAAATTCGCTCATGTTGGACAAAGAGTTTCAAAAGAGACGGTGCGACGTTTATCAAGATTATTCTCCTTCTTCGGGAGCGCTCGACATCCGCGCGCCTGCGATTGATAAAGATGTCTTTCGACTCGTGCTAGCGCGAACAGCCTTCGCGTTGTGGCCTATGTTTTACCCGAAACCATCATCTGTTCGTGTTTCCTTTCGCTCGTGATAAAAATACTGACCAAGGTTTCTAGCGATCATATCTTACACGATTAATTCACAGGGACGCCAATCGAGAAGAAGAAGAAGAAGAAGAAGAAGAAGAAATACCGTCGAGAAAAACAATCCCAGAAAAACCAAGCGTATACTTTGATCTCCTCTACATAGCCACACCAAGAAAAACAATCAACATCAGCAACAAGAAGAAAAAATACAAAGTCAAACTCTTCTCTCGCAAAGATATACCGAGAAGAAGAAAGAAAAACGGAAGCTTTCCGCGACACGACGTCGACATCGACTGGGACGAAGCGAACGAGAAAGGCGAGAGATTGATCCAGCAGTGGTACGACGAGCACGGTGAGGACGCGCACGTAGATCTCGCGGACGTTTTCGACGAGTACGAGTATTGATGCGACGCGGAGAGAGAAAGTAGTAGTATTTTTTGAAAAAGAAGAGAGCAAATCATGGCAATCGCTTCACTAAAAAACACCATTACCTTCCGTTTTCAGCAAGCGCAGTCGTAATAACACTTTGAAGAAGAAACGCGCCGCGCGCGACGAAAAAAGGCACAACGACGCGCGTTGCGTTATAAAGCACGCGCACGCTCCCGCGCGTTGTCTTCTCTGTGCGAGTATTCTTGTCCTGCCCACGCACACAAACATAAAAGAGAAGAGAAGAGAATCGCATCGAAGAAGCGAAAATGGCGCCGTCTTTAGAGCCGAAAAACAACGTCACGTCGGCGATGCAAAAGCTCCAACACCTCTCGCTCATCAATAAAGTCACCAAAGAACTGGATAAGAACCTCGGCGTGAACGATAAGACGTTGGCGGAGTTTATCGTGGACATTGCCAAGGCGTCGAAGTTTGATCCGAAAACGTTTTTTAATGAATTGCAAAAGAACGGGGCGGAGTTGCCGGAACCGTTCGCGAACGAGTTAGTCGGGACGATTGAACGGTTAGCGAATAAAGGTGGCGGAGGTGCGAGAGGAGGAGAAAAGAAGAAAGTTATCGTAGAAAAACCTACGAAAGAGAATCCATTTCCGGGTTTACATCGACCGGATGCGGAAGAACACGCGAAGATGTTGTCGCGCGAGTTGTACGGCGACAGGAACCCGATTGAAAACGCGTGCGACGATCCGAGGTTGGATAAAATGAATCCCGGGCGATTAGACGAGAACAAAAACGCATCGAGTTCGGGGAGAGGATACGATGATTCCGCGTTTGGACAGAAGAAAAGAAAGTCAACATCAGAACCGGCAAAACGGACGATTCAAGGCAAACCGGAAGTCGGGAAGGTATACAGAGGTAGCGTGACGAACGTGATGGATTTTGGAGCGTTCGTGGAATTAGTCGAGTTTGTGAATAAAACGGAAGGTTTAGCGCACGTTTCCAAATTACCAAGAGTATCGAACGGAAATTCCGCGAGAGATGTCGTGCAGAGAGGTAACCCGGTGTATGTGAAAGTGTTATCGCTGACGAACAATAGGATAGCTTTGTCCATGTCGGACGTGAATCAAGAGACTGGAGAGGAAGAGACGAGTTACGCGAACAATCTTCCACCACCGCCACCGAGATCGAATCCAGCGCCGCCGCGCGGCGGTGTCGCTGGAAGTAGTATTGACGATAGTAGTAGTAATCCGATTGTGCCTAGATTTGGCGCCGGCGCGAAAGGTTCGAATATGAATACGGTGAAAGGCTTATCTGGGATCAAGCAAACCGAGGAAGATTTTGCGGCCGACGGACGCATGGTGGACGATAAGAACGGGTTAAATCGACGTCGCCCGATTAAGCGCATGTCTTCTCCTGAGTTATGGGAGGCGAGACAATTGATCGCGAGCGGCGTTTTGAAAGTCGAAGATTACCCGAACTTTGACCCGGAAAACGACGGAGTGTTGGCGTATGAAGAGGAAGCGGAGGAGGAATTCGATATCGAAATGAACGACGAAGAAGCCCCGTTTCTTGCCGGTCAAACTGATGCGGCTTTAGGCGACGTTTCCCCGATCAAAATCGTGAAGAATCCAGACGGATCTATGCAAAGAGCGGCGATGACACAAGGCGCTTTGGCGAAAGAACGGAGAGAGATGAAAGAGACACAAAAAAGAGCCGCGATGGACGAGGATGTTCCGGAAAATCTCAATCAAGCGTGGTTAGATCCAATGGCGGCTCAGGACGATCGAAAACTCGTCGCAGACGTTCGAGGACAAAACGTACTTGCGGAGGATATGCCGGAATGGAAGAAGCAATCTGTCGGGAAAGCCCCGCAGTTTGGTTTCGCACAAAAAGGGTCCATTCTCGAACAGCGACAATCGTTGCCGATTTTCAAATTGCGTGAAGAGTTGATCAAAGCCGTGAACGAAAACCAAATCTTGGTCGTCATTGGTGAAACTGGGTCGGGAAAAACGACGCAAATGACGCAGTATTTAGCGGAGAGCGGGTACACGACCAAAGGTCGAATTGGGTGCACGCAGCCGAGAAGAGTTGCGGCCATGTCCGTTGCTAAGAGAGTCGCCGACGAAGTTGGCTGTTTAGTTGGCGAAGAAGTTGGCTACGCCATTCGTTTTGAAGATTGCACGAGTGAAGATACGGTTATTAAATACATGACTGATGGTATGCTTTTAAGAGAAGCGTTGTTGGACGACAAGATGTCGCAATATTCTGTCATTATGCTAGATGAAGCGCATGAAAGAACGATCCATACGGACGTTTTGTTCGGTTTGTTGAAGAAATGTTGCGCCAAGAGGAAAGATTTACGCATCATCGTCACCTCTGCAACCTTGGACGCGGAAAAATTTTCCACGTATTTCTTCGAGTGCCCAATTTTTACCATCCCGGGGAGAACCTTTCCTGTCGAAGTGATGTATACAAAAGCTCCAGAAAGCGATTATTTAGACGCGGCATTGATTACTGTCATGCAAATTCACTTGACCGAACCTGAAGGTGACATTTTGCTCTTTTTAACCGGTCAAGAGGAAATTGACACCGGATGCGGAATCCTCTTTGAACGCGTCAAGGCTTTAGGCCCGTCCGTTCCAGATTTGCACATCTTACCAGTGTACTCCTCCTTACCGTCTGAAATGCAAACGAAAATATTTGAGCCGGCACCGCCAGGAAGTCGCAAGTGCGTCGTCGCAACGAACATCGCAGAAGCGTCGTTGACGATCGACGGCATTTACTATGTCATCGATCCAGGTTTTGCAAAGCAAAAAGTGTACAACCCGAAAGTTGGCATGGATTCCTTAATCGTCGCGCCAATCTCGCAAGCGTCCGCGAGACAACGCGCGGGACGAGCTGGGCGTACTGGTCCAGGGAAATGTTTCCGATTATACACCGAAGCTGCGTTTAAGAACGAAATGTTACCAACCTCGGTACCGGAAATTCAAAGAACAAACTTGGGGATGACGTGTTTAACTTTGAAAGCAATGGGTATCAACGATTTAGGACCGGGTGGATTCGATTTCATGGACCCGCCACCGGCGCAAACCTTAGTCACAGCACTCGAGCAGTTATACAACTTGAACGCGTTAGACGAGGAAGGATTACTCACCCGTTTAGGTCGTAAAATGGCAGAGTTTCCGCTCGAACCGCCAATGTCAAAAATGCTCATCGCATCGGTCGATCTCGGGTGCGCCGAGGAAATTCTCACCATCGTTGCCATGCTTTCCGCGCAAAACATCTTCTACCGTCCGAAAGAAAAGCAAGGCCCAGCCGATCAGAAAAAAGCGAAATTCTTCCAACCGGAAGGCGACCATCTCACGTTGCTCACCGTCTACGAAGCGTGGAAAGCGAACAACTTCTCCTCGCCGTGGTGTTTTGAAAACTACCTTCAAGCGCGCTCTTTGCGTCGTGCGCAAGACGTTCGGAAACAACTGTTGACAATTATGGATCGCTACCGCTTAGAAGTCACCTCGGCCGGTCGCAACTTCAACCGCATCCGTCGCGCCATCACTTCCGGTTTCTTCTTCCACGCCGCCAAAAAAGATCCGCAAGAAGGCTTCAAAACCTTGGTCGAAAACACCCCAACATACATCCACCCCTCCTCCTCTTTATTTCAACGCCAACCAGATTGGGTCGTTTACCACGAACTCGTCCTGACGTCCAAAGAGTACATGCGTGAATGCGTCGCCATCGACCCGAAATGGCTCGTCGAACTCGCTCCGAGATTTTTCAAACAAGCGGACGCCAGAATCATGAGCAAGCGCAAACGCATGGAAAAGTTAGAACCGCTCTTCGATAGATTCAACGAAAAAGACGCCTGGCGATTGAGCAAGCGGAGAGGTTAGTCTTTTGCCTTGTATCGTTAAAGTCTTTATCAGAAACACACACAGAGAGAGAGAGTTCATTAATCGTAGTGTAGTTATTTAGAAGAAGAAGATATTTTTGTAATTTTGTTCGTTGTCCAATCCTTCAGAAAAAATCTTTTGCCCTACCCCGGTACAGTATTTATTAATTATTTATTTACTCGTCCTGAGAAGAGAGAAGAGAGAGAGAATATAAACGAGACGATTCCAACGATGATTTCCCGATTCGCGCTTCTTTGTTTTCTGGCGTTCTCGTCGTGCGTGTTCAACGACGCGCCTTTGACGACGACGAGTATGATCACCAATTTTGGGGGTGGAATTAATGTATTCGTTCAAGCGAGTGAAGAGACGAGCGAATTTCTCTCGAGCGGAGCTTGGGCCACCGTCCAGCTCGCGTTTAACGACGGCGGCGTGGAGACATCGTGTCCTTGCCCGGATGGATGCATGAATTGCGCGTTTCAAGATTCTTCCATGTTTGGCGGGGATAACACGGTGAAAACGTTGTATTCAACGAGCACGATGCCGACGGTGGCGATTAGTACCGGGGGTTCGGCGACGTTCGCCGGGTATACGAACACCACGGGAACCGCGGAAAGAATGACGTTACCAGGGTGTCCACCTGTGAGTTTAATGGTATGTTTCCACTGTAATAACGGGCAAGGGTACTACGCCACTGGGTATTCCGGCGCGTATTCGCAAGAAGGTATCGGGACGGTCGGTACCGGCGTCGCGTGCGTGTTTCAATACAAGTGCGCGGACGGCGGTAATTGCCAAGAAAGTTTGAGCGGGATAGACGCGGCGAAGTACGTCGGTGCGTTGGTCATCGTGTTTTGGTTCGCGTTTATGATCTTCTTATTCTTGCGCGGGAGACCTTGGCTGAAATCAGTGGTCGATCCGTGCGCGCATTTGGATCGAACGAACCCGGATTATTCCATATATCCAGATTTACCGCCAGCGCCTACTGGAATGTTAGGTTTGGCGTGGTTGTGGCACGCGGTACGAATGGACATGCCGTATTTACGCTCGCACATGACTTTGGACGAATACATGGTTTTGAGATGGTTTCGCATGTGCTCCATTTTCTTTTTGTTCGCCTCTGTGTTTTGCACGCCGGTTTTGGTGTACTTTTATTTCGTGGACAGTGACGAAGCCACGAGCGGCACGGAAGCGACCATCGACGCCGCTTTGAATGGAAACGTGCGTCAAATCTCTATGGCGTCGGCGAAGAGTCACTTGACGTGGCAATTAGTCGTCGCCGAGATGGTTTTATTATCGGTCGTTTTGGTGAAACTCATCGAACGCGAGTGCGTCAAGTTTGCGCGTTTGATGTGGAACTTGAAACCGGAAGAGATTGGCATCAAATCGCACGCCGTGGTCATCACGGATATTCCGAGATACACCACCTCGCCGTTCCCGACGACGGAAATGAGCGACGCACAAATGAAAAAGATTGCCGCGATGCAAGACAAACTCGGGAAGGAATTAAAGAAGGAGGAAGAGACGACGTCGATCTATGGGCGATTCAAAGGTTTGGCGAATCTCGCGCAAGTGCAACAGAAGATGGGCGCGGAGTTCGCGCAAGACGAGGAACATTCGAAAGGTTTAATTGGTAGCGCCATGGAGAGGGTTGGTAGCGCCATGGAGAAAGGTCACAAAGGCGGCGACGAAGGCGGCGTAGAATCCGCTGCGGATGTCGTTTTTGCCAACGACGGACGCGTTCGAGCGTTGATGCGTTGGGAAACTGATTCTATCTTAACCTCGAAAGTCGAACGCATTGTCGGCCCAGACAAGATTGCTTTTAAAATGCTGGCCTCGGATACGCGAAAGTTGGACGCCGTCGCGCGCAGGTGGAGAGCGGTGCAGGACTACATGATTCAGTACACGAAAGCGTACAACGAATTAACGAAACAAAAACAGGTCGACCCGAAGTCTTTCGAAGGTTCTTCTCGAAGTGCCCGTATTTTGCGATTCGAATTGAAGCAAGCGACGAAAGGTTACACGAAGTACGTCAAGAAAGAGGCAAAGTTCTTCCAGAAGTTCAACGCCGTTCGCGAAAAGGAAATCAACTCCATCGAACCTGCCGCCGGGGCCGTGGTTGTTTTCAAAGATCAAAAAGATGCTTTGGTCATGGGTTCCGTACAGATTGACGACCAGTTTGGCCAATGGCAAACGATGCAAGCGCCTGGTCCGTCCGATTTGGTATGGCACAACGTCGCGAGCTCGAAACCGGTGAGAGATTGGAAAACGAACCAAATTCGGTTCTTTACCATTTTCATCACCATCTTCTTCATGTTCCCAGTCTCGTACGCGACAAAATTGTTCAACGATTACAAGGATGAAATCGTGAAATATGTCGGCGTAGAGTACGGGGAAACCTTGTATTCCATCATGATTGCGGTGTTGCTTTCCGTCTTGATTGCTGTCGCCGGTATGATTGCGTCGATTACCAGTCGCATGACGGGTTTGACCTCGTACTCTTTGATGGACTCCTTTGGCGCCTCGACGTATTTTTATATCGTCATCGTCAATTTGGTCGTTGGGAACATGTCCGAAAGAGAGCTGTGGCTCGATTTGGAAGATTGGTTGCAGCAACCTCACTTGTTCGCGTACACGTTTACGAGACAAATG
>Ga0315320_10005501_pt1 | contig 10388 bp, 9 predicted proteins | sample M140m21515metaG_FD_203458 | JGI IMG/M metagenome (GOLD analysis project Ga0315320, IMG submission 203458) | Ammonia-oxidizing marine archaeal communities from Monterey Bay, California, United States - M1 40m 21515 | ecosystem: Environmental > Aquatic > Marine > Coastal | place: USA: California...
AAACATAAGTTTAGATGTGACATTAGACGAAATCATTAAAGAACTAGATGACAAAAACTTACTTTACCTGACAAGTGGTAAAATAAAGGAACTCAAAAACAATGTGCTGCAAAAGCTCGTGATAACACGCGACGAGGTTTTACACTTTCACAAAGTACTCAAAGAGTATCGCTACATAGATGAATTAGATGAAATCAAAATAGGGGGATATATCCGTTGGATCAATCTTCACGATCCTGAAAACGTAAAACTAACAAATGGCGGAATCATCGTGGACATACAAAATGGCAAAGAAGACCTGCAAATCATATGTAAAAACCGAATGAACCGAATGTTCAGTTTGAATCTTCAGTCGTGTTTGATTTTCCAAAAAATGAACGCACAGGAAAAGATCTTAATCAAAATCATTGATTATGCGTCCAAATAAGACACGGGACTACACACACGCGTTTTTTTATGCAAATGAAAATGGATTTTCTTGGTTTTATCATACTTCATCTTTTTTTGAGGCGAGATCATCCTTTTTTTATGCAATACATATAACAGTTTTCTATATTTCTGCTCACAATCACAATTAGAAACACATAACTTGGAAATCAATACCATATGTGCCTTTTTTTTCAATTGAAATAAAGATTTAGGAATTTTGCACCTATAAAATTCCAAGGTTGATCTTAAATCCTGAACCCGTAAATTTTTCGTCATAGAAAAACTCTCTTACTATATATAGAGATATTATCTATGAAAAAATCAATTATAATTGATTTTGACCATACCATTGGTTGTTTTGAACAAATGATATTTATTATGAACATTATCGAAACAACCTATTGCACCCGCCTGACGCAAGAAGAAACACATCATTTGCTGGATCATTACCCACAAGTGTTTCGGCCGAAATTATTCGACCTCTTCCGTCTAATCTTGTTTTACGAAAACACAAATGAACTTACCTTTTTCATTCTATACACGTGTAATAACAATCCGTCTTTTGTCAAAACGATTGTCAACTACCTTGAAACGAAACTAAAATTACTTACCACTTCATCCGGATTGTTTCATTTCATGATCTTTGAAACGTCCCGAACCAAAACGAGTCAACAAGTGATTGATATACTCCCCGAGGAAGACAAAGACAAACATATTCTGTGTTTTATTGATAACCATTGTCATAAATTTGATCAATCGTTGGAACGGATCAAATATATTAAAAGCGAAACCTATATTTATGATTATAAACAAAAAGATATATTAAACCTATTTCCGTATACAAACTTTGAAAAGATTAATCAAAATATATTAAGAGCCTATTTAATTCACCAAAAACTACGAAAACATAAAAGAAGCCTGCCCTATCAGATGTATGATATGAATTCCACGTTTATCATTCAATCTATTCGCGACTTTATTTCATTATAAATAGACAAACTGCGTGCACTGGCGTCGGTGACCCCGTCAATGAATTTGGGCATCCAAAAATAGGGGATCAATGCGTCACAACAAGGTGGAAAATGTTTGCGAAACTCGCGGCGATAATAGCGCTGTTCGGGTGTTGTGGGGGGATTCGGTGTATAAATGATATTTTCATCGTCTGGTATCGTTTCGTGATCCCGTACATGGTCTTGAATGACCTCATACCAAGACTTTTGTTGACTACTTACACCATCGCTAAATGCTTCCTTTTGTCTCCACAAAATGTCCTTGGGTAACAAAGACGGATCATATTCCTCAATGGCTTTGCGAATGAAATACTTTTCGCATCGCTTTTTGCCTAAAATGGAATTATGATTGCGGTATTGTATGGGAATGCTTAGATAAAATCGGGTTAGTTCCTTATCTAAAAAGGGAGTTCGGGGTTCTAAACCATGGCTAGAAATAGACTTGTCCGATCGCAATACGTCAAACCGATGAATGTCACCCAAAAGACGCCTTGTTTCTTCGTCAAACTGCTCATGACTTGGACAACAATGGAAATACATGTATCCACCCATCAATTCGTCGGCCCCGTCGCCGTTGAAAATGACCTTGGCGCCACTATGAGACACAATATACTTGCCCATGTTCCAGTTCCCGACACTGGCTCTCACGGTGGTCGTATCATAACTTTCAATATCTTGAATCACGTCGGGAATAGATTGAATGAAATCTTCGTTGGTCACTTGAACCGACGTGTGCAAAGAACCAATGTGTTCCGCAACCAGTTTGGCGTAACGTAGGTCGTCGCTACCCTCTAACCCAATGCTATAGGTTTGTAGTATACCTCCGGTTTTTTCTTTGTAATAGCGTGAAACATAAGCACTGATAATACTACTGTCTAAACCACCGGACAACAAAGACGCAATATCCCGTTCGCAATTTTGAACCCGCTTGTGGATCGCATTCTGAAGTTTTTTCACAAACGTGTGCATGTAATACTCCATGGGGAACTCCTTCTCTTTGAAGACACTGGTTAACGACAAATAAGAGGTGTTAAAGTAGTATTTCTCATGATGTTTTAGGACCCAATTTCGCAATCCAGGAGTGTATATCGCATAGCTACCGGGTGGAAACGCCCGTATATGTTTAATAGAATGTTCGGCCATAAGGAGAGGTTGAATGTCCGACGCAAATCCCATTGTATCATCATCATATACGCACTCATACAGAGGACGAACTCCATACGGATCGCGGGCCACCATGATCTGATTGTTTTTTTCATCATATAAGACAAAAGCAAACACACCGTCTAGCGCATTCACACAAAGGCGTTCATTTCGCTTATATAATGCGAGTATGGCTTCACAATCACTATTTGTCTTGGGAATGATCTCTTGATCCTTGAAAATGGCAGGCGCATTGTATATTTCTCCATTACATATTACCGAATAGGGTGACTGAACGATCGGTTGGTTGCTGATTTCGTCTAATCCATTGATAGCCAACCGATGGAACCCAAAATAAACATCGGTGTTATAGGCACCGGTCATCCTGTGAAATGATGAGTGTTCGGGACCCCTCTTTTTTCCTTTACTAGAATACACTTCCAATGTGGATTTACTTACTTCAAACTCTGACGAACAAAGCAACGCAAAAATACCACACATTTACATCTATTTATTATTCTATATTTAATTTAATTTATTTTATTATATATAGTATAAATGTCCCAACATAGAGTTTGTAATATCGATTATGACAATGAACTAAACCAAAGAATGAACCAGCGTTATTTCCCATCTAAAGAGCTCCAACCCAACTTTGACCCCCGGCCAGTATCTACAAAGTATACCCTATATCATACCAACGATTCTCCGCCAAAAACAAATGAAGAGTTACGAAGGTATCCCGAGTTTCAACCACAATACACGTTTTACCCCGGAAATGCAAAGGCACCGGTTCAACACGCATTAAAAACCGTGGATACTGAATCCCTATTGAGGAATCAGTATATGGCCTTACAAAAAAATGATCATGCTTACTATATTCCACCTTTAGAATCGGATTTATACAACACGCGCTCCAATATAAAAGAGAAACCGAAAAAAGAGGAGTTGTTGAACCCTATTTCTGGTATCAGCAACACCATGTCCGGTTGTCAAGAAAAATTAGCACCCAATACATTCCAAAATTCTACCCGACACAATTTAATCAAGAACTTTTCCTAACCATCGTTGTGCTTGATTTCTTTATTTTCTTTATTTTTATGGGAAATGAAAAAATATTCATTATTATATAGTATGGACTTCTTTCGTCGATCATTCAAAAGAAATAGTGCGAAAAATACCCGGAAAAAATTCCAAAAATTACAATGCCATCCGAAAAACTTCACGTCGAAGAATAACAATAGTAACCATAAAAACTCCTGTTTAGATGACAAAACATTGCGCCTCATGAAGCAATTATGGAATCGTAGATATCCGGACAATATGATTAGAACATCAAAACCACGAACGCTATGGAAACACTTTCAGCAGAGTATGGCAAAATCATGTAGTAATGAAATGTGCTGGGTGGACAGCACCGTTGGTGACGATAAAATGAAGAGTAAATTGAAAAAGCAATTATTCGCACCAACAACTCCATCTTCCTGGAAACAAAACATCAATGAATGGCTAAGTAGTAACGATATTATCGGCGTCATGAAACAATATGAAGACACCTATGACAACTTCAAATTCTTCGGTCCGTCCCCCATTGATTTTGAAACCATGGAATATAAGAATCATTGCGTATGGCCGGAGATTTGTAACCTCAATGTGAAATCCTTGAAAGAAGACAACAAGACAAATTTGGGATTCATCTTTAACACGGATAAACATTATCAAAGTGGGTCTCATTGGATCGCGTTATTTGTGGATTTGAATCGCGGAACATCGTTTTTCTTTGATTCAAATGGCACTAAGGAGCCGAAAGAAATTAACCAGTTAATTAAAAAGATTCACAGTCAATGTAAAAATTGCAAACTAAAAATGAAAGCCGATAGCAATTACCCAAAGGTACATCAACACTCAAACACGGAATGTGGTATGTACTGCCTGTACTTTATTGTGTCTTTATTAAAAAAGACCCACAATTTCCAATATTTTAAAGAAAAACGAATCCCTGACAAATATGTGGAAAAATTTAGGAATATTTATTTCAATCATATTTGAAAATCATAAATATAAACAATTCCATACATAGTTTTGCATAACTATTTATGGAATCCACTTCTCTATACGACACCTTCTTGGTTCGCTTCAAAAAAGATCTCTGGAACAAATGCGTGGAATTCAAAGTATTCGATTACATTAGCGATGAAAATGTGGATAAAACAAAGCAAGTATTTGAAAACATTGTCACCAATTATCAAAGTCAGATCCTGCAACACGAAGACAAGGGAAACGCTAGTTTATTGTATGAGAAACTGATCAATGAAATCAGCAAAGAGCTGACTCCTCTCAAAAAACTCACACGCGATTCCATACAACAAGACAAGAAAAATCAGTTTGATCAACAATTTGAAAAAAAGCAAAAAGAGTTTAATACAATGATGAATAAAGACGTACCTCCAGCACCGCAATTTAGCGACGACCATAAAGATGAACCGATTGGACAAGAGAACTTGGATGAACTCATTGAAAGACAAATGAAAGAACGGGAAAAGGTTATGAACATAAACGAAGATAAACCCCTAATCAACAATGAACTGGAAAACACAATTGTAGCAACGCCACCACACTTACCTCAACAAGTACAACCCCGTTCTATGAATATTCCTGAAATCCCAGAAATCCCAGAAATCCCAATGTTGATGATGAAAATCAATAAAATAGAAGAAACCATGAAAATTCAATCCACGATTTTACAGCAAATTGTGCAATCCCAATTGGCAATTTTAAGAAAATTAAAATAATTAGATATATTATATTGTTTAGTATATAATATGAAATTGAGTAAACAAAGAATTAAAAATATTTTTATACTGTTAATTGCGGTCTTTGTTCTTGTACCGATTGTACTTCTTTTACTCAATGTGGATGTAAGCACCCCGGTGTACGAAGGACTCTCTACGACGGGGACATCTTCGGGACGAACGACGACAAGTGATATCAGTAATAGTGATTACCGAAAACTATCCCGTGTGGATATTTCCGGTGTGAGTATCCCATATGGATCAGACCTTACCTCAACATACATCGGTGGGGCGGGAGAATACATCTATTGTCCTGCCGGAGCAATACAATGCCCGTCGGGGACATGGCTGGCTGATGAGGTGAGTTACAATTTACCAGGTGGGAATGGATTCTTTTCAAATACCTATAATTATCAATGTGTAGATGTTTCCAGCGGTAGTGGAGATTTATCCGGAACGGTCACATGTGACAATTATTTAAGTAAAGATAACATTAACGGTGTTTATATACAAGAAGTGGGGTACAAGGAAAAAGGGGGGAACGCAAAGGAGGAATCTTTAAGAGAAATCACACACCGAACACTGCCAAACAGTGGATTAGATGGGTTCACTGACCCATATGCATATGCGCCATTATCAATCAGTGGCGACTATGTCTATTTATATAAAGCAGATGGATCGTTGAAATTTTATGCGAATAAATGCTTTTTAGATAGCTCATGTAATCCTGAAGAAGTGTCGCAAACAACCGAAGGCAGTGGGGATGAAGAAGACGATGATACCACAAGTAACTGCCCGTCTTCGGACGACATCAAATGTTATGCCGATAATGGTACGGAGAAAGAAGGACCACTTTGCTGTGGTCAATCCGGCGTGACCCAAACAACGAAATACAATTGTCCTTCTAATCTCCCTTATTGCGAAGGGTACAAATGCGGTCAATCGTGGGGTAAGTGTGTGTCTACGAAATCGCAATAATTAAAGATCCCATGCTTGCTTCGTCCCGCCGTCATAGGCATACGCATATTGATTTCCAATCAACCACTCGCTTAATAGGACATTGTTATGTGGGTTTGGTACGTCATCGGGTACATATATATCAATCAAGAGACGCCCATATTTATCAAATTCGGAACACTTGATCTTCACAATCTTATCTTGAAAATGATTGCGAAGTTCATCCCGCACTTCATACCCCTTCTTCTTCTCCTTTTCGTTTTTCGTCCGCAGTTCGGGAGTATCTACACCCATGATACGACTATTCCATCGATAATATTCTCCAAACGCCTTGAATACCACATGAACGGTGTCGCCATCGTAAATATACACAACTTTCGCAGTGAATTCTTGCCCCTCCAAGGTCAAGTAGTCCGTATTTTGCTTCGTTTTTGTGGAAAGTTCATTCACGTCCAATTCCGCTTCCGCATTTTGATTTTGTTTGACTTGTGAAACCAAATCAGTCATGTTTGTACAGCACAATATAGACATCTTTCTAGGTAGATGTTTATATTCTTTCAACAAATCAATAAATCAATTTTATTAGGAACTAAACTTCAATGTCATTGTTGTCATCGTTGTTCTCAACCACTTCTCTTTTAATAGAAGATGTCTTGTCTTCCTTGTAATCATAGTGATACAATGGACCATCTAACTCTTTCATATATTTCGTTGGCTTGAAACATTTCGCCCCTTCTTCCTTGCCCTCATAATTCAACATACAGTCTACGGACGTTTCTTTTAAAGTAGTCAAAAATTCATCCATCAATAGTTTTTTGCGATACATGATACGATACAAGGATTCATCTGTAGAATATACATATTGTTTTCGCAATCCCTTGTCGGAATCGGATTCAATCAATTTGCGATATTTATCATGATGCTGTTTCAATAATTCCTTGTCGTGTATTAACATATACATATAAACCTTAATGTCCTGATATTCCGCCGGTAAATTAGTGTGACTACCGATTCTTCTTCCTCGTCCGATTACTTGGCTTATGCGAACCGCGTGCCAATACGGCTCCATGATGTGCACATAACGTACGTTCTTTAAATCAATACCTTCGGCGCCGGATGACGTGATCATCAACAATTCAATTATTTCACCCTTCGTATTCGCTTTATTGGATTCAAATACCTTTCCATTATTAAAAATATCCTGAATTTCTTGTTTTAGGTCTACATCGGTTATCGCATCTATGTTACCATTGTATATATTGCGAATCATTTCTTTCACTTCCACGCTTTCCGTTCCCGTATAAAGGGCATAAAATTTGCGAGCTTTCATTGATGGAAAGTAGGATTTGTCTTTGTAATAGGGATTGTCAATGTGTATGTAATATCCGCCATTTTCCCGCTTTTTGATTTGAAATTGGGTAAATCCATAATAGTCCAGAACGATTTTAAAAATACCTATACCCTCCAATGTGCGAAAGTTACTATACAATAACTGAACGCCATACTCGTCGCAATGATTCATCATATTTTTTAAAATGCGATGATATTTTGGACTGTACATGGTGAGCTGATTGGATGAACTATGTGACGCGACCTCTTCTTGTGGAATAGAAACCAATTTCGGTAATTCACTTTCAAAATATCGCTCTGGATGATGTTTGAATTCTTTCAAAACTCGATCTATACTTTTCTTGTATTCGGACGATTGAATCTTTGGATTTTCTAAATCCGTACCGTCAAATACTCCATCTCCCAGATTCATTCTTTCTTCACTGGATATCAATTTCAGATCTTCCATGTCTTCTTCCTTTAAGTTGGTTAACTTACCGGGAAACGGTCTTTTCATCGTATTGGGAAAGGCAAAATTGCAACTCGCCCGAGAAAATAACTTGTACGAACTCGTTTGCGTGTCTTTCCCCTTGCTTTTCTGATTGTTCCTTTTATCCATGGAACTCTCCATATCCCGAGCATCATTGTAGGCTTTCAATACATGAGGGGTCATCTTGACCTCTTCAATGAATATATCTTCCCCTTTATACCATTCTTTATCGGGCAATGTTTCCGGAACAACTACACTAGGCATAGATGATTTGTCATCTCCGATATAGGATACGGAACCCAATATTTTTTGTCTAAAATAGGTTGCGTTTTTAAGGCGGTTATTATTTACAAACTTTTCATTAAAGTCCATTTCCGTATCGGGAAAACTCTTGTATAATTGAATTTCGTCTTCCCTCTTATTTGGGGTTTCTATCTTATATTGTGCCTTTTTGAGAGCTCCTTTGATAGTTTCCTTTAGTTTTTCCGTAGACAACGACGCCGATTTTAAATCCTGAATCATCGCGTTGCCCTGTTCTTTCTTAAACCCATAAGGATTGCGAAGTATTTTTAATTTTGCATATCTTGAACCCGAATTGGGGGGAACAAGTTCAATGTAATCAATCGTGGTAAAAGGGTTCAATAATTCTTTGATATTGTTCAATTTCATTTTTGACTTTTCTACATGCGTTATACCGAGGGTGATCACCCGATTTGATCCTGCTATAATATTAAACATCACTCCGAGCTCACATGGATAATTGATAAGTGGTGTACCAGACAACGCAATGACTTTGCAGTTCTCCGCATAAACAAGATCTTCGTACATCATCGTAGAAACAGAAACATTATTTGTATTCAATTTATTCACAATACGACTTACAAAATTATGGGCTTCGTCAATGATAACAATGGAATGATTAAAAGGATTATGGTGCTTTCTTTTATTCTTGTATTTTTTATTCCAACTATTGGTTGTTATACCATTGTAACTTATGAACTTAAATCGTTCTTCGATCATGCTCTGGATTTGTTCTTCTAATGCCTTTTCATCTATTTTATGTCCGGTTTCCTCGGATACAACGCCGAAATTATACCGCCGTAAATAAACCCCCCTTCTCTTCTTATTCTTGAAAAATTTATCGGGAAGCTTCGTCATAACCTTGACATGATGAATAAATTCTTTTTTCTCCGCTTCGTCTTCTGGATATTCCACAAATCTCCACAAATGATGGTTATATGGGACGGTGGAAAAAAGACTACTGCCACATTTTTTCATTTGTGTTATATAATTCTGTTTCAAGGAAGCAGGTGTCAATATATATATCTGTGGGATCGTTTCTTTCATGGCTTCTATTAACCCGATAGAAGTACAGGTTTTTCCAGACCCCAATCCATGATACAATAAGACTCCGCGATAAGGGGTCTCTCTATTCAAGTATTGGCGGATCAAATGTTGATGAAGAAAGGGTTGAAATCCGGTTCTCATATTTCTTTGCACATCCGGATCTGACTTCTTTTTCTCTTCCACATAATGAAAATAATCATCAAATTTTTTCTGAATATCCTTGAGAAAGGACCCCTTGTTTTGAGAATAAAAGAGTCGTTTTATTCCACTCCTTTTTGAAGAAATATAATCTTCTCCATTGTCGTAAAAATAATGCATATCTAATGCGTCGTGTCGTTTGTGACTAGGTATCAACTCAAAATTAGGAAATCCGGCATTTGCGAGACCATTGCGGTATTCCGATAATATGATTTCATTCGCGGTTTTTCTTTTTTTCTTGACTTTTGCTTCTTCAGACAATTCGTCGACTTCTTCAAATTCACTCTTCATCGGAATCGTACTCTCTATTTTGGTCAAAACAATGGTTGTATCTAAGGATACCGCCCTTCCGATTTGTTGGTTGGGTTGATCTATGGTAGAAGTCAACGAAGACATCTCTAAATTGGGAAGATTCAGTTTCATGGACACAAAAAAGTCCATAATCGCATCATTGTTTTTTTCGTCTTTTGTGGGTTTTGGGATAACTTTTATGACCGGATGAATGGGACTTAATGTCTTATGAGAAACAGGATCTTCAATGTATCTCCTCAAACGTTCCATGTATTAATATATACAATGATATTATTTATATATTATTCGCTATTTTGAGTTAAAGCAATCGCCTGGGCGCATGCTACTTGTTCGGCTTTCTTTTTGATCTTGTGACTGGATTGACTGAAATAAATGAGCGAA